>CAJDUP010000062.1_pt1 | contig 14389 bp, 13 predicted proteins | sample 7391181 | NCBI WGS metagenome assembly CAJDUP01 (sample SAMEA7055690, study PRJEB34461) | soil metagenome | biome: terrestrial ecosystem; feature: Peninsula; material: soil | place: Antarctica | collected 2016
TTCGGACATGTGGCCGCCCAGCAGATCGATGACCGTGGCATCCGCGTGGGTGAGCACCTCGCGCACGGCCGGCGCCTTCACGGTCGTGAACACGATCGGCAGAGCTCCCACCGCGGTGGCCGCATTCACCTCACGGACGACGCCATGAGCGCTCTCGGCCGTGTCGATGAACGGCAGAGTCTGTCGGATGAAGTGGATGGAGGGAAAATTCGCCAGCAGCGCGTTGCCGAGTGTCTCAGCCGTGATCCCGGTGCTGTCGGAAACGAAGAAGGCGGTACGCACCGCCGTATTGGTGGACACGGCAACGTCTCCAACGTGATCAGTCATGCGCCCTCCTGGGTGAGGGCGAAGAAACTCACCCTTCTAGCAGTCTAAGGAAAGAAGGGCGTGGTCGCGGCCACCACCATCGGGCCCCCTGAGAACCAGCGCCGTTTCGCTCTCAGAAATATGGCGTTGATTTCGAGGGATGGATCAAGAACTGACCCCAGAAGTGCTCGGCTTGGACGGCTTCGGAGAGTGGGCTTCGACTGTTCGGCCGGTGAGCCGGTGGATCAGCTCCCGATAACGCTCAGCGGTCTGCTCCACGATGTGCGGCGGCAACACCGGCGGTGGCGCCTGATCGTCGCCTCGCTCAGGCCAGTTGGCGCTGAGCCAGTCGCGCACGATCTGCTTGTCGAAGCTCTGCCCGCGGTCACCGGCCGCCCAGGCGGCGGCGTCCCAGTACCGGCTGGAGTCGCTCGTGAGCACCTCGTCGGCCAGCGTCACTTCGCCGGTTGCGCGGTCGGCGCCGAACTCGAACTTGGTGTCGGCGAGAATGAGGCCCCGCTGCTCCGCAATGGCAGATGCTCTCATAAAAATGGCCAGTGAGAGATCCCGCAGCGTGTTCGCCACTTCGCCTCCGACGAGTTCGACTGTGCGCTCGAACGAGATGTTCTCGTCATGCTGGCCCTGCGGAGCCTTCCACGCGGGCGTGTAGATCGGTTCCGGCAGACGGTCACCGTCGGTGAGGCCGGCTGGCAGCGCAATGCCGCACACGCTTTGCGACTGCTGGTACTCCTGCCAGCCCGAACCGGTGAGGTAGCCGCGCACGACGCACTCCACCGGAAACATGTCGAGGGCGCTGACGAGCATGGCTCGCCCGGCGAGTGCCGCGGGGACGGGAGGCGTCGCCTCCGGGCGATCGTCGGCTGCCCCCACGAGATGGTTGGGCACGTCGCTCAATTGCTCGAACCACCACAGACTCAACCGGGTGAGAAGCTCTCCCTTGCCCGGGATGGCGGGCTCGAGCGTGTGGTCGAAGGCGCTCACCCGGTCGGAGGCGACCACGAGCATGAGATCCGCATCGGCGAGGCCAGCGGCCGTATGCGGCACATACAGGTCGCGCACCTTGCCCGAGTACTCGAGGCGCCAGCCGGGAGTCTCGGCGGCCGCTGGTTGAGGTGTTGCCTGGGCGTCGTTCACTCCACCATTATCGTGTGTCTTGCGAACCGCGCGCCCGGCGCCGTGCGCGGGTGGTGGGGTTTCGAGCGTGTGCGCCGCTGCGGTCGGCCAGCGCCTCGGCCCGCGCCACGCGGCACGCTTCGCTCCCGTTCGAACTTGCGCGATGTGTTTCAACTGGTGCGCGGCCCAAAAATAGGGTGCGATCGCGCGAGCTGACAGGTCATATCGGGTGCACTCAGCCGGCATCGCCTACGCTTGGGGCATGGAATTTGCCAGCGTGCTGTTGATCGTCGGGGCCCTCGTAATAGCGGGTGCCGTCCAGGCGTGTGCGACCGGTCGGATCGGCGTGAACCCGATTGCCGGCATTCGCCTGCCCAGTGTGATGGTCAGCGACGCGGCCTGGCGGGCCGGACACGCGGCAGCGGTCATCCCCCACTGGGTGACCAGCGGCCTCGCGGTCGTTTTCGCGGGATTCGGGCTGTTCGGGTCGAACACCCCAGCGAACATGGCGATGTTTGTGATGATCGGTGCCGTGATCCTGCTCGGTGGAACCATTTGGGGCGCCATGGTCGCGCACCGCGCCGCAGTGAAGGTGCCGCTGCCCAAGCCGCAGCGCAAGTCCCGCCGCTGAGAGCGGGGGCCGACCAATGATCAGCCCTGCGCGATGACTGCGCGTGAGGATGTGTTCGAGGGCGTGGCCGCGCCGCTTCCGGGCGACCGATCCGCCGCATTCGGGTGGCGGCTTACGTGGGCCGGTGGCGAATCAGCCATTCAGCCCATTCGCCACCGTAGCGGCTATGCCCACTTTCTCGACTTCGTCAACAGGGCAGATGCCGACGCTCGAGCACTTTCGGCGAACCCTCTTGCGCTCCTTCGATTTCTGCACACGCACATCGGCGAGCTCATGGCTGATCCCGAATTGAAGGAGGCGGCAACCGTCTTTCTCGGTAACACCCTGGCTGCCCTGCGTGAAGATGCGGCCTGGGGCCCCGCGGGTGACGGAACAGCGGAAGTCGGGGCCGGGCGCCGAAGCTACGTCGTACACCAAGTTCTGGAGCGACTCGCGAAACCACTCACGGGCAGCCTCGACGACGGCCCGGTCTTCGCGAGTGACGACGACTGGTTGCACGCCTTCGCGGCGTCGCTGACCGAGTGGGTCGACGAAAAGCCGGATGACGTGCTGCCGGCGCTGCCGTTGCCGGTACCCGCGCAACCCGCAACGCAGAAGTATCGACGTCTGCTGCTCCCTGAGAGGACATTCCTCGACGCTGCCGGAGAACCGATCCCGTACGGCCGGCGCTGGGGCGATGACGGCCCGGATGAGGCGAGCTACAGCGTCACGAGCAACCTGGAGCGCTTCGCCACCCTGCATTCGGTGGCGCACGCCCTGGTGGAGTACGTGGAGCAGGTCTACGACGTGGACGTCCAACAGATCGATCCGGGAGACCTGGAGTTGCTGCAGCCGCACGAAGACGTGTGGGAGATCGTACGCCTGTCTCCGCGGAGTGCGGATGGTGCGCCGCTCGTGTTCGTGCTGACCGGTTTTCCCGGCGTGATGGTGGAGGCGGGCGTGCTGCACAGCGTCCCCTTCCCTGCGTGCGGCTGCGATGCCTGTGACGACGACATCCAGGCGGTGGCGGGTGAGCTCGAGGAGCTGGTGCTGGCTGTCGCCCGCGGAGGCTTCGCGGAGCAGTATCCGGTGAGCCGCCGAATGGAGACCGATTTCGCCCAAGTCAGCACCGACGACGCCGGCAGTGTCACCGGTTCGCGAGGTGGAAGAGGTGAGCCGCCCCGACTCTCCCCGGAGCGACTTTCTGCTGCCGCCGCCCGGTTGGCAGCCCTGCCCGATGGCTGGCAGCCATGGCCGCTGCGTTCAGCTGTTGCTGACGGAGACATTCTGTGATCGGGTGCGGGATTTCGAGACGATCCTCCTTCGTCGGATCCCTCAATCCGCGGGGCGGTGCGCCGGGATTTCGAGACGATCCTCCTTCGTCGGATCCCTCAATCCGCGGGGCGGTGCGCCGGGATTTCGAGACAATCCTTGGCCCTCTCGATTCCTCGACCCGTGGGCGGGAACCTGTGGCCAGGGGTGGGCAGAGCTGGTACCCGTTATTCGGTGCCGGCGCCGGCACCCGCGGCGATGTCGGTGCGATACTGGGCGCCGGTGAAACCGATCTGCGACACGGCCTCGTAAACCCGGCTGCGTGCCGTACCGAAATCCTCGCCGAGCGCGACCACGCTGAGAACCCGCCCGCCGGCTGACACCAGATCATTGTTGGGGTGCAACCCGGTGCCCGCATGCAACACGGACACCCCGGGAACCGCCGCCGCCTCGCCCAGCCCGGTGATCGGGCGGCCCGTCACCGGCGACTCGGGGTAGCCCTCGCTCGCCAGCACCACGGTGACGGCGACCAGTGGTGAGATTTCGAGCGCGGGCAACTCGGAGAGGGTGCCCGTCGCGGCTGCCAGCAGCACCGTCGACAGTGGGGTGACAAGGCGAGGCAAGACCACTTGGGTTTCGGGGTCGCCGAAGCGCGCGTTGAACTCGATCACCCGAACCCCCTGGGGTGTCAGGATCAGTCCGCAGTACAAGAGCCCGATGAACGGCGTGTTCTCGGCGGCCATCTGCCTGATTGTCGGCAGGGCGACGGTGTCGGTGACCTCGGTGACAAAGGCCTGCTCGCTGCCGAAGAGCTCGTCGAGCCACGGCAGCGGCGAGTACGCGCCCATCCCGCCCGTGTTCGGCCCCAGATCGTCGTCGCCCAGGCGCTTGAAGTCCTGCGCGGGCGCCAGCGCACGAACCGACTCCCCGTCACTCACGAAGAACAGCGATACCTCCGGTCCGGTCAAGAACTCCTCGACCAGCACACTGCCGTGAGGCAGCCAGTGCGTGACGTGCGCCAGTGCCGCTTCACGGTCCTCGGTGACCAGAACCCCCTTGCCCGCGGCGAGACCATCGGCCTTGACGACGTAGGGGGCACCGAACTCGTCGATCGCCGTTCTGGCGGCATCGATGTCGGAGGCGAGGATCGCGCGCCCGGTCGGCACACCGGCGGCATCCATGATCCGTTTGGCGTAGGTCTTGCTGCCCTCCAGCTGTGCGGCCGAAGCATCGGGGCCGAACACCGGTATGCCGGCCGCGCGCACGGCATCGGCGACCCCCGCGACCAAGGGCGCCTCCGGCCCCACGATGACGAGCTCGACCGCTCGCTCAATGGCGAAGGCCACCACTTGGTCCGGATCACACGGATCGAGCGGCACCGTCTCGACGTCGCTCGCGATGCCCGCATTTCCGGGGGCCGCAACAACCGTGTGGCCGGCGTCTTCGGTGCACAGGGAACGAATCAGGGCGTGCTCGCGGGCACCGGAACCGAGAACGAGAATCATCACCCGTTCAGACTATCTGGCGGCCCGGAACCCATCGCAACTGGCAGACTGGACGGGTGGCCAGGCGAAGAATCCCAGACGAGGCGGGGCGTACAGCGCTCGCCGAGGTTGTCGCCCAGCCCGCAGAAGGTGGCCCGGTTCCCGGCAGGGAGGTCACCGCGACGGCAGTGCGCTACCTCTTGCAACGTCTGGCCGAGGACTCCCCGGGCAACACGGTGGAGGTGCGGGTGCCGCCCTTCGGGGCCGTGCAGTGTGTGCCTGGTCCGCGGCACACGCGCGGAACACCGCCGAATGTGGTCGAGATGGATGCCACGACGTGGCTTGCCCTGGCGGCCGGATCGCTCACATGGGCCGATGGCATCGCCGGTGGCAGGATCCACGCCTCTGGGCAGCGCGCCGACCTGACCGGCCACCTGCCGATTGTCTTTCCGGAATGAGATGTTTCCGGAATGAGAACTTTCCGGGATGAGAACTTTCCGGAAGAAGCACCTGCCGCAGTGGGGAGCTCGAGAGTGAAAACCTGCCGCAATGAGAAACCCCGCCTCGCGATGGACGAGGCGGGGGTTCTTGTGATTGCCGCGATGGACGGCAAGTCTGGTGGGCCGCCCGGAGGCGTTACCGGCTTCTAGTAGCGGGCGATGCTGGGAACTTGGCGGTATCCGTCGCGGGAGGTGATGGCGACAGCACCAACGATTGCCGAGACAGCCATAACGCCGAGGAGTGACATGAGAACGATCATGACGATCTGCCTTTCTTCAAGAATGGTGAGCGGGGGTTGGAGCCCGACGGTTCCAAAAGCTCTTGACTACTATTCAAGTCGATTCGTTTATAAAGGACAAGCGCATAATACTTTACTGAATGTGTAGTCTGGCTACATGGACATTCGACGGCTCGATCTGCTCCGAGAACTGGCTGAACGCGGCACGATCACTGCGGTCGCGCGTGCCACGCATCGCACTCCCTCCGCGGTTTCCCAGCAGATCAAACTGCTGGAGAAAGAGGTCGGGGCACCGCTCACCCAGCCCGCTGGACGGGGGATCAGCCTGACCCACGCCGGTCGCACTCTGGCGGCCAGTGCCCGGGATGTGCGCATCGCGATTGAGAAGGCATCCGCACTCTGGGACGAATACGCGAACAACCCGGTCGGCGAGGTGACGATGGCCATCTTTCCGACCGCGGGGGAGATGCTGCTGCCCGGTGCGCTCACCACGCTGGCCGGAGCCGAAGGGCTGGTGCTGCTCTGTGATGACGTCGATCCGTCGATTGAGGTATTCGCCGACCTCGCGAATGACTACGACGTTGTGTTGGCGCATTCCCCCAAGGGCACGAGCACCTGGGCCGGCCGCGGCCTGACCCAGGTGCCGCTGATGGTCGAGCCGCTCGACGTCGTCCTGCCACTCGGGCACCGGCTGGCGGGCCGCACCACAATCGCCCCCAAGGATCTCATCGGTGAGAGTTGGATCGGTATGCCCGTCGGCTATCCGACCAGCCGCCTGCTGCTGGAGTTGGAGGCATACACTCGCCAGCCGGTCACCGTCGTGCAGCGGTTCTCGAACACCCGTGTGATCGAGGCGCTGGTTCTTGCGGGCCACGGCATCGCCCTGCTTCCGCGGTTCACCACGGTGAACCCCGGCCTCGCGGTCAAAGAATTGTCTGGCATCGAGTCGGAGCGGCACATCGTCGCGTTGATGCGACCGGACCGGGCCGAGCGGCTGTCGGTGCGCAAGGTCATTGCGGCGTTGCGCAACGAGGCCGAACGCATCCCACTCGTGCATGAGCACCCCAAGACCCAGCCGATCGACGTGATCACCTGACGCCGAACGCGTGCGACGTACGCCCGGTCAGCTGTCGGGTTCGTCCGGGACGTCGCCGCGAATCCAGTCGATGTACCGGTTCAACGAGAAGTCCACGATCTGTTTCGCGCCCTCATCAATCTGGGTGAACGCGGAATAGATGCGGTCATACTCCAACGGTTCGGTCGCGGCCAGAATACGGCGGATCGCCCGCTCGGGCAGCGGAATGTTATTGACGAAACTGCGCATCGAGTTGACGGAGCGGTGATCGCCGCCGATCGCGATCGTGTCACCGGTGATCAACACCCCTTTTTCGTGCGCCCCTGCCGGCCAATGGGCGAAGCTCGAGCCGGCAAAGTGGCCACCGCACTGGATGAGAGTGAGGCCCGGCAGCACCCTCAACGCCCCCTGCCACAATTCGATCGCAGGATCGGGTCGTCTGATCCAGGCGCGGTCGGCGGATGCGACCCATACCGGTGCGCCGTCGAAAGCGTGGCTCCACTGGATCGAGGCGCCGGTCAGATGCGGGTGGCTGGCCGCGATGGCCGCGATGCCGCCGATGTTGTGTACCAGGTCGACGGCGAGCGCATCGATGAAGCCGGGCGGTTCCCAGAGCAGGTTTCCGCCGCTGGTGCGCACGATCAGGCCGCGCTGGCCGATACCGACGGAGGGCGTGCAGGTGAGGCCGTAGAGGTCGGGCTCCAGCAACTCCACTCGGCTGTGGTGGCCCGTTGACGCCAGTTCGGCCTGGCTGGTCCAGTGTTGGCCGTCGAGCGGAACCCACTGCCGGTCGTCGGAGCAGATCTCGCAGACGGGCGGCGGGTACTGCGTATCGGGATGTTCAATCCCGCACGTGGCGCACGTCCAGACGGTCATGACTCCATCATGCGCCCGTTCGCTGAATGCGGTCAGGGGGTCAGCGATACCTGGCCGGTCGACGGCTCCCAGCCAAGTCGGAGACAATAGAGGAATGACACGCAACACCGACCCAGTGCCAGACACGTCGAACGAGGCGCCGCCCGTGCCCGCGACCGGGCACGTCGACTCCAGCACCGAGCAGGTGCTGGTGCGCCGGTCGCCGCGCTATCTGCGACTGATCGTGCTCGGAGCAGGGCTGGGGGCGGCAGGCGCCTTCTTCGCGGCCGTGCTGCGGGAGCCCGCCGAGGGCTACAGCCAGGCCCAGGTATTCGGCTTCCTGCTGATCTTCGGGATCGTATTCGGAGGGGCACTCGGCATCGTCGTGGCGTTGCTTCTCGATCGATGGGCGAACCGTGGGCAACGAACGCTGGTGGCGAATAAGCTGACGGTGCACGCGGACCAATCCCAGCCGACGGATGTCCGGCGAGACGCACCGGCGATCGAAGCCGTCTCTGCCGCGACCAAATCTGCCGTGACCAGACCTGCCGACACCAAATCTGCCGCGACCAAATCTGCCGCGACCAGACCTGCCGACACCAAACCTACCGACACCAAACCTGCCGACACCGAACCCGGCCGAAGCGCCGGCTGATCCGACCGGCATGATCCACAAGCGAAGGGTACGTGCGTGAAACGAGGCGACGGGCTACTGGGGCACGAATTGTTGCCGGGGGAGAAGGGACCACAGGATGCCTGCGGCGTGTTCGGCGTCTGGGCGCCGGGTGAAGAGATCGCCAAGCTCACGTACTTCGCCCTGTATGCCCTTCAGCACCGCGGGCAGGAGTCGGCAGGAATAGCCACCAGCGACGGCCGCAATATTCTCGTCTACAAAGACATGGGCCTGGTTTCGCAGGTGTTCAACGAGGTGACGCTCAACACCCTCACCGGCCACATCGCAGTCGGGCACACGCGCTACGCGACGACCGGTGCCTCCAGTTGGCAGAACGCGCAACCCACACTCGGACACGTCTCGAACGGCACCATCGCACTCGGGCACAACGGCAACCTGACGAACACGAACCAATTGCGGGCGCTGGTCACCGAGCGCTATCCCGATATCGACGGCGAACTCGCTCGCGGCAACACGACCGACACCGCGATCGTCACCGCACTGCTCACCGGCGACGCCGATCACACCTTGGAGGAGACCGCCCTCGAGGTGATGCCGCACCTCAAGGGGGCATTCAGCTTCGTCTTCATGGACGAGACCACCCTGTATGCCGCGCGCGATCCGCAAGGGGTTCGGCCGCTGGTGCTCGGTCGGTTGGAGCGAGGCTGGGTGGTGGCCAGCGAGACCGCCGCGCTCGACATCGTCGGCGCATCGTTTGTGCGGGAGGTGGAACCGGGCGAATTGATCGTGATCGACGAGAACGGGCTGCGGACCAACCGGTTCGCCGAGTCGAAGCCCGCCGGATGCGTCTTCGAATACGTCTATCTGGCCAGACCCGACACCACGATCGCCGGGCGCGGGGTGTACGAGGCCCGTGTGGAGATGGGCCGCCGGCTCGCCGCGGAATCGCCGGCGGAAGCCGACCTGGTCATCCCCACTCCCGAGTCGGGAACGCCGGCCGCCATCGGTTATGCGGAGGCCTCGGGGATCCCGTACGGGCAGGGGCTGGTGAAGAACTCCTACGTCGGGCGTACCTTCATCCAGCCGTCGCAGACGATCAGGCAACGCGGCATCAAGCTGAAGCTCAATCCGTTGCGAGACGTGATCAAGGGCAAACGCCTGATCGTGGTCGACGACTCGATTGTGCGCGGCAACACCCAGCGCGCGCTGGTCAGCATGCTGCGCGAGGCCGGCGCCGCAGAAGTGCACGTGCGTATTTCTTCCCCACCGGTGAAGTGGCCGTGCTTCTACGGAATCGACTTCGCGACCAGGGCCGAACTGATCGCCACCGGGCTCACCTCCGACGAGGTCTGCAAGTCGATCGGGGCCGACTCCCTCGGTTACCTCTCCCAGGAGGGAATGATCGAGGCGACCGGGCAGCCGCGCGAGAGACTGTGCACGGCGTGCTTCTCGGGTGAATACCCGATCGAGTTGACCGACCGCGAGATGAGCGCATCGCTTCCGCTCGACGGTCCCGCCGCGCCGATGACCGCACCCCTCGAACTCGAGGGCCTGTTCGAGGCCGGAACGGATGCCCGCCGCGACTCCGCCCGCGAGGTCTCCAGCGGGGTCTCGGGCGGTGTGCCGCTGCACTACGGCGACCCCGGGCGACAGGAGTGAGGCCAGCCGTGTCGCGCGTGCGTGCGATCTCCTCCTCCGCGCCACTCACAGCGCATCACCCAGCGCATCAACCAGCGCATCACCGAGCGACAGTCAAACGGTCGAGTGATGCTGGTGCGCAGGTAACTTTCGACCGCTTCACCATCGCTCGCGAGGCGAGCCTCAACAGGAGTGTGACCGTATGACCGATCAGGCCGCCGATTCCACGACCGCCTCATACCGCGAGGCCGGAGTTGACACGCAGGCGGGCGACCTCGCCGTTGAATTGATGAAGTCGGCGGTGTCGGCCACGCACACATCGCAGGTGTTCGGCGGGGTCGGCGGCTTCGCCGGGCTGTTCGACGTGTCGTACCTGAAAGACTTCGACCGCCCGCTGCTGGCCACTTCGACCGATGGCGTGGGCACCAAGGTTGCCATCGCCCAAGCGATCGACAAGCACGACACGATCGGCCAGGACCTGGTCGGGATGGTCGTCGACGACATCATCGTGGTGGGGGCGAAACCGCTGTTCATGACCGACTACATCGCCTGCGGCCGGGTCGTCCCCGGGCGCATCGCCGACATTGTCGCCGGAATCGCACGGGCATGCTCGGAGACCGGCACCGCACTGGTCGGCGGCGAGACCGCTGAACATCCCGGCCTGCTCGGCCCCGATGACTACGACGTGGCGGGCGCCGCTGTCGGCGCAGTGGAGGCGGATGCCGTGTTGGGCGCCGAACGGGTGCGCGACGGCGACGTGGTTCTGGCGATGGCCTCGTCCGGGCTGCACTCGAACGGATTCTCCCTGGTGCGCCACATCCTGGCAAAACGGGGAATCGGATTCACCGACCATTCGGCCGACCTCGGTGGGATGGTCGGGGAGGTGTTGCTCGAGCCGACCCGGCTGTACACCACCCCGCTCCTCGGCGTGCTCGAGGACCCAGCGCTGACCGGCGCCGTGCACTCTCTCAGTCATGTCACCGGTGGGGGGATCGCCGCGAACCTCGCACGAGTGCTGCCGGTGGGCAGTTGGGTGGAAGTGGACCGCGCCACCTGGTCACCCGACCCGGTCTTTCGGGTGCTGTCGGAGATGGCCGGCACCAGCCTGGTCAGCTCCGAGGGAACCTGGAACCTCGGCATTGGAATGTTCGCCGTCGTTGACGCGGAATCCGAGGCAGCCGTCACCGCCGCAGTGGTGGCCAGTGGCATCCCCACCTGGCCGGTCGGCCGGGTGTCTACCCGCGAGCGCGACCTCGCCGGCTTCGAGCAGGGGGCCAAGGGCGTCGACGGCGGGGCCGTGCGGCTGGTCGGCAGCTACCGCACCTGATCGGAGAGCACACGATGACACCCCTTGTGCTGCCGAACGCGGTAGAAATTCTACTCAGTGCATTGCTGGTGCTCGGTGCATCCGTGTGGATCGGCGGACTCGTCACCATCACCGTGGTCAATGCGAGCACTCACGCCGTGCTGACCGCAGCCGACCGCACCGCACTCTTCCGCAACCTCGGCCCCCGATACCTGACGATGGCGATGGTGGCCGCCCTGATCGTCGCCCTCAGCGGCGGACTGCTTCTGGCGGCTCGGCCGTTCGACGACATCACCATAGATATCCTCGTGCTGGTCGCCGCGCTGGTGGCGGCGACGATTGCCGGGGTGGCCCAGGCCCGGCGGATGACCCGGTTGCGATGCGCAGCCCACGAGGCCGCTGATCCCGGCCAGTTCGCGGATCGACTGAAGCGCGGATCGTTCACCGCACGTCTCCTACGGACTGCTATCGGATTGATCAGTCTCGCGCTGTTCGTGATGGCGTTCGTCGCACTGGGTTCCGCGCAGTGAAGAAGACGGTGTTCCTGACCGGGGCCACTGGTTCCATGGGCTCTGCGACACTTCGTGAACTGGTCGATCGCCGCGAAAGGTTCGACATCGTCCTGCTGGTGCAGGACTCCAGGAGGGCGAGGCGTGATCTCCGTCGCTATGCGGACGAGCCGGGCATCCGGATCGTCTGGGGCGATGTGCGCGACTACCGGGCCGTGCTGAACTGTGTGACCGGCGCCGACTACGTGCTTCACACTGCAGCCCTCATCTCACCGGCGGCGGACCGCGACCCCGTGCTCACCGAGCAGGTCAATGTCGGCTCGGTGCGCAACATCCTGCGGGCGATCCGTGCGCAACCCGACCCCGGGGCGGTGCGCCTCGTCACCGTCGGCTCGGTTGCCATGACCGGTAGTCGGCTGCCGCCCATCCACTGGGGGCGGGTGGGAGATCCGATCACGCCCGCCATCGACGATCACTACGCGGTGAGCAAGATCGAGGCCGAGCGACTGGTTGTGGAATCGGGGCTTGCGCACTGGGTCTCGCTTCGTCAGACCTTCATCTGCATCCCGCGGCTGTTGAGCCTCATGCATCCCATACTGTTCCACCAGCCGCTGGCCACACGGTTCGAGTTCGTGACCGCCAGAGATTCTGGCCGACTGATGGCAAACGCCTGCGAGAGCGATGTTCCCGCGGAGTTCTGGCGTCGTGTGTACAACATCGGCGGTGGGGAGAAGAGCCGCGTCGGGTATGTCGAGTACCTCGACCGCATCTTCCGCGCCTTCGGGCTCGGAACCCTGGCCCAGCTCACCGAGCGCCGGTGGTTCGCGTTGAAGAATTTTCACTGCCAGTGGTTTCTCGACTCCGACATTCTCGAGGGCTACCTGCACTTTCGGCGAGATGGGCTCGACGAATATGTTGCCCAGGTGGCGGCATCCGCCCCCTGGTATCTGCGCATCGGACTCGGGCGGATTGTCCTGCGCTCGTTCATCAGGGGCGTGGTCATGAAACGGTTGGCGCGAGCACCGGAGGGGCCGCTGCACTGGATAGAAACCGATGACCGCCGGCGGATTGAAGCGTTCTTCGGTTCACGTGAAGCGTGGGAGAACATTCCGGGGTGGGAGGAACCCATCCCGGAACCGACACCGCCCTTGCCTCTTGATCACGGCTATGACGACTCGCTACCCGACGCCCGTATCGGATATTCGGAAGCGGTATCCGCCGCACGATTCCGTGGCGGCCAGTGCCTCAGCGACGAGATGCAGGAGGGCGACCTCTTCACCCCGCTGCGCTGGGTATGCGGCGCCGGGCACGAGTTCGAGGCCACCGCCTACCTCGTGCTCCGTGCCGGTCACTGGTGCCCTGCCTGCCAGGCACCGCCGTGGAACCAGGACGAGATCGCGCGAATCAACCCGTTCTTCGCGCAGGTCTGGCCCTGACCCGCCGGGACTCAGCTGCAGCCGCTCGTGCTGCCGCAGCTCTCGCACACGAAGCAGGAGCCTGATGGGCGCATTTTCACCCCGCAGGTCAGGCACAGTGGGGCATCCGCGGTCATTCCCTGCTGGGCCTCGAACAGTTCCGCGGTCGAGTGCACCGCAGCCGTATCCGGCCGGGCCGGTGCAACGGGCGGCGTGGTCACGGCGTCAAGTTCGTCGGCGGCCTGGGAAGCGACCACCGATTGGTCGATCGTGACACCGCTGCCGCTGGTGGCCCCCGCGTCAAGCTGTGCGGTGCGCTCTGCCGTGGTGAAGATCCCCATGGCTGCCCGTGTCTCGTAGGGCAGGTGGTCCAGGGCGAGACGGCGGAAGATGTAGTCCATGATCGACTGCGCCATCCGGATGTCCTGGTCATCGGTCATGCCTGCCGGCTCGAAACGCAGGTTGGTGAACTTCTCCACGTACGTGGTCAGCGGAACACCGTACTGCAGGCCGATGGATACGGCAATGGAGAACGCGTCCATCACCCCGGCCAGCGTCGAGCCCTGCTTGCCGAGCCTCAAAAAGACCTCGCCGAGGCCGTTGTCGGGGTAGGAGCCCGCGGTGAGGTAACCCTGCGCGCCAGCCACGGTGAACGATGTGGTCACCGACGGGCGAGACTTCGGCAGGCGGCGACGCACGGGCGCCGCGTGATCGGGTGTTGCCGGGGTGTCGTCCACCGCGGGTGTGCTCGGCACTGACTTCTTGCCATCGGAGAGTGGCTGGCCGACCTTGCAGTTGTCGCGGTAGATGGCCAGCGCCTTGAGACCCAGTTTCCAGCCCTGGAAGTAGACCTCCTCCACCTCTTCGACTGTCGCGGATTCAGGCAGGTTGACGGTCTTCGAGATCGCGCCGGACAGGAACGGTTGCACCGCCGCCATCATTCGCACGTGACCCATCGGGGCGATCGAGCGCCGTCCCATCGCGGTGTCGAAGATCTCGTAGTGCTCTGGCTCCAGTCCGGGGGCGTCGACAACATGGCCATTTTCGGCGATGTACTCGACAATGGCCTCGACGGTCTCTTCGGGGTAACCGAGGCGGCGCAGCGAGCGCGGGATCGCCTGGTTGACGATCTGCATCGAACCGCCGCCGACGAGCTTCTTGAACTTGACGAGGGTGAAGTCCGGCTCGATTCCGGTGGTGTCGCAGTCCATCATGAAGCCGATGGTTCCGGTCGGGGCGAGAACGCTCGCCTGCGCATTGCGCCAACCGTACTTCTCGCCCACTTCGAGGCCGTGCTTCCATTCCTCGTCGGCGCGGGCGTGGATGGCGCCATCCATCGACGAGAGGGGCTGAATCTCCTCGTTCGCGGCGGCGTGCTTGCGCATCACGCGCTGGTGTGCGTTGGCATTGCG
>CAJDUP010000085.1_pt1 | contig 14227 bp, 12 predicted proteins | sample 7391181 | NCBI WGS metagenome assembly CAJDUP01 (sample SAMEA7055690, study PRJEB34461) | soil metagenome | biome: terrestrial ecosystem; feature: Peninsula; material: soil | place: Antarctica | collected 2016
CCGGCTCGAGTCGCCGTTCCAGTCCTTCTTCCGCACCACCAGCCGCGCGATGACCTTCCACGGGATCGACCTCGCCGAGGGGCAGAAGGTGCTCGTGTTTCCCGGCTCGGCAAACCGCGACGCAGAGCAGTGGGGGCCAGAGGCTGACAGCTACCAGATCGAGCGGCAGGCCGGCGGGCACCTGGCCTTCGGCATGGGCATCCACCAGTGCGTCGGCCAGCCGATCTCCCGGCTCGAGATGGACGTGCTGTTCACCACGCTCGCCAAGCGGGTCGCCAGGATCGAGCCGGCCGGTGCCTCCGCGCCGTACATCCACAACACGCTGAAGGGCTACTCCTCGCTGCCGGTGCGCCTCATCGCCGCCTGACCGCGCGACTTTTAGCGGCCGCGCGCCACGGGGAACGCTTCGCCCACGTTCAAACCGGGGCGATGTGTTCCGCTTGGCGCGAAGTGCTACGGATGCCGGGGGCGCAGCGCCAGCGTCACCGCGGTCAGCGAAGGATCGACCTGAGGATCGCGGCGAGGTCGCGTGGATACACGGGTTCCACCGGTTTCGGCTCGGCCCCGTTCTGCGCCACCTCCTCGACCGACCACCAGCGGGCCTCGAGCATGATGTCGCGCTCCTGCTGGGTCCAGTCGGTACGGCTCAACTCGAAATTGCTGACACGGGTGTAGAAGTACTGCTGGTGTTGTCGGTACGCGTTGCCCACGAGGCTGTACTCGATCACCTCGGTGTGCACCGGGCCGTGCAGTTCTCGGGTGCTGAGGCCGGTTTCTTCGTGTAACTCGCGACTGGCAGCCTCTCGTGTGGTCTCGCCTTTTTCGAGTCCTCCGCCAGGGGTGATCCACCAACTGCCTGCCTCGGGCTCGGCGGGATCCCAACCGCGCAACAGCAAGACCCGGTCGTGTTCGTCGAGCACGAGCACGCGGGCGGCTTCGCGTGGTTCGGCGGGTGGGGACGTCATGTCATCTTCCTCGCACCTGAGCCGAGCGTGGCATCGGCCTGCCGCGCATCACCTGCAACCAGAATCGGGTGGCATCTGAGGGCATCGGGCTACTCGATCGTGTCGAGAAACTGGACCACCCGTTGCATGAGAAGGGTGGCCGCTGCCTCATCGTAGGATGACAGGCTGCTGTCCGCGAAAAGGTGCTCATCTCCCGGGTACACGAACAGTTCAGCGTGCTCGGTCTGGGCGACGAGTTCGCGGGCGGCTTCGATGTCGCCGTCACCGGCAAAGTACTCGTCGGCATCCTTTCCGTGAATCTGCACCGGAACACCCCGGGGCCATTCGGTGCCGAACTCCGACACCGGGAGGCAGGAGTACATCAACACTGCCCCCTTCGCCCCCGGCCTGGTCTGGGCGAACATCTGCGCGGGTACCACGCCGAGGGAGAAGCCGGCATAGACGACCTCGTTCGGCGCATCCGCAACCGACTGCCTTGCGCGCTCGAGGAGCGTGTCGAAGCCGACCTCGCTGGCGTGGGCGACGCCCGCGTCAAGCGTGGCAAAGGTTTTCCCCTCATAGAGGTCGGGCGTGGTGACGGTGTGCCCGGCAGTGCGCAACTGCTCGGCGAATTCGTGCACGCCCGCGGTGAGGCCCTGGGCGTGGTGAAACAGAATGATCTCGGTCATGACTCTCCTCAGTGGCGCGGGGGTCTGGTCATTTCGGTACCGACGAACTGGTTTGAAATGCAGTGTAGACCCGGGTGGGAGCTGCCTGAGGATGCCCGAGGTGACAACCGGCACGGCACCAGGGCGCCGAGGGGGAGCCCAGGCCTCGGCACAGGAATCGTCGAGCCAATATGCTGTGCCCTATGAGCTATGACGTTTCAGTGATCCGTGCCGACTTTCCCGCCCTTGACGCAGGATGCGCCCACTTCGATGGCCCCGGCGGAACCCAGACCCCGCGCCCGGTGATCGACGCTATCGCCGGCGCTCTCGCCGCGCCCCTCTCGAATCGTGGCACCACCACAGTGGGAGAGGCCAACGCGGAGAAGATCGTTCTGGAGGCGCGGGCCGCGATCGCCGATCTCGTGGGCGGTGACGCGGGCGGAGTGGTCTTCGGGCGCAGTGCCACCGCGCTCGCCTATGACTTCTCCCGCATGTTGAGCGCCACCTGGAATCCGGGCGACGAAGTGGTGGTCACCCGCCTCGACCACGACTCGAACATCAGGCCCTGGGTGCAGGCCGCCGAGCACGTCGGGGCGACCCTGCGCTGGGTCGACTTCGACCCGGCGACCGGGGAGCTCCCGGTCGGCAACGTTGTGTCCGAGCTGTCGGAGAAGACCCGGCTGGTGGCGATCACTGCCGCATCCAACCTGATCGGAACCAAACCGCGCCTTGCCGAGATCGCGAGCCACGTGCATGCGGTGGGCGCCCTGCTCTACGTCGACGGCGTGCACTTCACCGCACACGAATTGCCGGATGTGGAGACGATCGGCGCTGACTTCTACACCTGCTCGCCCTACAAGTTCCTGGGGCCGCACCTGGGCGCGCTGGTGGCGGCACCGAGCCTGCTCGAAACTCTCATGCCCGACAAGTTGCTGCCATCGACGAACGACGTTCCGGAGCGTTTCGAGTTCGGCACGCTGCCGTATGAGATGCTCGCCGGGGTTACCGCCGCGGTCGACTACCTGGCTGATCTCGATCCGACTGCAACCGGGTCCAGGCGGCAGAGGTTGGAGCAGTCGTTCTCGTTGCTGCACGTACACGAAGACATGTTGTTGGGCCGCTTGGAGGCGGGTCTGGCCGCGCATGAGCAGGTCACGGTCTATTCGCGCGCCGCTGAGCGCACTCCGACGATCCTCTTCACGGTTGACGGCCACGACGCGGTTGACGTGTACACGTTTCTCGCCAAGCGCGGCGTGGATGCCCCGGCCAGCAACTTCTATGCCCTGGAGGCCTCACGGGTGCTCGGCCTCGGCGACGAGGGTGGGGTGCGCGTCGGCTTGGCCCCGTACTCGAGCGAAGACGATATCGACCGGCTGCTGGCCGGGCTCGCCGAGCTGCTCGCCTAGCTAGCGATCGACGAGCGGCCAACAGACCACCCGAATGCCCGTCCGGAGACCGGGCTCAGGAGGCGGGGTTCAGTAGAACGCCTGGATCCCGGTCTGCGCGCGCCCGAGAATCAGCGCGTGCACGTCGTGGGTGCCCTCGTAGGTGTTCACGACCTCGAGGTTGACCAGGTGCCGGGCGACGGCGTACTCGTCGCTGATGCCGTTGCCGCCGAGCATGTCACGTGCGGCGCGGGCGACATCCAGTGCCTTGCCACAACTGTTGCGCTTCAGCATCGAGGTGATCTCGACGGCAGCGGTGCCCTCGTCCTTCATCCGGCCGAGGCGCAGGCAGCTCTGCAGCCCCAGCGTGATCTCGGTCTGCATGTCGGCCAGCTTCTTCTGCACGAGTTGGGTTGCCGCCAGCGGCCGGCCGAACTGGTTGCGGTCGAGCGTGTACTGCCTGGCGGTGTGCCAGCAGGCCTCTGCGGCACCGAGCGCACCCCACGCGATGCCGTAGCGAGCAGAGTTGAGGCAGGTGAACGGGCCCTTCAGGCCGCGCACGTCGGGGAAGGCGTTCTCCTCGGGGCAGAACACATTGTCCATCACGATCTCACCGGTGATGGATGCGCGCAGCCCCACCTTGCCGTGGATCGTCGGCGCGCTCAGTCCCTCCCAGCCCTTCTCCAGCACGAAACCGCGAATCTCGCCCTCGTCATCCTTGGCCCAGACCACGAACACGTCGGCGAACGGGCTGTTCGTGATCCACGTCTTCGCGCCGCTGAGTGAGTAGCCGCCGTCGACCTTCCGGGCGCGGCTGATCATCGAGCCGGGGTCGGAGCCGTGGTCGGGTTCGGTCAGTCCGAAGCAACCGATGAGCTCACCGCTGGCCAGCTTCGGGAGGTACTTCTGCTTGGTCTCCTCGTTCCCGAACTCGTGGATCGGCGTCATCACCAACGACGACTGCACGCTCATCATCGACCGATAGCCGGAGTCGACCCGTTCGACCTCGCGAGCGATCAGGCCGTAGCTGACATAGTTCAGACCGCTGCCGCCGTACTCCTCGGGGATCGTCGCCCCCAGCAGGCCGATCTCGCCCATCTCACGAAAGATCTCCGGGTCGGTGTGTTCGTTGCGAAAGGCTTCCAGCACCCTCGGCTCCAACCGGCTCTGGGCGAACCCGGCGGCGGTGTCGCGGATGATCCGCTCCTCGTCGCTGAGCTGCTGGTCAAGCAGCAGCGGATCTTCCCAGTTGAAACGTGCCTTTGCTGCCATGATCGAATCCCTATCGGTTGTGGGTGAGCGGTGTGCCCCGAGGGGCGAAGACTGTCGCCATCAAGTTTGCCAGAACCCGCGCCGATCTCCGTGACTGGGTATTCGCCGTACATCCGTTGTGCACGTGAGAGCACAGTCAATCGTGGCGCGTAACGTTAGTTGTGGAGCGCATATGACGACAGCGGCAGTACAGCATTCTTCCGGTTCACACGCAGACGACGCCTCACTGGGCGCCCGCGTGGAGCGCACCCCGAAACAGATCGGCCTGATCTTCGCCGGATTGATGCTGGCGATGCTCCTGGCGGCACTGGACCAGACGATTGTGGCCACGGCATTGCCCACGATCGTCGGCGACCTTCACGGCCTCGACCACATCTCCTGGGTGATCACCGCCTACATCCTCGCAGCGACGATCGGGTTGCCGATCTACGGCAAGGCCGGTGACCTGTTCGGGCGCAAAAAGCTGTTCGTGTTCGCGATCGTGGTCTTCCTTGTCGGATCGGTGCTCTCCGGTGCCGCCCAGGACATGACCCAGCTGATCGCCTTCCGTGCCCTGCAGGGAATCGGCGGCGGCGGCCTGATGATCGGTGTGCAGGCCATCATCGGTGAGATCGTCTCGCCCCGTGAACGCGGGCGCTACATGGGATTGATCGGGGCGGTCTTCGGGGTCGCCTCGATCAGCGGCCCCCTGCTCGGCGGCATCATCACCGACAACTGGAGTTGGCGCTGGGTCTTCTACATCAACGTGCCCGTCGGCATCCTGGCGCTCACGACGGTGGGCCTCTTCCTGCACCTGCACAAGCCCACCGGCCCCCGGCCGAGGCTCGACTACCTCGGGGCAACACTGTTGGCCATCACCAGCGCGGCGATCGTGTTGTTGAGCAGCTGGGGTGGCAACACCTACGCCTGGGGCAGCCCCATGATCATCGGCCTCGGCATCGTCACGGTGCTCGCCGGGGTTGCCTTCGTGTTCGCCGAGAAGCACGCCGTGGAGCCGATCATTCCCCTGTCCCTGTTCCGGATTCGCAACTTCGTGCTCACCGCCGGGGTCGGAATGACTGTCGGAATCGCGATGTTCGCCACCATCTCCTACCTGCCGACATTCCTGCAGATCGCCAACGGTGCTTCTGCCACCGCCTCCGGGCTGATGCTGCTGCCGATCACCGCTGGAATGCTGATCACCGTGATCGGCACCGGCCAGCTGATCTCCAAGACCGGGCGGTACAAGATCTACCCGATCCTCGGAACCATCACCATCCTCGTCGGCCTGGTGCTGCTGTCACAGATAACCGCCACCAGCCCGTACTGGTTCAGCGCACTCGGGATGCTCGCAATGGGGCTGGGCATCGGTGCGGTCATGCAGAACATGGTCGTGATCGTTCAGAACAGTGTGCCCTGGCGGCAACTGGGTACGGCGACCTCGGCGAACAACTACTTTCGCCAGATCGGGGCATCCTTCGGGATCGCACTTTTCGGTTCGATCTTCCTCAGCCGCCTCGACGATCACATCGCCTCGCTCGGGCCAGCCGCTGCCCATCTGGGCGGGCAGACCATCAACTCGCTCAGCCCGGCCGCGCTGAAACTACTGCCGCCCGACGTGCAGACGCTGATCGGGCAGGCATTCGCCTACGCCCTGCCGCCGGTGTTTCTGCTGGGCCTGCCCATCGTGGCCGCTGGGCTGCTGATGGCGATCTTCATCAAGGAGATGCCGCTGTCGACCAGTGTCGGCCCAGCACGGGAGGGCGCGGATGGTGACGGCACACGTGTGGACGCAGAGCCCTCACCCGTGCTCGTCTCGGCCGAGAGGGCTGGTTTCGCAGAAGGGCAGACCGTGAACGTCAACGTGCAGAAAGCCAACAGCGATTCCGCAAACCGGGGCAGGCACGCCTCTTTTGCTCCGGGTACTGCCCCCGGTCGCGATGCGGCCCACGTGGAGCGACTGGGGCCGCATACTGTGTCTGGATCCGCGGCGGGTGGATCCGCGGCGGGTGGGTCCGCGGCGGGCGGGTCGGCCAAACACGCCTCACACTCGGGCTCGACCACGTCCCGGCCGGTCGAGCCCCCGGCTTCAGCCGCGCCGACGCACGGCCGCCACGTGACCGCCGCACCACATCACGGCCTGCGACGAGCGGCATCCGGGGTCGAAGGGATCATCGGCTCCTCCGGCAACTGACGCCCGCGAATTCGACGAGACAGCTCTGCGGCGGTGCGGGTGATCTCCGCGGCCAGCACAGGCCATTGGTCCTCGGCGATGTTCTCCTTCGGGAAGGTGACGGCGATGCCGGCTGCAGGCCAACCGACGTGATCGCGCACGGCCACCGCGACCGAGGCGAGGCCCTCGGTGACCTCTCCGTCTTCGACGGCGAAACCGACCCGGTGCACCTGCTCGAGCACGGTGCGCAGTTGCGCATACGACCGCGGGCCGGCACCCGAGCGTTCGGTGAATGCCGTCGCATTCGGAAACAACGCCCGAAGTTGGGCCTTGGGCAAGGTAGACAGCTGTGCCCGCCCGCTGGCCGTCAGATGCGCCGGCAACCGCACCCCGACCTCGGTGACCAGCGACGGCCGACGCGGGGCGCGTTCTTCGACGATGTAGACCACATCTCGGCCGTGCAGCACCGCCAGATGCGCGCTCTCGCCGACCCGTTCGACCAGCCCGGCGAGCAGCGGGCGCCCGAGCAGGCTGAGCGGCTGCTGCCGGGAGAAGCCAGAACTGAGCTCGAACGACGCGACCCCGAGCCCGTACCGCCTGGCCTCCGGAAAGTGCAGCACGAAGCCGCGGCGTTCGAGCACGGTGAGCAGGTGATACACCGTCGAACGCGGCAATTCCAGAACTGCGGCGATGGTGGCCGCGGCCACCGGGCCGCGCGCCGACGCCAGGTGGCTCAGAATGCGCAGGGTATTCTCTGCGGCCGGTACTCGTGACGACATGGGTGACTTTCCGATGCGATCCTTTGGCTGAACCGGCCGCCGAAGGTGACGAGCGGGTTCAGGGGCTGTCTGGGACTCCAGACAGTATCGAGTGTAATCACGTTGTTTCACCGCCGACGAACGTGTGCAATCAAAGCATGAGCATATTTGCAGAGCAAACCGGTACCGCCCGCGAATCAGTGACCGTCGGGGTCGGCCCCCTCAGCATCGCCGACGTGGTGGCCGTCGCCCGCCATGATGCCCGGGTCGAACTCGACGCCGACGCGCTTGCCTCCGTCGACGACACCCGCACCGTGGTCGAGGCCCTCGCCGACGACCCGAACCCGCACTACGGGATCTCCACCGGCTTCGGTGCGTTAGCGACCACCTTCATCGACAAAGACCTGCGGGCGCAGTTGCAGCTCAACATCGTGCGCTCCCATGCCGCCGGCAGCGGCCCCGAGGTCGAACGTGAAGTCACCCGTGCGCTGATGCTTCTGCGCCTGTCAACGCTGATGACGGCGCGCACCGGTGTGCGCCGCATCACTGCCGAATCCTTCGCCGCCATGTTGAACGCAGGAATCACGCCTGTCGTGCACGAGTACGGCTCACTGGGCTGCTCCGGCGACCTCGCGCCGCTGTCGCACTGCACTCTCGCCGCCATGGGGGAGGGTGAGGTGCGTGATGGCGCCGGCAACCTCGTGGATGCGGCATCCGCGCTCGCCGATGCCGGCATCGAACCGCTGGCCCTCGCCGAGAAAGAGGGCCTGGCGATGATCAACAGCACCGACGGGATGCTGGGGATGCTCGCCCTTGCGCTCACCGACCTCGAAACCCTGATGGCGACGGCCGACATTGCCGCTGCGATGAGCGTGGAGGGCCTGCTCGGCACCGATGCCGTCTTCGCCGCCGACCTGCACGCGCTGCGCCCCCAGCCGGGGCAAGGTGTCTCGGCCGAAAACCTGCGGCGCTTGCTCGAAGACTCACCGATTGTCGCGAGCCACAAGGCGCCGCACCCCGGTGGGGTGCAGGATGCCTACTCGCTGCGTTGTGCACCGATCGTGCACGGTGCGGCCCGGGACACCGTTGCGCACGCCAGGCGCGTGGCCGAGTTCGAACTGGCCTCTGCGGTGGACAACCCGGTGGTCACCCTCGATGGCCGCGTGGAGTCGAACGGCAACTTCCACGGTGCCCCGATCGGGTACGTGCTCGACTTTCTCGCGATCATCGCCGCCGACGTGGCCAGCATGTCTGAGCGTCGCACCGATCGGTTTCTCGACCCGGCCCGCAACCACGGCCTGCCGCCGTTCCTCGCACACAACGCCGGGGTTGACTCTGGCCTGATGATCGCCCAATACACCGCGGCCGGCATCGTGAGCGAGCTGAAAAGGCTGGCCGTGCCCGCATCGGTCGACTCGATCCCGTCGTCGGCGATGCAGGAGGACCACGTGTCGATGGGTTGGTCGGCGGCGCGCAAGCTGCGCCGATCGATCGACGGGCTCACCCGCGTGCTCGCCATCGAGGTCATGACCGCGGCCCGCGGAATCGACCTGCGTGCTCCGCTCGCACCGAGTCGGGCGACAGGTGCGGTGATCGGAGCGCTGCGCGAACACGTGGCCGGCCCCGGCCCCGACCGCTTCCTGGCCCCCGAGATCGAGGGCACCGTGCAGCTGGTCGCCTCCGGCGCGGTGGCCGCCGCCGCCTCCGGTGTTGTCGGGGAGCTCCGGTGACTGCCGGGGGTCTCGAGACGGTCGCTTCGCGACCCCTCGACCAACGTAAAGATTCGCGGGTTGAGGGGTTCCGAGGAACGAGGAATCGTCTCGAAACCGTGGCATGGAGTCCCGCGGGTTGAGGGGTTCCGAGGAACGAGGAATCGTCTCGAAACCCCATGCGAATGAACGACTTGAACAGCCTGAACACACCGAATCGAAGGAACACACCATGACTGAGTACCCGCACCACAACATTCGCGCCCCTCGTGGCTCGACGCTCACCGCGAAGAGCTGGCAGACCGAGGGCCCGCTGCGCATGCTGATGAACAACCTCGACCCGGAGGTCGCCGAACACCCCGACGACCTCGTCGTCTACGGTGGCACCGGCAAGGCGGCTCGCAACTGGGATTGCTACGACGCGATCGTGCGCACGCTGACCACCCTGGAGAAGGACGAGACCCTGCTCGTGCAGTCGGGCAAACCGGTCGGCGTCTTTCGCACCCACGAGTGGGCGCCGCGCGTGCTGATCGCCAACTCGAACCTGGTCGGCGACTGGGCGACGTGGCCCGAGTTTCGCAAGCTGGAGCAGCAGGGCCTGATCATGTACGGCCAGATGACGGCCGGCAGCTGGATCTACATCGGCACCCAAGGCATTCTGCAGGGCACCTACGAGACCTTCGCGGCAATCGCGAAGAAGCTCGGGCGCGACTCCCTGGCCGGCACCCTCACCGTGACCGCCGGCTGCGGCGGCATGGGCGGAGCCCAGCCGTTGGCCGTCACCATGAACGAGGGCGTCGTGCTGATCATCGACGTCGACAAGACCCGGCTCGACCGCCGTGCCGAGAAGGGGTACCTCGACGAGGTCGCCACCGATCTGGACGACGGCATCGCCCGCGTCCTGGCCGCGAAGGAAGAAGGCCGCGCGCTCTCTGTCGGCGTGGAAGGCAACGCCGCGACCATCCTGCCCGAGCTCCTGGCCCGCAAGGTGCCGATTGACATCGTCACAGACCAGACCGCCGCGCACGACCCGCTCAGCTATCTGCCCGAGGGCGTGTCGGTCTCGGAGTGGCATGCGCTCGCAGAATCCGACCCCGAGGGTTTCACCACGAGGGCCCGGGCGTCGATGGCCAAGCACGTCAAGGCGATGGTGGAGTTCCAGGATGCCGGCGCGGAAGTGTTCGACTACGGCAACTCGATCCGCGCCGAAGCGGTTCTCGGCGGCTACGACCGCGCGTTCGAGTTTCCCGGCTTCGTACCCGCCTACATCCGCCCCCTGTTCGCCGAGGGCAAGGGCCCGTTCCGCTGGGCCGCAAGCAGATCCAATTCGAGGGCCTGCCCGCCCGCATCTGCTGGCTCGGCTACAAGGAACGCCACCTGGCCGGCCTGAAGTTCAACGAGATGGTCGCCTCCGGTGAACTCTCGGCTCCGGTCGTCATCGGCCGTGACCACCTCGACTCCGGCTCAGTCGCATCCCCGTACCGCGAGACGGAGTCGATGAAAGACGGGTCAGACGCGATCGCTGACTGGCCTCTTTTGAACGCGCTGCTGAACACGGCGTCTGGGGCGACCTGGGTGTCGATTCACCACGGCGGCGGGGTCGGCATCGGCCGCTCCATCCACGCCGGACAGGTGATTGTCGCCGACGGCACCCCACTGGCCGCCGAGAAGATCGAACGCGTGCTCACCAACGACCCGGGCACCGGCGTCATGCGCCACGTCGACGCCGGCTACGAGCGCGCCGAGGAAGTGGCGCGCGAGCGTGGCCTGCGGGTGCCCATGTGGGAGAAATGATGAGCTCCCACCTGATCACCGGCATCGGCCAGCTGGTCACCAACGATCTCGAGCACGATGCCGCCGCCGGGGTGGAGCGGCTGGGTCTGCTCCACGACGCCGCCGTGCGGGTGGTCGACGGGCTGGTCGACTGGGTGGGGCCGGCGGCCGATGCACCAGAGGCCGACTCCGTCACCGATGCGGCCGGCGCCGCTCTGATCCCCGGCTTCGTCGACAGCCACACCCACATCGTGTTCGGCGGAGATCGTTCCGCCGAGTTCGAGGCCCGAATGTCGGGGCAGGCGTATTCCGCTGGCGGAATACGCAGCACGGTCGCGGCGACGCGGGCCGCCAGTGACGACGAATTGCGAACCCGGTTGGCCGGTTTCATGACCGAGTTGCACGCGCAGGGCTCGACGACGATCGAGGTCAAGAGCGGCTACGGGCTGACAGTCGACGACGAGGCGCGAATGCTGCGCCTGGCCGCCGAGGTGACCGACGAGGTCACGTTCCTCGGTGCGCACGTGGTTCCTGCCGAGTTCGCCGGCCGCGGCGACGACTACGTCGACCTGGTGGTCGGCGACATGCTCGACGCCTGCGCCCCGCACGCAAAGTGGGTCGACGTGTTCTGTGAGACCGGTGCGTTCACGCCGGAACAGAGCAGGCGAGTGCTCGAGGCCGGTGCCGCCCGTGGGCTCGGGGTGCGCGTGCACGCCAGCCAACTCGGCCCGGGGGTCGGGGTGCAGCTCGCCATCGAGCTGGGTGCTGCGGCGGTTGACCACTGCACCTTCCTGACCGACGACGACGTGACCGCGCTCGGCGCTTTTGACACGGTGGCGACCCTGTTGCCCGGTGTGGAGTTCTCGACCAAGCAGCCGTATCCGGATGCCCGACGCCTGCTCGAGGCCGGGGCAACCGTGGCGCTCGCCTCCGACTGCAATCCGGGCTCTTCGTTCACCTCGTCGATGCCGTTCTGCATCGCGGTTGCCGTGCGCGACATGGGGATGACCCCGGCCGAGGCGCTCTGGTCATCGACCGCTGGTGGCGCCCGCGCCCTGCGGCGCACCGACGTCGGCCGCGTCGTCGTGGGTGCGCGCGCCGACCTGGTTCAGCTGAAGGCGCCTTCGTATGTGCACCTGGCCTACCGGCCCGGCGTGCCGCTGGTCGATCGGGTCTGGAAAGACGGCGTGCTCGTCAGCGGTTAGCCTGCGTCCAAATGTCCCGCCCGGCCAGGCGCGGGCTGACCGAGGAGAGTCGGCCGGCGCCAAGTTGTCAGAGCCTCTCAGGCTTCTTCATCTCAATACGGTGTGGACAGCGCATCGAACATCGGGAAGTGTTTGACATTCCGGGTCAGAATTCGGGCGTTGAGGGCGACCGCGGTGGCTGCGATAGCCAGATCGGCCGAGTCGATACCACGGTTGCCCGGCAGCCATCGTCGTCCAAGCTCGCCGGCGATCTCGGCAAGTCTTTCATCCAACGGATGCCAGGTGAAGGCACTGAATAGCGCTCGAGTGGCCCCCTCCTCGCCGGCACGCATGCCGGCAAGAACTTCCAGTCTGGTCACCTCGCTCGCATTCAGGGGACCGGCCTCTCGAGCTTCGCGCAGAACTGCTGCAGCGGCCGGCATCCCACGGAGCACGTCAATGAGCACCGAGGTGTCAACGAGGACCGTCATCGTTCGACTGCTTCTCCCAGACGACTGCCGGAGCGGATGCGCTCGACGTAGGCTTCACCGTCGGTGTCGCGTTCGCCCCAGGCGCCGATCGCGGCATCAATGGCTTGGAGGTCGGACTCGGCGTCTCGCCCGGTGCCGTAGGTTCTGGAGACCGCATTTCGGATGAGCGCGGAGATCGATCGACCCGTCCGCGAAGCCTCTGCGTCGAGGATTCGGCGCTCCTCGACGGTGAGCGAGATTTGAGTGCGAAGCATGATGTAATTATACATCAGGGTGGGGGGCCCGGCAGGGAAACGACAGACAGCACCCTCTAAGCCGCACCGCTCGATGTGACCGGGCGACTCGTGCGATCTTCGGGCCCCGCCTATTCGCCGACGAGCTCGCCCCGGGAGGTCTCCGGGCGGGTGACCTCGCCATGCCCCATCCGGCTGCGCGCCGCCAGGTCGCGCTCCTCGTTGCGGTCGTGGCGGCGCTCACGGGCGCCCTCCACCAGCAGGTACAGCACCGGCAGCACGACGAGGGTGAGTGCGGTCGACGAGACCAGCCCGCCGATCACCACCAGCGCGAGCGGCTGCGAGATGAAGCCGCCCTGCCCGGTCCAGCCGACCGCCATCGGCACCAGCGCGAAGATCGTCGCCAGGGCCGTCATGAGGATGGGGCGAAGGCGCCGGGAAGCTCCGAGCACGAGGGCCTCGTGCACGCGCATCCCGCGTGCCCGGTACTGGTTCACCAGGTCGACCAGCACGATGGCGTTGGTCACCACGATGCCGATCAGCATGAGCACACCGATCAGCGACGGAACACCGAGCGGGATGCCAGAGATGACCTGCAACCCGATGGCGCCCGTGGCCGCGAACGGCACCGAGACCAGCAGCAGCAGTGGCTGCAGCAGGCTCTTGAACGTGGCCACCATCACGATGTACACGATCAGGATGGCGATCAACAGGGCGATTCCCAATTGTCGGAACGCGTCGTCCTGGTCGGCGGTCACCCCACCGAGGGAGGCGGTGGCCCCCGACGGCAGTGCAGCCGAATCCACGGCCGACTGCACCTCGCTGCTGGCCGTACCCAGATCGTCGCTCATCGGAGTCACTGCCACGGTCGCGCTGCGCTGCCCGCGCACCGTCGTGATTGTGGAGGGGCCGTCGACCGTCTTCACCGTGGCGAGGGTGTCCAGCGCGACCGGGCCGGTGCGCGTCGGCACCATGAGGCCGGTCAACTCCGCCTCGGTCGCCGGGGGGTTCTTGGTGGCCAGGTAGATCTTGGTGGTGCGTTCGTCGATCACCACCTGGCCCACCTGCGTCGGCTGCATCGCCTGCGCGACGATGTTGCTGACCGCGACCTCGCTGAGTCCGGCATCCGCCGCCTTCTGGCGATCCACGGTCACCGCCAGGTAGGGCCGGGATTCGGACAGGTTACTGGTGGCCTGCGTGATCGAGTCGAGCTTCGAGACTGATGCGAGCACCGCATCCGACGCCTTTTTCAAATCGGCCTGGTTGGCGGCCCGCACGTCGATCTCGATGTCGGACGAGGCCCCGAAACCACTCGAGACACCCACTTCGATCTCGCCCGCGTCGGGCAGCGCGGCCAGGCGCTCGCGCACGTCGGCCTGCAGTGCATCCTGGTCGGCGGATTCGTCGGTGGTGATGGAGTAGGTGATCGTTCCCTGGCCGCCGCCGCCGAACGCATCGCGCAGGGAGCTGCCCGAAGAGCCGATCGACAGCTGCACGGTCTCCACCCCGGCCACCGCGCGCAACTCCGACTCGACGGCCGTGGCCGCAGTGTCGAGCGTGTCGAGGCTGGAGGCGGCCGCCAGGGTCTGTGTGACGGTGAAGGTGTTCTGGCCCGTGGAGCCGAGGAAGTTGGTCTTCATGCTGGGCACCAGCGCGAT
>CAJDUP010000081.1_pt1 | contig 14128 bp, 12 predicted proteins | sample 7391181 | NCBI WGS metagenome assembly CAJDUP01 (sample SAMEA7055690, study PRJEB34461) | soil metagenome | biome: terrestrial ecosystem; feature: Peninsula; material: soil | place: Antarctica | collected 2016
GCCGTGACGCAGCACGGCCGCCTGCTCGTTCGCCTCGTGTTCGATCAGCTTCTGCAGGTCTGAGTCGAGCAGACCCGCGTCGGTCAGGTACGTCTTCATTCGGATCAGTGGATCCTTGGGGATCCATTCGGTCACCTCGCTCTGGTCGCGGTACCGAGCGGCGTCATCGGCGTTCGTGTGAGCTTCGATTCGGTAGGTGTGGGCCTCGACGAGGGTGGGGCCCTGTCCGGCGCGCGCCGAGGATATCGCTTCGGTCACTACTGCCTGCAGCGCGGCGAAGTCATTTCCGTCGACACGAACACCCGGCATCCCGTAACCGATCGCCTTGTGAGCGAGCGACGGCGCCTTCGTCTGCTTGTGCAGCGGAACCGAAATGGCGTACTGGTTGTTCTGCACCAGGAAGACCACGGGGGCGTTGAAGACGGCGGCGAAGTTGAGCGCTTCGTGAAAGTCGCCCTCACTGGTCGCGCCGTCACCGCACAGGGCCAGTACGACGGTCTTCTGTCCCTGCAGAGTCGCTGCGTGGGCCACCCCGACGGCATGCAACAACTGCGTGGCCAAGGGAGTGGCCTGCGGCGCAACCCGGTACTTGGTGGGGTCATAACCCGAATGCCAGGTTCCGCGCAGCAACACCATCGTCTCAAGCAAATCGACGCCGCGTGCCATCACCGCGACCGTGTCACGGTAGGTCGGAAACAGCCAGTCCTCATCGCCGAGTGCCAGCACGCTCGCGAGTTGGCAGGCTTCCTGCCCGTGCGATGACGGGTATACCGCCAGCCGCCCCTGACGCACCAGCGCAGAACACTGGTCGTTGATGCGACGGCCGATGACCATGCCTCGGTAGCCGGCGACCAGCTGCTCGGCAGACGGCAACGCATAGCGCCGGTCGGGCTGTGGCCTTCCGTTCTCGTCGATCAGGCACACCGGATGCTCTGAAGGCAGCATCGCCCGATCGCTCAGTTCTCCGATCGCCACATCCGGACGCATCTTTCCTCCATTGCAAAGTCAATCAGTATGCTCAATTCTCGAATCAATGCGCAGATGTTTCCACTGTCCCGACAAACTCAAGACGTTCCGTACCAATTCACTCTAGAATCAGACAGAGTGATAATCATCGGATAGCGAGGGACCGGAGCGCGACAGGTGGCCACAGAGTTGGATGCGATCGATCGGCAGATACTCTCCGAACTGACCCGAGACGGCCGCATGTCGGTCACGGCGGTGGCCGAGGCCGCGCACATTTCGAGGGCGAACGCCTACGCGCGCATCACTCGACTGACTCAAGAGGGCGTGATTCAGCGCTTCTCCGCAATCATCGACCCCGAGAAATCTGGCCTGCGGGCTTCGGCCTATGTCACCCTGAATGTGAGGCAGGATTCCTGGCGAGAGTTGCGCCAGCAGTTGACGATGATCCCCGAGGTGCAACACATCGCACTGGTCGGGGGCGAATTCGACGTCTTGCTGCTGGTGCGCGCCACGGATAATGCCGACCTGCGGCGAATCGTGTTCTCGGTGCTCCAGCCCATCGCAGGGGTGATCAGCACACGAACCCTGCTCATCTTCGACGACGTCGACGCCCGCTGACGGCGACAGGCGCCGTCACGGGAGCCTACGCTACCGCGGCCAGGTTGTACGAGGCCGAGACGAGGATCGGCATATGGTCTGAATCGCCCGCGGGCAGCGTGCGAACGTTGCCAATGTTCAGGTCATAGGAGGTGGCGAAGTCGAAATGTCCGTTGAAGAACTTGTAACGGGTATAGGTCGAGGAGTCACTGGCAGTCACTTCATAGCCGGTGTCACGCACTCGCGCGGTGAGGTTCTTCCGAAAGAACGGGTAGTTGAAGTCGCCCACCATCACCGTCGGCAAGCCCTCCCCGATGCTGCCCAGTTCAGTGTGCGCCGCGTGGATCTGCTTGCGCCTGAGCGAGTTCGATGCGGTCAACGGCGCGGCGTGGAATGAAGCCACAACCAGCGAGCGGTCGTTGGACCTGTCGATCATCCGCGTACCGATCAGTCGCTCGTGCGCCGGCGCCATCACATGGTCGTGGAGGGACTTCTTCAGCGCGAAGGTCTTGGTCTGCTCGGCGGTGAACCGGTCGGAACGATAGTAGATCGCCAGACCCAATCGGTTCCGCTTCGTCGAATCGGCGAGTCGCAGACCCCCGACCGTGTCAGGCAGAGTGGTCGTGTCACATTCCTGGAGACAGAGCATGTCAACGCTGAAACGCTGGGTCAATTCGAAGAGTTCACCGATGGCGCGGTTCTCGCGCAGGTTATAGCTGATGATGTTGAACAGAAAGATTCACCCCATTGTCTGATTCGGCATGACGCCGATTGTTTTCACAATAGTTTTCCGAGCTGGGTGCTCGCCGTATGCCACCTGTGCCCACTGCCGTGTCGCCACAGCCGCACGCTCCCACGTGACGGGACGAAAGCCCCTGAAATCGCACATCCCCACTTCGTGAATTCTAATGCAGCAATGGTCTCTGCACAATGATCGCCGAAACGTGTTCCTCCCCACTTCGAGGGGGCGCAACTCACGTGTTTTCTGGTGGCGAAGCCTCCGGCGCGATTTCGGGTGCGGTGGGATGCTCGAGAGATGAGTCCGAGGTTTTCAGCGTCTGATCTTTGAAATTGTCGCCGGAAACGTCGTCGTGGCGACCCAACGGCTGGCCGTCGTGCACGCGATGCGTGATCCGTTCAGACAGATAGGAGACGATGAGCGCGCTGGAGGTTCCGATGATCGCCACCCCACCGATCATCAGTACGACACCAAACACACGGCCAAGCCAGGTGACGGGGGTGAAGTCGCCGTAACCGACAGTCGCTATCGTGACGCACGCCCACCAGACGGCATTGCCGAAAGTGATGATAGTCGCATGCGGTGCGCCCCGTTCGACTGAGAGCTCTGTCAGGGCGATGACGTACACAAACATGGCCGTGGATGAGATTGCGATCACCACCACGCGGGATCGCAACGCCGTGCCGCCATTGCCTTGAAAAATGGGCATCCGGTTCAGCAGTCGCAACAGCCAGAAGAGGCGTAGAAGGGGCAGCACAACCGAGGCCAGATGCACCTTGTGGCTGCGCAGGTATCCGCTTCGTTCACCTCGGGGCGTCGTCGCAGCTCGCACCGAGAAATCAACGATGAAGGCGAGCCAGGCAGCGGCGAGCACCGCGGCCAAGAACATCGTGAGGGCACCGGGCGCCTCTGGTACGAGCACCAGATACGAATAGGCCACGATGAACGCCACAGAAAGGACAAGCAGCGGCCAGCGAGTCGTGCGCTCCCACCGGTCTCTGAACCGGATGCCCGAGGCCTCACCGGCCGTTCGAGCCGGGGGCGCCGATGGTGTGCCACCGGCCGGGGCAACCGGGCCCTGGCTGCCGGGAGTCTCCTGTTCTGATCGCCGCTCCATCAGGAGGCGCCACCAATTGGCTCGGGCTTCGGTTCCGGCTGGGTCTCTGGGTTCGGCTCCGGCACGTGCGCGATCATCGGTGGCGCCTTCGACACGATCAACCAGGCGGGAAGAATGGCGATGCACAGTAATGGCAGCACGACGATGTTGCCGGCCACGGCTGCGCCGATGAAGAGGGCCAACCACCCATCGCGTGCCACGGCCAGAACCATGCCCACAACTCCCGCGGCAACGGCGACGGTCAACGGTATCGACGGCAGCAGGCCGTTGGCCAGCACTCCGATCGCCACGCCGATGAACACCGAGGGAAAGATGCGGCCACCGCGAAAACCGGCGGCGGCCGCGATCACCAACGCGACGGTCTTGACCACCACGATCAGGAGGATTTGGTCATTGCCGTAATCGTTGCGATCGGTTGAACATTGTGATCGGCCCGCCGATCGCCCCCAGCACGCCCAGGAGAACGCCCCCGAGCGTCACATAGAGCACCGGATGGCGCAATAGGCGAAACCACCGGTGCGCGTGGGGAAAGATGAACACAGCAACCAGTCCGAACGCAGCGGCGAGTGCCGCGATCACGGCGGCGCTGAACAGGTCAAGAGGGGCAATCGCGGTGTACGCGGGCATCACGATCACAAAGGTCGGGTGTGCCAGCATCAGCATGGTGATGGCGCCAGCGCCCGCCGCGACGAGCGGCAGAAAGAGCCGGTCCCAGAGCGCACCTCCCGCCGCGTACGATCCGACGAGACCCGTGAACACCAGAGCCGCAGCGACCGGTGTGCCGAACAGCGCGCCGATCGTGCCGGACAACGTGACCATGACAACCAGTTGCGACGGCACCTTCGGCCAGATCTTGCTGACCAGAGCCACCAGGACGCCGATGTTGATGGCGATGATCGGATTCTCCGGGCCGAGGCTCACTCCCCCGGCGAGCGCCAGGACCGTCACCAGGACAACCGAGGGCAACGCTTGGAGCCGGAGCGTCGGGGCGAGCAACTCGACAGTCGCGGAATCGTGTCCGCCGTGCCCGGGCACCAGCCAGAGCACAAGACCAACAGCCAGTCCGGTCAGGGAAAGTACACCGAAGATCCACCAGCCCGAGTTCGGGTCTACGCCAAGATTCGTGGGCAGAACCGACCAGATTCCGTGGTCGAGCAAGCCGGCAAGTTCATCCACGCCATACAGGATCAATGCCGAGAGGACTCCCGCCAGAACAGCCGGAACTGCAAGCACGACCTGTGTTCGCACCGATGGCGCGGAATTCCCTTCATCTGGGGTCGTCATTGCGATACTCCTACTCAGGCGTCTTCGACCAGTTCTACCCGCAGCGACGCCGGGCGACGACATCCAAACCGGGTGACATCGGTCGGACTCGTCGCGCCGTGTCACGCACAGGGCGTCGGTTGAGACTCCGTGGGTTGCGCAGGCGTTCAGAAGGCGCAACTTTTCGGCTTCTACTTCAAGAGCATCTTCAGCACAATGATCACAACACCGAACGAGGCCGTGACGACTCCCCCCAGTAGCCCGTACCAGACGTTCTTGCGGCGCTGGAGAAGCGCCACGAACCCGTGCACGAACAGAATCCCCACCCCCGACCAGAGGGCGACGGTGATGGCCACGGCGTCCGGAACCCACGTGAGCCCTCCCAGCAGAAGAATGGTGACGGGAATCAGCGTCGAGGTGAGCAGGCCGACGGTGTGCGTCACTGATTCACGGATCGCAGAGCGCAGCCCCACCTCGTGGCCGCCATGCACACCGTGCCCGGCGATTGTGCGGGCGTAGACGTGCGCTGCCCAGTAGATGACCACGGTCACCAGAACCATCAACACGACGTCCCATGGCGAATAGGTCGGCTCGTCAGTGGCGGCGATCAGCGCGGTGACGAGAATCGTGCCGTAGACGGACTCCTCGCTGCCGGTGATGGAATAGGCCCGTGCTCGGATCCTCCCCCGCAAACTGCGAGCGTGCCGAGGAGAAGCGGGCGGCGTCTGGGAGGGATCAGTCAATTCTCGACTCATTCCCCTTGGTGCGGACACAACGAACGCCGGCGGTCGACCGAGGTCGCCCGGTTGCTCCAGAGTATCGGGATGCGAACGATCCGACGTGTGTTCCACGGCAACCGTGCCTGCCACTTGTCTACCCGGGCCCAGACGAGTGAGGGCCGGCCGTATCACACGGCCGGCCCTCACTCACTCACGAAGCGGAAGAATTACAGCGTCTTCAGCAACTCTCGCATCAGGTCGGCCGTCTCGCTCGGGGTCTTGCCGACCTTGACACCCGCGGCCTCGAGCGCTTCCTTCTTGGCCTGGGCGGTTCCGGCGGAACCCGAGACGATAGCCCCGGCGTGGCCCATGGTCTTGCCCTCGGGTGCGGTGAACCCGGCGACATAGCCGACGACAGGCTTGGTGACGTGGGCCTTGATGTATTCCGCGGCGCGTTCCTCGGCGTCGCCGCCGATCTCACCGATCATCACTATGGCCTTCGTCTCCGGGTCGGCTTCGAATGCCTCCAGCGCATCGATGTGGGTGGTACCGATGATCGGATCGCCTCCGATACCGATCGCGCTTGAGAAACCGAGATCACGCAGTTCGTACATCATCTGGTACGTGAGCGTACCCGACTTGGAGACCAGCCCGATCGGGCCTTTGTGGGTGATGTTCGCTGGCGTGATGCCGACCAGGGCCTCGCCCGGGGTGATGATACCGGGGCAGTTGGGGCCAATGATGCGGGTCTTGTTGCCGGTGGCCACGGCGTGGGCCCAGCACTCTGCGGTGTCTTGCACGGGCATGCCCTCGGTGATGACCACGAGCAGTCCGATGCCGGCATCGATGGCCTCCATCATTGCGTCCTTGGTGAAGGCCGGCGGCACGAATGCGATCGAGACGTCCGCCCCGGTCTTCTCCATCGCCTCGGCGACCGAGCCGAACACGGGCAACTCGACGTCACCGTGGGTGACAGTGGTGCCCGCCTTGCGCGCGTTCACTCCGCCGACGACCTGGGTGCCGGCCTTCAGCATGAGGGCAGTGTGCTTGGTGCCCTCGCCGCCGGTGATGCCCTGCACGATGACGCGGGAATCCTTGTTGAGGAAGATTGACATTGTTGTTCCTTCAGTCCTTGGGGTTCGTGGGCGTCAGCGGGCGGCGTTGGCGAGTTCGGCAGCCGTGGCGGCGCCCTCGTCCATCGTCGCGGCCAGCGTGACCAGTGGGTGTGCTGCCTCGTTCAGGATGCGGCGACCCTCTTCGACGTTGTTGCCGTCGAGGCGCACCACCAGAGGCTTGTTCGCGGCGTCGCCCAGTTTCGCAAGCGCGCCGACGATGCCATGGGCAACCGCGTCACAACTGGTGATCCCGCCGAACACGTTCACGAACACACTCTTCACCTGCTCGTCGCCGAGAATGACGTCGAGCCCGTTGGCCATCACGTCGGCAGATGCGCCGCCGCCGATATCGAGGAAGTTCGCGGGCTTCACTCCGCCGAAGTCCTCGCCCGCGTATGCAACCACATCCAGAGTCGACATGACGAGCCCTGCACCATTTCCGATGACCCCGACGGAACCATCGAGCTTGACGTAGTTGAGGCCGGCTGCCTTCGCCTTGGCCTCGAGCGGGTCTGCCGATGCGGCATCTTCAAGATCGGCGTGATTTGGGTGGCGGAAATCGGCGTTCTCGTCGATCGTGACCTTGCCGTCGAGGGCGATGATGTCGCCATCCTCGGTGAGCACGAGCGGGTTCACCTCGACGAGGGTCGCGTCCTCGCCCTTGTACACGTCATACAGCGCGACGATCACCGGGGCGACCTTGCCGATCAGCTCCTCTGGGAACTTCGCCGCCCGCGCGATCTCTTCCGCCTTGGCCAGGTCGATGCCGGCCAACGGGTTCACGTCGATGCGCGCCAGCGCCTCAGGACGCTCCACCGCCAGAACCTCGATCTCCACGCCGCCCTCGACGCTGGCCAGCGACAGGTAGGAGCGGTTGGCGCGGTCCAGCAGCACCGAGAAATAGAACTCCTGCGCGATGCGTGCGCCACCGGCGACCATCACCCGGCGCACGATGTGCCCCTTGATGTCAAGGCCCAGAATTTCGCGGGCTGCCGCCTCGGCCTCATCCGGGTTCTTGGCGACCTTCACGCCGCCGGCCTTGCCGCGGCCCCCGATCTTCACCTGCGCTTTCACGACGACCACTCCGCCGATCTTCTCTGCGGCCGCACGAACCTCCTCAGGGGTGTCTGCGATGATGCCCGGCAGAACCGGAACCCCGTAACCCTCGAACAGGTCTCTGGCCTGATACTCGAACAGATCCACGCTTATCCAATCCACGGCTGGCGCACGGTCAGGTGCGCATAAAGTTGCGTATGAACGGCGAATTTTCGGCAGAACAAGTCAATGCCCAGAACCCTTCGCCATAAGAACTCTATTACGTCTTGCACGAGGACTATAAACATTGACTGGGAATCGGACGCTCTCCCTGACCGACATCGGTGCGGAAGGGATCCTTCTTGCGGGCGGCGCACGCGCGATCCTGCTCCAGGTGGCGAACCCGCACGTCGGTCAGGGCGTGGCTGAGCACAGCGACTTCTCCTCCCGCCCGCTCGACCGGCTGAAGGCGACCATGACCTACGTCTACGCCGTGGCCTACGGCACCGACGGCCAGAGGGCCGAGGTGGTGCGCCGGGTCAACCGGGCGCACCGCCCGGTGCATGGGTCGCCGACGCCAGTTGCCGGGCCGGCAGGGTCTGAGCCGGTCGCCTACAACGCGTTCGACCCACAGCTGCAGCTGTGGGTGGCGGCCACCCTCTACGAAACCGCCGTGTCGGTCTACCAACGGGTCTTCGGATCGCTCGATGCGGAATCCGCCGACCGCATCTACCAGGATTATGCCGCGCTCGGCACGAGCCTGCAGGTTCCGGCCGGTGCCTGGCCGGCGAATCGTATGGAGTTCACCACGTATTGGAACCGTCAGCTCGACTCGCTCGTCATCGGAGCGGCCGCACGCCACGTGGCCCGTGATCTGTTCCATCCCGCCGGGGCACCATGGTGGCTGCGAGCACTGCTACCCTCGTTGCGCTTTGTAACCGCCGGGCTGTTGCCGCCCGCCGTGCGAGCCGACTATGGATTTCGCTGGGATGCGCGAAGACAACGCCGCTTCGATCGCGCAGTGCGTATCAGTGCAGCAATCTACCCGCCGCTGCCTCGCCGCCTGCGCTTTCGACTGCGCGACCGTTACCTGACTGCACTCGACCGCAGTCTGCACGCACGCTGAATTTCAACCCGGGCTTCCGGGCATCCCCTAAATCTGTGGGTCAGGCGTTGCGTCGGATCACCCTCATCAGCCACATGATGATGCCGATGATCAGGATCACGATGCCGATCCACAGGAGAAACTTCACGGCTGCGACGAAAACGCCGAAGAACAGCGCGATCAAGCCGATAACAATGAGTACTACTGCAAGTGTGGTCATGTTTTCACCCTACCGCGACCGGGGGTGGTAGGCACGGACATCGGGTCTTACAGTGAAGAAATGAAACGCACGGCGTTGGCGCCTCTGACAGTGCTCGCGACACTTGTTCTCGGCGGATGCGCGGGAGCACCGTCTGCAAGTTCCCCCGCTCCCGCTCCGACCACCACGGTGACCCGGGCCCCACCCGAGACGACTGCGCCGTTGCCGTCGCCCTCCGTCGCCCCGAACGCGCCCGCCGGCCAGTGCCTGAACGAGAACCTCGCGCTGTCACTCGGCCAGCCGAATGGGGCTGCTGGCTCTGAATACGTTGACATCATCTTCACCAACACCGGCAGCGAGCCCTGTGCGTTGCGTGGCGCTCCGGGGGTTTCGGTGGTCGGCGGCGGCAACGGTTCGCAGATCGGGGCGGCCGCCGAGCAGACCGAACCCGCGAATCCGCCGACGATTCAGTTGGCCCCGGCCGGCACCGCGAAGGCCACCCTGAAATCGGTCAACATCGGCACCGACGGCGGCCCGCTCGCCGGCCAGTGCACCGTCACAACCGGCGACGGCTACCGGGTCTATCCGCCGCACTCGTTCGACTCGGTCTTCGTTGCCTCACCAGGGGTGCCCGCCTGCTCGAACACAGTGGTCTGGATGTCCGTCACTGCCATGGCCGCCGGTTGATCCCGGGTTAGATTGGAATCATGGCCGACGAACTCATCGCGCAGCTTGGAGGGAGTCTGGCCGCGGTGAATGACCGCATCCGCGTGGCCTGTGAGCGTTCCGGGCGCGACCGGGCCTCGGTTCGCCTCCTGCCGGTGAGCAAGACGATGGGGATCGACAAGATCCGCGCCCTGCACGCGAACGGGTGTTCCCTGTTCGGCGAGAACAAGGTGCAGGAGGCGCAGCACAAGGCCGAGTTGCTCGCCGACACGCCGTCGATCCAATGGTCAGTGATCGGGCACCTGCAGACCAACAAGGCGCGCTTCGTGGCCCGCTTCGCCTCTGAGTTCCAGGCGCTGGACTCTCTCCGTGTCGCCCGCGAGCTCGACAAACGCCTGCAGGCCGAGGGGCGCGAAATCGACGTCTTCGTGCAGGTGAACAGTTCGGGCGAACAGAGCAAATTTGGCCTGCCCCCGGGCGAGGTGGAGGCATTTGCCGAATCCCTTCATCCATTCGAGTCGTTGCGCATCCGGGGTCTCATGACGCTGGCGGTGTTTTCCGAATCCCACGAACGTGTCGGCGCCTGCTTCACCCGAATGCAGCAGTTGCGTGAGCGGCTGCGTGACAACGACAGGGCCACCGGCGACTATGACGAGCTCTCGATGGGGATGAGCGGTGACTTCGAACTCGCGATCGCACACGGCGCCACGGTGGTGCGTATCGGCCAGGCAATCTTCGGCGCCCGACTGAACCCGCTCGACTACTGGCCGCCGAACGGCTGACTCAGCCACCCCGTTCACCCCACCCCATTCAGGCAACTCGATTCAGACGACTCGCTCACTGCCCCCGGCGAGGTGGCAGACTGTGCGGGTGACTTCTCGGATCTCTGAAACCCAATTGGCCATCATCGACACGATCTTTCGGGCACACCACGCTCGCGGCGCGGCACCGACCACGGCGTGGGGCGTCTTCGACCGGAGCGGTCTGGTGCACTTCGCCTCGGCCGGTGAGCTCTCGCCCGGAACACCGCCCAACGAGCACACCGCCTACCGGGTCGCCTCGTGCACCAAGAGCTTCACGGCCGCCGCCGTTCTGCGCCTCCGCGACGCCGGTGAACTGCAGCTCGATGCTCCCATCACCGACTTCGTCCCCGCGTTCACGAAGGTGAGACTGCCATCGGCTGATTCCCCCGTCCCCACGGTGCGGATGCTGCTCACCATGTCGGCTGGGTTCCCCACCGACAACCCGTGGGGCGACCGGCAGGAGTCGCTCACCGAAGCTGAGTTCATGGCGCTGCTTTCGAATGGCCTCCGCTTCGACAGCATCCCGGGAACCCGATTCGCGTATTCGAATCTCGGCTACGCCCTGCTCGGGTACGTGATCGAACACGTCACGGCGCAGCCGTATCGCCGGTTCATCCAGGAGCGCTTCATCGGCCCGCTGGGCCTGACCGGCACCGGTTTCGACCAGAGCGTTCCGGCGGCCGGCGGCATCGCCGTCGGTGCCCGCTGGTTGCGTGGTGCCTGGGAAGACGTTCCGTTCTCGCCACCTGGCGCGTTCTCCCCCATCGGCGGCCTGTTCAGTACCGCGGCTGACCTCGCGCACTGGTCGACGTGGCTTGCCGAGGCGTTCGACCCGGTCGCAGCGGAGGAAGCGGATGCGCCCCTGTCCCGCGCCTCCCGCCGCGAGCTGCAGCAGTTGCACCGTCCGACCCCTCCCGGTGACACCCATGCCGGCGGCTATGGCTTCGGTGTGTTCGTGGAACATGCAGCGGCACATCGCACCGTCGTGTCGCATTCTGGCGGCTACCCCGGCTTCTCGTCGCACATGCGGTGGTTGCCAGAGACCGGAGAAGGCATCGTGGCGTTCGAGAACGCCACGTTCTCGCGTTCGGCGGTTCCAGCTTCCGCTGCCCTCGATGCCGCGTTCCCCACCGTCCCGCGCCCCGTTGACGTCTGGCCCGCAACGCGGGCGGCCCAGGCAGCGATCACTGCGCTCATCCATGAGTGGTCGGATGACGCAGCCCGTGCCGTGTTCGCCGAGAACGTTGCGTGGGACATGCCATTAGACGAGCGCCGCAGTGTGATTGACGAGGCGATCGACGCCATCGGCGGGCTGATCGCCGAGGAGTCCAACGAGTCTGCCGCGTCAGCCGCGGAGACGTCGGCTGTGGTTGCCTCCGGGCTGTTGGCGGCCGGGGCCGCCGTTGAATCGTCCGTGGCACCCTCGCACCTGGTCTGGTTCATCCCGGGCGAATTCGGCCGGTTGCGTGCCGAGATCGAACTCACCCCGGAGAACCCCCCGCGCGTGCAGAGCCTGGCGGTGAAGGCCGACCGCGTGTAATCAGCGGGAAGCCAGCGAGAATCCGCCGAGAGGCTAAAGTTTCTCGATCGGTGCGATCTTGATCAACAGTTTCTTGGTGCCCGCACTGTCGAATTGCACATGCGCCACCTTCTTGGTGCCCTCGCCCGTGACCTGGTCTACCCGGCCGTCGCCGAAGTCCACGTGCCGGATACGGTCGCCCGGCGACAGGGTCAGATCGCCGTTGTCGCGCACCTGGGCCGTGATCTTGTTCGCCCATTCGGTCTTGGGCTTGGCCGCTCGAGGCAGCGCCGCGGGTTCGCCGAAACGGGAGCCGAAGCCGCCGCTGGTGCGCCCGTCGCGCCTGGCGTTCAGGGCCCTCGACTGGGTTCCCCCACGCGAGTTCGCCATCCCCGGCGATTGCCGCCAGTCGATCAGGTCTGCCGGGATCTCCTGCAGGTAGCGGCTGGGCATCGCCACATTCGTCTCGCCGAACTGCGCACGTGACATGGCCAGCGTCAGGTAGAGCCGCTGCCTGGCCCGGGTGATGCCCACATAGAACAGGCGCCTCTCCTCCGCGGGCCCGCCCGGTTCGGTCGCCGACATCTGGTGGGGCAGCAGCCCCTCTTCCACACCGGTGAGGAAAACGGCGTCGTATTCGAGGCCCTTCGCGGTGTGCAGGGTCATCAGCGACACGGTTCCCGACGAATCGTCGAGGTCGTCGGCGGCCGCCACCAGGGAGACCTGGGTCAGAAAGTCGACGAGCCCAGCATCCGGGTAGTCGCGGTGAAAGTCCTTCGTCTGCGCCAGAAGTTCTTCGATGTTCTCGGCCCGCACCTCGTCCTGGGGGTCACGGCTGGTGCGCAGTGTCGATAGAAGAGTGCTTCCGTCGAGCAGAAACTGCAGCACATCCGCCACGGTGGAGACACCCGCCGGGTTCTCCGGGTCGAGCATGAGTGCCGCCTCATCGAGCAGCGTGGCCAACTGCCTGATCGCACCCGTGACCTTCGGCCCGAGCCCCAACGAGTCGGCGTCGCGCATGGCCTGCCGGTAACTGACATTGTTCGCTTCGGCGAAACTGGCCAATTGTGTCTCGGTCGCGGGCCCGATGCCGCGCTTCGGCGTGTTCAGGATGCGGCGCAGGGCGAGTTCGTCCTGCGGGTTTGCAACGGCGATCAGGTAGGCGAGGGCATCTTTGATCTCGGCTCGCTCATAGAACTTGGTGCCGCCGACCACACGGTATGGCAGGGCCGCGCGCACGAAGATCTCCTCCAGCGCACGCGTCTGCGCGTTCGTGCGATAGAAGACCGCCATCTCCCGGTACGGCATGCCGGCACTGCGCAGTCGTTCGATCTCATCGGCGATGAACTGGGCCTCGTCGTGCGCCGAATAGCCGGTGTAGCCGACCACCTTCTCGCCATCGCCGACAGCCGTCCACAGCTTCTTGTCCTTGCGGTCGAAGTTGTGCCCGATGACCGCGTTCGCGGCCGACAAAATATTCTGGGTCGACCGATAGTTCTGCTCGAGCAGCACCACGGAGGCGCCAGGGAAGTCGCGCTCGAATTCGCTGATGTTGCGGATGTCCGCACCGCGGAACGCGTAGATCGACTGGTCGGAGTCGCCCACGACCGTCAGCGAGGCTCCCGGGATCTGACCCGTCGCGTCTTGCAGCGGCCGCACACTCATTCCTTGTGCCTCGAGCTCCTCGGCCTGCGCCAGCGCCACCGGCAGTGTCAGTTCGCGCACCAATGCGTACTGGGCGTGGTTCGTGTCCTGGTACTCGTCAACCAAGATGTGCCGGAACCGGCGACGATACAACGCCGCCGTCTCGGGGAACGCCCGAAACAGGTAGACGGTCTCGGCGATCAGGTCGTCGAAATCGAGCGCGTTGGCCGCCCGCAGCCTGGCCGAGTACTCCCGGAATATGGCGACGAACATCTCTTCCTGCGGGTCGTCCATGTTCGCGTTGCGGGCGTACGAGCTGGCATCGGCCAACTCGTTCTTGAGGTTGGAGATTCTGGCGGCGGTGCCGGCCGGGGTGAAGCCGAGGGTGTCGGCGTTATATGCCTTGATGATGCGTTTCAGTGTGACCCGGGTGTCGGCCGAGTCGTAGATGCTGAACGTGGTGCTGAGACCCGCCCTCTCGGCCTCCCGGCGCAGGATGCGCACACAGGCCGAGTGGAACGTTGAGATCCACATGCCGTCTGCCGCTTGGCCGAGCAGGTGCTGCACCCGCTCGCGCATCTCCGCTGCTGCCTTGTTGGTGAACGTGATGGCGAGGATCTGGCTCGGCCACGCCTCGCGCC
>CAJDUP010000118.1_pt1 | contig 14123 bp, 16 predicted proteins | sample 7391181 | NCBI WGS metagenome assembly CAJDUP01 (sample SAMEA7055690, study PRJEB34461) | soil metagenome | biome: terrestrial ecosystem; feature: Peninsula; material: soil | place: Antarctica | collected 2016
CGTGGTGGCATTGATCGTCATCCTCGCCGGAAATCGGGTGCTCGCCCGCGTACAGATCGAACCAGAGGATGACTACGAGAAGGCCCAGATGCTGACCGCAGCTGATGCCTGATCGCGGCCGGGTTCCGAAGGATACGCCGGTTGTGGCGGCGTCAGCGGTGCCGCCGCCGGCGGGTTGAAGATTCACGTGGAGCCGGAGTTGGCAATCGGACGATTAATCCCATAAGATTGACCCTTGGTGTTTTGTGCACGTTTTCGTGCGCGCGAATCCCGCCCAATGGGCGCTTCTTCGGGCACCGACAATCCACGCATGACCAGCAGACAATACTAATAGCGACAGTGAGGCTATGGCCAAAAAAGACGGTGTCATCGAAATTGAGGGCGCAGTGGTCGAAGCTCTGCCCAACGCGATGTTTCGCGTTGAGCTGACCAACGGACACAGGGTTCTTGCCACCATTTCCGGCAAGATGCGTCAGCACTACATCCGAATCCTTCCGGAGGACCGGGTGATCGTGGAGCTGAGCCCTTACGACCTGACCCGTGGCCGGATCGTCTACCGCTACAAGTAACGACTGCTGCACAAGTAACGACCGGGCAGCCGCTTTCACGCGAGCCTGTGCCGGAACGACGACAGCGAAATAAGGACACACAATGAAGGTCAACCCCAGCGTCAAGCCCATCTGCGAGAAGTGCAAGGTCATCCGTCGCAACGGCCGCGTCATGGTCATCTGCGAGAACCCGCGTCACAAGCAGCGCCAGGGCTAGAAGCATCCGGCGCGCGCACGCGCGGCAGTGTGCGCAACACAGATTCACCGAGAAGTACAACTAAAAATCGTGGCGTAAGAACCTGCACGGCCTCAGGGCCGGGCGGGGGACACCACCGGAAGAGGCCGGTGCCAGCGTCACGACAGACCTCTGGAACAAAAACAGGAGAAGCCGCCATGGCACGTCTAGCAGGCGTAGACATTCCACGCGATAAGCGCGTGGAGGTCGCACTGACATATATTTACGGCGTCGGCCGCACGAGAGCCCTCAAGACTCTCGCCGACACCGGCATCAGCGGAGAGATCCGCGTCAAGGACCTGACCGATGACCAGCTCATCGCGCTCCGGGATCACATCGAAGGCAACTACAAGGTAGAGGGTGACCTTCGCCGTGAGGTTGCCGCCGACATTCGCCGCAAGGTCGAGATCGGCAGCTACCAGGGCATCCGTCACCGCCGTGGCCTGCCCGTACACGGGCAGCGCACCAAAACCAACGCTCGCACCCGCAAGGGCCCGAAGCGCACCGTAGCCGGCAAGAAGAAGGCCCGCTAGGCCAACGCCTAGCCGCCAACGCCTTTAGGATTCAGGAGAAATCATGGCAACACCAAAATCGGTCGCGCGCAAGCCTCGCCGTAAAGACAAGAAGAACGTGGCAGTGGGCCAGGCCCACATCAAGTCGACGTTCAACAACACCATCGTCACCATCACCGACCCCACCGGGGCTGTGCTCAGCTGGTCGTCCTCCGGGGTCGTCGGCTTCAAGGGCTCGCGCAAGTCGACCCCGTACGCCGCGCAGATGTCGGCTGAGGCCGCTGCCCGCCAGGCACAGGAGCACGGTGTCAAGAAGGTCGACGTGTTTGTGAAGGGACCGGGTTCCGGTCGCGAAACCGCGATCCGCTCACTCCAGGCCGCGGGCCTCGAGGTCGGCAGCATCAACGACGTGACGCCGCAGGCGCACAACGGATGCCGCCCGCCGAAGCGTCGCCGCGTCTAAGTATCCGCTGACGGGCGCGACGAGGGCGCGAGACACACAGTCTCGCCCCACGCCGCGCCGGTCGCGCGGGACGGAGGCGACCTCGGGTCGCCGATGAATCCCGACACGCTCTTACACAACTCAATACCTCGCTCACGAAAATGTCATATAGCGGACATTTCGCCGAAAGGAATCAACAGTGCTCATTGCACAGCGCCCAACGCTCACCGAAGCCAACATCTCGGAGTACCGTTCACGGTTCACCATCGAACCGCTCGAGCCCGGCTTCGGCTATACGCTCGGTAACTCTCTTCGCCGCACACTCTTGTCCTCGATCCCGGGCGCCGCTGTCACCAGTGTGCGCATCGACGGGGTGTTGCACGAGTTCAGCGTCGTACCCGGTGTGAAGGAAGACGTCACCGAGATCATCTTGAACATCAAGGGTCTCGTCGTCTCCAGCGAGCACGACGAACCGATCACCGCGTACCTGCGCAAGCAGGGGTCCGGCGAGGTCACCGCTGCCGACATCTCGGCTCCGGCGGGTGTGGAGATCCACAACCCGGAACTGGTCATCGCGACCCTGAACGACAAGGCCAAGTTCGAGCTCGAGCTGACCATCGAGCGCGGCCGTGGTTACGTCACCGCCACCCAGAACCGCCCGGAGATCTCCGAGGCCGGGCAGATTCCGATCGACTCGATCTACTCGCCCGTGCTCAAGGTCACCTACCGGGTCGAGGCGACTCGGGCCGGTGAGCGCACCGACTTCGACAGCCTCGTCGTCGATGTGGAGACCAAGCCGGCGATCAGCCCGCGCGACGCCATCGCGTCGGCCGGAAGCACGCTGGTCGAGCTGTTCGGCCTGGCGCGCGAACTGAACACGGCCGCTGAGGGCATCGAGATCGGCCCAGCGCCGGTGGATGTGGTGCTCAGCTCCGAGCTGTCCATGCCGATCGAGGATCTGGACCTGTCGGTCCGCAGCTACAACTGCCTCAAGCGCGAGGGCATCAACAACGTGAATGAACTGGTTGCCCTCTCGGAGACACAGCTCATGAACATCCGCAACTTCGGCCAGAAGTCGGTCGATGAAGTCAAGGACAAGCTCGTAGAGCTCGGCCTGTCGCTGAAGGATACGGTCACCGGTTTTGACGGTGCCCACTTCTACAGCGGCTACGACGACGAAACCGTCTGAGGCACGTCGCTCGCGACACGTCTTTCACTAATTGATTCTGGAGAATACCGAAAATGCCTACCCCAACCAAGGGCCCACGCCTCGGCGGTGGACCAGCGCATGAGCGCCTCATGCTCAACAACCTGGCCGCTGCCCTCTTCACCCACAAGAGCATCAAGACGACCGAGACCAGGGCCAAGCGCCTGCGTCCGGTCGCCGAGCGCATGATCACGTTCGCCAAGCGCGGCGACCTGCACGCACGTCGTCGCGTGGCGGGAATGATCAGCGACAAGTCGGTCGTGCACGAACTCTTCACCGAGATCGCGCCGCAGGTCGCCGACCGCCAGGGCGGTTACACGCGCATCACGAAGCTCGGCTTCCGCAAGGGCGACCAGGCCTCGATGGTGCAGATCGAACTCGTTCTCGAGCCGGTCACCCCGAAGGTCAAGTCCACCAAGTCGAAGTCCGCCGCTGCCGCGAAGCCCGTTGCTGCCGAGCCTGTCGCAGATGAGCCGGTCGATGCAGCAGCAGCCGAGCCAGCCGAAACCCCGGTAGAGGTCGACGATGCCTCGGTTGAGACCGAGGCGACCGAGACCCCTGTCCAGGACACTGTGGAGATCCCGGAATCCGTGTCGATGCAAGCGCGGTCTGACGCGGCCGAAGCGACCACCGACAACGTCAAGAATCACAGGACTCACGGCGCTTAGTCACTGATTGCAGAAGACGAAGACCCCGGGGCTCACCGAGCCCCGGGGTCTTCTCGTCTGGGACATTCGGTGTCCCGCCGCGCCCTCCAGATCAGCTGAGGTGCGCCAGAGCGCTCTTCCCGACCCAACGAAGAGCATCCTGACGCACCTCACGGAAGCTTGCTGGGGCTGGCGGGTGAGGGTGGCGGGGGAGTGCGCGGGAGCAAGGCAATTAGGATGACCGGTGTGACCGAATCGAGGACAGACGCTGGGGACGACCCCCGCGCACTGCGGCTGCGGCTGGATCTCGCCTATGACGGCACGGACTTCCACGGCTGGGCAGTGCAGCCAGGCCTCCGAACCGTGCAGGGCACCATTGAGGGCGCTCTCGCGGAGATCTTCCGGCGGCATGGGGTGCAGCCCCGGCTGGTCGTGGCCGGGCGCACCGATGCGGGAGTGCACGCGGCCGGGCAGGTGGCGCATCTGGATCTCGCGCCGGAACTCGTGGCGTCACTCCGGCCGAACAACGTGCAACGCGCACGACAGGGGCGCCCGGCCGACAGACCGCCGACGAAGGAAGCCAACTTCGCCGACACTTCTGCAGACTGTTCCGCCGGGGCGGAAGATGAACCTGACGTCGTGGTTCACCGCCGGCTGCGTGGGATCCTCAGCGCTCACCGCGACGTCATGGTCACCGACGTCACTCGGGCCCCCGCCGGGTTCGACGCGCGCTTCTCGGCCGTCTGGCGGCGGTACCAGTATCGGGTGGCCGACCGCGTGCGCACCTTCGACCCGTTGCAGCGCCACCGCACGGAGTGGTATCCGGCCGCTCTCGACGTCGAGGCGATGGATGCCGCCGCCCGCACGCTGCTCGGTCTGCATGACTTCGCCGCCTATTGCCGGCCGCGGGAGGGCAGCACCACCATCCGCACCTTGCAAAACTATTCCTGGCACCGCGGGCCAGACGGCGTTCTGGTCGCGGATGTCACCGCCGACGCGTTCTGCCATTCGATGGTGCGCGCTCTGGTTGGAGCGTGCGTCGGGGTGGGGGCGGGTCGGCTCGAGGTGCCGCAGCTCGCCGCGTTGCGGGAGGATCGGAAGCGGACGAACGCGTTCCGGGTGATGGCCGCGCGCGGATTGACCCTGATCGAGGTGGGCTACCCGCCCGACGATGAGCTGGGCATCCGCGCCGTACAGACCCGTGCCCAACGCACGCTCCCCGCACCTCGGCCGCTCGCCTGAACTCACCATCCTCCTCGGCGCCCCGGGCGATAGCCGTTCGGTCGAAGGATGCCCGCGCGCCCATATCGCTCGACCGCGCGCGGATCGCTCGACCTCATGACTATCGCTCGGTGGACGATTGGATGGGCGAGTTGACCGCCGAGTCCGAGGTGATCTAGGATAGGGCGTTGGTGTGTGCGCTGAATCCATGGCGTGCCCACTCGAAGTTGAGCCCTCCACTGCAATCGTCTCATCGGGTCTCCGATGAGCACGTGCCCGGAGCGGGATTCACGAACACCTCATTTCGACACAAGAAAGCAGCACTACTGTGACGCGCACTTATTCCCCCAAAGCCGACGAGATCCAGCGTGACTGGGTCGTCATCGACGCCACCGACATCATCCTGGGCCGGCTGGCCAGCCAGGCAGCGATCCTGCTGCGTGGCAAGCACAAGCCGACCTTCGTCCCACACCTGGACTCGGGTGACTTCGTCATCATCATCAACGCCGAGAAGGTGGCCCTGACCGGCGCCAAGCTCGAGCAGAAGCGTGCCTACCGCCACTCCGGTTACCCGGGTGGCCTGCGCTCCACCACCTACGCCGAGCTTCTGGAGAAGAACCCGGTTCGTGCGGTCGAGAAGGCGGTGCGCGGAATGCTGCCGAAGAACAGCATCGGCCGTGACCAGCTGACGAAGCTCAAGGTGTACGTAGGCGCAGAGCACCCGCACGCCGCTCAACAGCCCAAGCCGTTCACCCTCACCCAGGTCGCGCAGTAGCGCTCGACCCCAGACTTTAGACAAAGGACTCACACATCGTGGCGAAGATCGCAGATTCCATCGAAGCGGCACCAGAGAGCTTCACAACCGAAACCCCGGAGGCCCAGGCCCCCAAGGCGCCCCGCGCCGTGCTCAGCGTGTCCGGCGGCGCCGTCGGCCGGCGCAAGCAGGCCATCGCGCAGGTGCGTATCGCACCCGGCTCGGGCAGCATCACCATCAACGGCCGCGAGTTCGCGAATTATTTCCCGAACAAACTGCACCAGCAGCTGGTCACCGACCCGTTCAAGGTGCTCGACCTGTTGGGCAGCTACGACGTGATCGCGAAGATCACCGGTGGTGGCCCCTCGGGTCAGGCCGGTGCGTTGCGCCTGGGCATCGCCCGTGCGCTGAACGTCGTCGACGAGGAGAACAACCGCGCCACCCTGAAGAAGGCCGGCTTCCTCTCGCGCGACGCGCGCATCAAGGAGCGCAAGAAGGCCGGCCTCAAGAAGGCTCGTAAGGCGCCGCAGTTCTCCAAGCGCTGATCCGGCTTCGGCTCTCGTCGTTCAGATCATGCCTCGTCTTTTCGGAACCGATGGTGTTCGTGGGCTGGCCAACAGGGATCTCACTGTTGGCCTCGCCCTCGAACTGGCCCAGGCCAGCGCCACGGTGTTCGACCAGGGTCACCGGGCCGACGCCCGCCGTCGCGCGGGCCGCCGTGCGGTGGCCGTGGTAGCACGGGATCCCCGTGTTTCTGGCGAGTTCATCGCTGCGGCGATGGCCGCTGGGTTCGCAAGCTCCGGGTTCGACGTACTCGATGCTGGTGTCATCCCGACTCCGGCTGCGGCCTTTCTGATCGCAGACATCGACGCCGATTTCGGCGTGATGGTGTCGGCCTCGCACAATCCGGCGCCCGACAACGGGATCAAGTTCTTCGCCTCGGGGGGCACCAAACTTCCCGATGAGGTGGAAGACCGGATCGAGGCGGCACTCGCCTGGGAAAAGCTGACGCCGGTTGGCGCTGGGGTGGGCCGGATCATCCGCTTCGCCGATGCCGAAGACCGCTACGTGGTGCACCTGCTCGGTACCCTCCCCGCCCGGCTCGACGGAATCCATGTCGTTCTCGACTGTGCGAACGGAGCCGCCGCGGGAGTGTCCCCCGAGGTCTTCACGAACGCCGGAGCGACGGTCACCGTGATCGGTGCTGACCCCGACGGTATGAACATCAATGACGGGGTCGGCTCGACGCATCTTGACAACCTCGCGAAGGCCGTACTCGAGCACGGTGCCGACGTGGGGATCGCCCACGACGGCGACGCCGATCGTTGCCTCGCGGTCGACCATGAGGGAAACATCGTCGACGGCGACCAGATCATGGCGATCCTGGCCATCTCGATGAAGGAGCGCGGCCTGCTCGCCCAGAACACCCTCGTCACCACGGTGATGAGCAACCTGGGTCTGCGTCGTGCCATGGCCGACAACGGCATCGCCGTCGTCGAGACGCGGGTGGGTGACCGCTACGTGCTCGAGGCGCTGAACGAGCGCGGACTGAACCTCGGTGGCGAGCAGTCGGGCCACGTGATCATGGCCGACCACGCCACCACGGGTGACGGCATCCTGACCGGGTTGCATCTGTTGGCCGAGATGGCACGCAGCGGCAAGTCGCTGGCCGAGCTGGCCGGCGTGATGACCGTGTTCCCGCAGACCATGGTCAATGTGCGCGACGTCGACCATCACAGTTTCGCCCGCGATGAGGTGCTGGCCCAAGCCGTCTGCGACGTTGAGGCCCACCTGGGCGACAGCGGGCGCGTGCTGCTTCGCGCCTCCGGCACCGAACCGATGGTCCGCCGACCGCCTGGCACACGAACTGGCAGGTGTCGTTCGCGAGCGCCTCGGCGGCTGAAACCCCTCTGTGGTTTCCGTGGTTACTCGGTCATCGGCCCAGTCGCTGCGCACGCCGGGAAAACACGCCGGTCCCAACGTTTCACGTTGGGACCGGCGTCGGGCGAAACCTCGTTATCGCTACTTGTAGACCCGCACCCAGTCGACGTGCATCGACGCCGGCGTTGTCTTCTTGCCGCTGGGGAACCAGTCGAGTTGCAGAGTCTGGTGCAACCTCGGCGGTTCGATCGCTGGTGCGCCCGTCGACGAGTACAACCTCGTAGCCGGCGTTATCACTGCCGTTTCGATTGCGCCTGTCAGGGCGAACGGGGCAACCCGTGGCGGGAGGGGCCGCTTGCGAATCACAGGAATTGGGCAGAAACTGAATCGTAAGCGTTTTCCGCCGCGACGCTGGGTGCCGACCCGAGCATCTCGAGTGCTCGTCGAATCGAAAACACCAGATCGGCGGTAATTGATGTCGGATGGAGATTATCGTGACTGCCCGTGGTTCATCAGCGTGCTTGGCGCGTGGCAGCTGAGCCGTGACGGAAATAGGCACACAGTTGGCGCACGCCAGCAGAACCTGATCGCGGCTCTCGCAGTGCATGGCAACCGGTCGCGGGCGTATCTGGCCGGACTCTTCTGGCCCGACCAAACGCAAGAACACGCATCCGGGAGCCTGCGCTCCTGCATCTGGCAGGTCACGCACCAATTCCCCGGTCTGCTGGCTGAAGCCCACGACCCGGTGGGGCTCGCCCGCGGGGTGCGTGTCGACCTTGACGCGGTGCGGGAGTGCCTGAACGACATCGAGCAAGGTCATGCGAACGCGTTCAAGGACGCACGCCCACAGGCGCATCGCGTGGCGGCCGTTTTCGCTGCTGCGGGTGTCGCGCTCGAAGATGGTCGGCCCGAAGTGCAAATCGCGCCCAGGTGAGTGGGTTCGTGCCCAGAGGAACGCCGCCTCAGATCGAGCGAAAGTAAAGCTATGCGAAAAATGTTCAGGGTGTTGGCCGCCGCCGCGGCCCTCGCTTCGGCGGTCGCCCTCGCCAGTTGTGCTACGTCGTCCCCGCTCGCCCCGACGCTTGCCTCTCCCATACCGACGGCACCCGCGCCCGGGACCTCGCCGGCGGCATCCGCCTCGGGCATTCATCACGTGTTTGTGATCGTGTTGGAGAACGCCCCGTATGCCGAATCGTACGGTCTTCATTCCAAATATCGTTACCTCGCGCAGACGCTGCGCCCTCAAGGCACCCTGCTCAGTCATTATTACGCGACCGCTCACTACAGCCTCGGTAACTATCTGGCAATAATCGGCGGGGTGGCCCCGAACAAGGAAATCCAGCTCGACTGCGGCAATTATCAGGCCATGGTCAACCCGACAAACGCCGCCGACGGGCAGGTGAAGGCCCGGAGCGGCTGCATTTTTCCGGAGCAAACGCCGACCCTGGCCGGCCAACTCACCGCGGCGAACCTGAGCTGGAAGGGATATATGGAGGACATGGGCAATGTCAGCGGGCGCGAGCAGGCCACCTGCGGGGTGCCGTCACTTGGGAACGCATCCGCCGATTTGACACAGAAGGCGGTTGCCGGTGACGCCTACGCCGCCCGACACAATCCGTTTCTCTACTTTGCCTCGGTGGTGAACAGCCCCACGTGCCTCACCAATGTGGTGCCGCTGAGCCAGCTGACGAAAGACCTCGGCTCGATCGAATCGACACCCAACTTCTCCTTCATCTCACCAAGCCTGTGCAATGACGGCCACGACGACAGCTGCCAGGGGCAACCGGCCGGTCCGGCAGCTGAAGACGCGTGGCTCAAGACCTGGGTGACGCAGATCACCCAGTCGGTCGCGTTTCGAACAGACGGTGCCCTGATCATCGTCAACGACGAGGCCTCCGGCGATTCCAGCGCGTGCTGCAGCGAGCCGTCGGGCCCGAATATCGCCTATCCCGGCGGCACGGATGCCGCGTTGATGCAGGCGGCTGGCGGCGGCAAGGGCGGCGGGCGGATCGGTGCGCTCGTTCTGTCACCGTTCGTGGTGCCTGGGGCCGTGAGCGCAGTGCCGTACAACCATTACTCGTTGCTGCGCACCGTCGAAGACATCTTTGGGGTCAGCCACCTCGGCTACGCCGGGCAACCGGAATTGCACTCGTTCGGCACCGACGTGTGGACGGCCGCGGCACACATGGGCTGACGGGCCAGCCTCTGCCGGCTGGCATGGCGCCTAGAGTTTGCGCAGGAGCACCTTTGACACGGTGTGCTTGCTGCCCTTACGGAGCACCAGCGTCGCACGGCTTCTCGTGGGGCGGATGTTCGCGAGCAGGTCCGGGTCGGCGAACGCTCCGCGCTGCAGCCTGAGAAAACGCTCTTCGTACCAGCGTTCGATGTCTGCGGTGCGAGCGTCAACGTAGATGGTGAAATCGAACAGGTCGCTGACCGCCAGCCCGGAACCGGAAACCGGCGGCTGCAACACGTTCAATCCCTCCACGATCAGCACATCGGGCTGCCGCACAACGATCTCCCTGCCGGGCACGATGTCGTAACTCAGGTGGGAGTAATAGGGCGCACGAACTTCGGCCGCGCCACTCTTCACCTCGCTGACGAAACGCAGCAGCGCTTTCCTGTTGTAGGACTCGGGGAAGCCCTTGCGCTCCATCAGCCCGCGCATCTCCAGCTCTGCGTTGGGGAACAGGAAACCGTCTGTCGTGACCAGTTCCACCTGGGGTGTGTGTGGCCAGCGCCCCAGCAGTTCCCGCATGAGCCGCGCGATGGTGGATTTGCCCACCGCAACCGAACCGGCGATGCCGATCACGAACGGGGTGCGTTCGGCGCGCTCACCGAGAAAATCGCTGGTCGCCCGGTGCAATTGGGCGGCGCTCGCAGCATACAGCCCGATCAGTCGGCTGAGCGGAAGGTAGACCTCGCTGACCTCGGCCAGGTTGAGCGGGTCACCCAGTCCGCGCAGTTGTGCAAGCTCGGCCTCCGTGAGCGGAGTCGGGTGGGCGTTCGCGTTGGCCATTTCGGCCCAGTCGGGCCGGGCGATCTCGATGAACGGCGTAGGGTGTCCACTGCCCTGTGACTTCGTCGCTTGCCTGTCGGCCATAACGATCAATGCTAGGGGATGGGTACCGCTAAAATTGAACCCATGTGTGGAATCGTCGGATACGTAGGATCGCGTGGAGCCCAAGATCATTTGCTCGGGGGCCTGCGGCGCCTGGAATACCGGGGCTACGACTCGGCGGGCATCGCAGTCATCGACGAACACGGAACGCTCGACATCCGCAAGAAATCGGGCAAGTTGCGTGTTCTTCTCGAGGACCTCGCGGCGCATCCGATGGCCGACGGGGCGACCGGCATCGGGCACACCCGCTGGGCGACCCACGGGGGCCCGACAGATGCGAACGCGCACCCTCACCTCGGCGACGACGGAAAGCTTGCTCTGATCCACAACGGGATCATCGAGAACTTTTTTGCGTTGAAAGACGAACTGGTGGCCGAAGGCTATGAGTTCAGCTCGGATACCGACAGCGAGGTGGCTGCGGTGTTGCTCGGCCGCGAGTACCGTGCCACCGGCGACCTCGTCGAGGCCTTCGGTCGCGTCGTCGGGCGGTTGAACGGTGCCTTCACCCTGCTGGCCATTCACCAGGAACAGCCCGGACTGGTGGTCGGCGCCCGGCGCAACTCGCCGCTGGTGGTGGGGCTCGGAAACGGAGAGAACTTCCTTGGCTCCGATGTGGCGGCGTTCATCGAGCACACTCGCCGTGCCGTGGCAGTCGGCCACGACCAGATCGTGGCGATCACCGCCGACGGAATATCGATCACCGACTTTTCTGGGGCAATGGTTCCCGTTGAGGAGTTCGAGGTGGCCTGGGACGCCGAGGCGGCCGACAAGGGCGGCTGGTCGTCGTTCATGGCCAAGGAGATCTCGGAGCAGCCCGAGGCCGTGGCGAACACGCTTGCCGGTCGGATCACCGACGGCCGGGTCGATCTGACGGAGCTGGCAGGGATCGCCGACGTACTCACAAGCATCACCCGCATCGTCATTGTCGCCTGCGGCACCGCCGCCTATTCGGGCATGGTCGCGAAGTACGCAATCGAGAAGTGGGCGAAACTGCCGGTCGAGGTGGAACTCAGCCACGAGTTCCGGTATCGGGAACCGGTCATCGATTCTTCAGTACTGGTCATATCGGTCAGCCAGTCGGGCGAGACCATGGACACGCTGATGGCCGTCAAGTACGCCGCCGAGGCCGGTGCGCACACTCTTTCGGTGTGTAACACCCAGGGGGCCACCATCCCCCGGGAATCATCGGCCGTGCTGTACACGCGGGCGGGGCCGGAGGTGGCTGTCGCCTCGACCAAGGCGTTCGTCGCCCAGGTGGCTGCTCTGTACCTGTTCGGGCTGCACCTGGCCGCGTTGCGCGGCACGCTGGGCGACGCCGAGCAGGCCGAGGGCGCGGCCGGTCTGCAGGAGATCCCCGAGAAGCTGACCGAAGTTCTGCTCGAGGGCGAGCGAATCGAGCAGCTGGCGCACTGGATGGCCGACACTCGGGCAGTGCTGTTCCTCGGCCGCCATGTCGGCTACCCGGTGGCGTTGGAGGGGGCGCTCAAACTCAAAGAGCTCGCCTACATCCACGCTGAGGGCTTCGCCGCTGGAGAACTCAAGCACGGGCCGATCGCGTTGATCGAACCGGGCCAGCCCGTCTTCGTGATCGTACCGAGCCCGCTCGGCTCTGAATTGATCCATTCGAAGGTCGTCTCGAACATCCAAGAGATCCGCGCCAGGGGTGCCCGAGTGATCGCTATCGCCGCGGCCGGTGATGTGTCGGTTTTGCCGTTCGCCGACGAAGTGATCAGGGTTCCGCTGGCAGAGCCCCTGTTCGAGCCGCTGCTGAGCGTGGTGCCATTGCAGATGTTCGCGATGCGCCTGGCCGAGGCGAAGGGGCTCGATGTCGATCAACCCCGAAACCTTGCCAAGTCGGTTACGGTCGAATGAGCACAGGGGCTGACAAGTGATTGTGGGGGTGGGCGTGGACCTGGTCGATATTGCACGGTTCGAACGTGCGGTGCGACGTACGCCGGCCCTGATCCCGCGGCTGTTCGCTCCTGGCGAACGAGAGTTGCCCGCCCATTCCCTGGCGGCACGATTTGCCGCCAAAGAGGCGTTGGTCAAAGCCGTCGGCCATTCCACCGGATTCGGGTGGCAAGACATGGAGGTCGTTTCCGACGCGGAGGGCAACCCGTCCTTCCGCATCGGCGGAGGTCTGGCAACATTGGCCGATCGCTTGGGCATCCGTAGTTTTCACCTGTCCATGACGCACGACGCCGGCGTCGCCTGCGCGTTCGTCGTGGCCGAGAGGAGCGCAGCATGACCGCGCCTGAGACAGCAGCCCACACAACGGCAGGCTCAGCCGCCGCCGGCACGAGCACGGCAGGCAGGGCGGGGGTCGACGCCGTGAATTCAAGCGCGTGGGAGGCAGGTTCTGTGGAATCCCGCACGTGTGCTGACGACGGTGTCGGCGCGTTCCGTGAAGCCGTGATCGACCTGGACGCGATCACCGGCAATGTGAAGCACCTCCGGTCGATCGCCGGTACACCCCACACGATGGCGGTGTTGAAGGCGAATGCGTACGGTCACGGAATGGTCGAGGTGGCGCGAGCAGCGCTGGCCGGTGGTGCGGACTGGCTGGGAGTGGCTGACCTCAATGAGGCACACATTCTGCGTCAGGCGGGTCTGCGTGCGCCAATTCTCGCCTGGCTGCACGACCCGGCCGACGACTTCATCCGCGCGGTCGACGACGACATCGACCTCGGGATCTCCTCACTGGCGCAGTTGGAGACCGCAGCGGCGGCCGCACGCTCTCTGGGTTCGACGGCGAGCGTGCACTTCAAGGTAGACACCGGTCTCAGCCGAAACGGAATGCCGGAGGAGAAGTGGAAGCAGATTTTCGAAGCGGCTCAGCAACTCGCGGCTGAAGGGGTCATTCACGTGCGTGGGATCTTCACGCATCTCTCGCTCACCTCGGTCCAGGACGACCTGGACGCGGTCGAGGTGTTCCGTCGGGCGCAGCGTGCTGCGGCCGAGGCTGGGATCGAACCCGAACTCGTGCATGCGGCGGCCACAGGTGCAACGCTGCGCACGCCCGAGGCACGATTCAACATGGTGCGACTGGGTATCGGCATCTACGGGGTGAGCCCGTTCGGGGAACAGCCCGCCCACGCGTTCGGCCTGACGCAGGCAATGACCCTGCGCGGTCGTGTGGCCGGGGTGAAGAGGGTTTCGGCTGGCACCGGCATCTCCTACGGGTACCGGTATCGCACCACGAAGGAGACCACGCTCGCGCTGGTTCCTCTGGGCTATGCAGACGGAGTCTCCAGGCAGCTGTCGAACGCAGGAGAGGTTCTGATCAACGGCGAGCGGTTCACCATCAGTGGCACCGTGGCGATGGACCAGTTCGTGGTCGACGTGGGTGACAACGGCGTCGAAGTCGGTGATCCGGTGGTGCTGTTCGGAGACCCGACCACGGGCGCACCGAGCGCCGACGACTGGGCGACGACTGCTGGCACCATCGGCTACGAGATCGTCACCCGCATCGGTGCCAGGGTGGTGCGCCGATATGTCGGGGGCGAAGCGACCACAGCCCCAGACGCGTGACCGCACGAGCTGACATGGTGCCGG
>CAJDUP010000089.1_pt1 | contig 13886 bp, 10 predicted proteins | sample 7391181 | NCBI WGS metagenome assembly CAJDUP01 (sample SAMEA7055690, study PRJEB34461) | soil metagenome | biome: terrestrial ecosystem; feature: Peninsula; material: soil | place: Antarctica | collected 2016
GAGCAGAGACAACGCTTTCTCCCCGGAATGGCGGCCGGTGAAATCTACTTCGCGCTGGGCATCAGCGAACCAGAGGCCGGCTCCGACCTCTCGAGCCTGGTCACCCGGGCCCGGCGTGCTGACGGCGGCTGGATTCTCAACGGAACAAAGACGTGGACGAGCCACGCCCATCAGTGCCACTTCATCACCGTCCTCTGCCGCACCAGCCAGAGCGAGGACGACCGGCACGCCGGCTTCAGCCAGCTCATCGTTGACCTGACCTCCCCGGGCGTGATCGTCAGACCGATACGCATCCTCGACAATTCGCACCACTTCAACGAAGTGATGTTTGACAATGTCTTTGTCCCCGACGACCTCCTTCTCGGTGAGGAGGGCGCTGGCTGGAGTCAGATCTCTGCTGAGCTCGCCCTGGAGAGAAGCGGCCCAGAGCGCTTCATGAGCAACTTCCCGCTCCTGGAAGAATTGGTGGCAGCGGTTGCCGCCGCGCCAACTCCCCAGGGGGTTCAGGCGATCGGTGAGCTCATCGCAGATTTCATTGCCCTGCGCCGGATGTCACTGACCATCGCCACGGCGATCGAAGCAGGAGAGAACCCCAGCATTCCCGCGGCGCTGGTCAAGGACACGGGGACCCGGTTCGAGCAGCGAGTGCCGGAAGTCACACGCGCGGTGTTCTCACCCGTGCAGCGGGCGCAGAATCCGTCCCTCGCCGCGCGGTATGAAGAGGCTGTGCTGCTGAACCCCGGCGGAAAGTTTCGAGGCGGGACAAATGAAGTGTTGCGCGGGATAGTGGCGAAGGGGTTGGGGCTGTGACGGGCGAGCAGGAACTTCTGGAACAGGCTGTGAATGACGTTCTGGGCGAACACTCGGATGTCGGATCGGTCGAGGCTTCGGAAGGAACGTGGTCTGCCACGCTCTGGGAAGAATTCTCCTCGTTGGGGCTCACCTCGATCGATGTTGCAGAAGCGCTCGGAGGGGGTGGGGGGACGCTGGCGGATGCCATCTCGGTGGTGCGCCTTGCGGGGTACCACTCTGCGTGCGCACCGATCGCCGAGTCTTCGCTGATCGGAGCCTGGCTGGCGGCGGCGGCCGGCCACATGATCCCGGCTGGCCCGCTTGCCGCCCTCGACGTTTCTGCGTTGGCGGGGATCGGTGCCGAACGAATGTCGGGAGTCATCCCGATCGTTCCCTGGGCGCGAGCGGCGAGTCACTTCGTGGTCTACGCAGAGCGCCCAGACGGGCTCGCCATTGGTCTGGTCGACGTCGACGAGACGGCGGAGCACCTTGAGATCGAGCACGGCACCAACATGGCGGGCGAGCCGAGGGACACCGTGCGACTGCTCGAGCTGCCGCAGCCGCGTTGGTCGACGGTGACCGGACTGCGCGTGGCGGACGTGCAGGACCGAGCCGCCCTCGCGCGCAGCGCCCTGATGGTGGGCGCCATGGAGCGTGTTCTTGATCTCTCCCTGTCTTATGTGAAGGAGCGGGTCCAGTTCGGCAGACCTCTCGCACGCCTGCAAGTCGTGCGCCACTACCTGGCATCGATGGCCGGCGAAGTGGTCTGTGCGCGGGCTGCGGTCGACGCCGCGGTGACGGCGGTGGCCGGACGCGGAGGGGATGCGTCGCTGGCACAGCCCGCGGCGAAGATTCGCGCCGGCTCCAGCGCTGGAGTCGTCACCACCCTGGGTCACCAGGTTCACGGAGCCATCGGCTTCACGAAGGAGTACTCGCTCAACCTGAGCACGAGGCGCCTGTGGGCGTGGCGCGACGAAGACGGAACAGAGGCGGAGCTTGCCGTGCGACTCGGCAGCAGGGTCATCGAAACCGGGCCGAACGCGCTCTGGTCGCGAGTGATCCTGGGCGAGCACTGAGCCTGATCAAGAAGGGTTGAATGCGGCGGGCTGTCTCTGGCGCTGCAGTCAACTACAGCGCAGTCCACGCGTCCCGACCGTCGCGGTGTCCGCCCCTGTGGGACGGGCGTCCCGGAGGCCGATACCCGTCCAGCTTCCGTCGTCGGGTGTTCGTTGTGCAACGCCCGAAGTCAATATTCGTCCAGCCAGCACGACCGTTGCTAGACGGTCAAACTCATTTCCGGAACCTCCTGGGCGATCAAGGCCGCCGCCTTGCCCGCGATGCGACCGCATACGGTGCCTCGGGTCAGCCCAGCCGCGGCTGGATAATCATGGTAGAAGAGTCCGCCCACGATTTCGCCCACGGCAAAGAGGTTCGGCATGGGCCGGCCGCCCAATTGCAGAACATTCATCCGGGTGTCGGTCACGAGACCCCCATAGGTGAAGGTGATCCCGCCGGTGACCTTGTAGGCCACGAACGGTCCGGCCTGCAACGGCCACGCCCAGTTCGACTTGGCCGGGTAGAGACCGGTGGTCGCGTGGCCAACGCCATTCAGCCGGTCCGTCCCGTTCGCACACGCTGCGTTGAACTCCGAGACAGTCTTCTCGAGTGCCGCCTCGGGGATGGCCAGCTTGCGCGCGAGAGAGCCGATGTCGTCGGCTTCGATCGGGGTGCCGTGCGAGTCGTAGTGGTGGTGCAGGTTGCGACGCTGTTCGGCGTCGAAGATTTGATAGGCGAAGCTGCCCGGTTGTCCGCAGATAGCGGCCCCAACCTTGGTGTAGGTCATGAGGAAGCTGTCTTCACCCTCATCGATGAAACGGTGGCCCGCCGAATTGACCAGTATGCCGTTGTGGTAGGCGTATCGCTCACTGCTGCGAGATTTCTCAAGATCGCCGATCAGGGGGATGTCGGCATCGGTGGGGACCGCATGACTGCCCCCCCAGTGTCCGCCGGCGAGGGCGCCCGCGTCCAACGCCTTGACCAGACCGGCTCCCGTGTTGAACGGGGTACCGCGAACGGCCACGAGATCCCAGCCTTCGCCGAGATACTTGCGTCGCATCTCCGGGTTTGATTCGAAGCCGCCGCACGCCAGAATCACGACACCGGAGACCTCGGTGAGGATGCCGTCGAGCAGCACTGTGACGCCTCTGACCGTGCCCTCGTCGATCAGGAAGTCCTGGAACACTGCGTTGTACCAGACTTCGATGCCCAGCCGCTCGACGGCCGCGAACTCTGCGGCCATGAGCCCTTCACCGCTGCCTTTGCTGGCGACACAGGCGCCCGGCTCCATGACGAGGGGATCCGTGACCGTGGCACTGCTGAAATTGCTGAAGCCGAGGTTCAGCTCCCACTCCACGCCATACCCCTTCAGCCATTCCATGGCGTCGTACGAGTGGTCGACCAGGGAGCCGAGCTCCTCGCGGTTGGACCGATACTGGCTGGTGCTCAGAACGTCGTGCTCGAATTCGTCCGCTGAATAGGGGCTGATCGCGACCCGCTCGGAATCAACCAGTGACTCGGGAGTGAGCAGCCTGCCCACGTCATCTGGCGCATCCGGGTAAAGCCCTCCGTGTGCGAAGCGAAAAGAACCATTGGAGAATCGACTGTTGCCGCCTCGCAACTCGATTGGGGCAGCCTCAAGAATGAGGACTTCGGCGCCGTTCTCATGAGCGCTCAACGCCGCCGACAGCGCCGCATTTCCCGCGCCCACAATTACTACCCTGTTGGGGCCTTGTGCATTCATCTTTTCAGTAGCTCCGCAATTCACTTGTGATGGTTGCCGGTGTTGGTGCGTCGGCTGGAAATTATCCGGACATCGGGAAAATGCCTACGAGGCGTCACCTGCGCTGCGCGCGCCGTCGATGGGTAGGGCGATCCCTGAGATTGAACTCGCTGCATCGGAGGCCAAGAAGGCGAATGCCTCTGCAACATCCGAGGTCTGGATCAGGCGTTCCATCGGAACGCCGTGGCCGGGGCTCGAGTGGAGCCGATCGCGGAACGACGCGAGGTCGTCGCCGTCAGGAAAAACTGTGGCCATGAAGTCCGTGTCAATGGTCCCGGGGCAGACGCAATTGACTCGAATCGTGGGCGCGAGCTCGAGCGAGAGCGCCCGAGTAAATGTCACGACCGCACCCTTGGAGGCGGCATAGATTGCTGAGTGCTTCCTCGGGACCAAGGCAGCGACAGACGCCGAATTCAGAATGACGCCCCCGCCCCGCCGCCGCAGGGCCGGGACCGCGTAGCGCGTGCACAGGTAGATTCCCTTGATATTGATGTCAAAGACCCGATCGAAATTGGCCTCAAGGGTCTCTTCGATCTTTGCCTTGGGGTTCGAGATCCCGGCATTGTTCACCAGCACGTCAAGGCCGCCGAACTCCTCCTCAGCGGTGCGAACCATGGCCTCGACAGAGGCGGCATCCGTGACGTCAACGGCGACGGGCAGGGCATTCTTGCCGATCTCGTGCGCAAGCCTTTGAGCGCCGGCTTCGTCGCGGTCGGCCAGGACGACCTTGCCGCCTCGTTCGGCGAATAGCTTCGCCGTCGATAGCTTCGCCGTCGCGGCGCCGATGCCGCCAGCGGCGCCGGTGATGAGGACTACCTTGCCCTGAAAGTTCTGCACGAGTGTTTCCTTTGCTTCGGTCCTGCTCAGCCCCGCGGTTGTGCGAGGGCGGAATGTTGACTGGTTTCCCTGAGCTGAACCTAGCCGGGCTGGGGGAAAGCCCGATCTGCCATCTCCACGGCGTACATGGCGATGCCCAGATTGGGGGCTTCGGCTGGAGACAGTGTCGCTGACCGGCTCAAGAAGTTCTTCACCATGTGGATCGAGTCGTGGTCATAACCGGCGATCTGCTGAGCCAGGGATTGGACCGTCTGTTCGACTGTGTCCGCCGAAACACTTCTGGCGGCCAGACCGTGCACGACAGCTTCCGGCCCGTTGAGCACACGACCCGTGAAAATGAGGTCACCAAGGATGTTCCGAGGCAACACATACTTGTAATGGCTCAGCACTATGGTTGGCGGGATCCCATGGGGAATCTCCGGGAAAGACAGTGAAGCGTCGTCGGCTGTGACGACGATGTCGCACCGGGCCGCGAGCGAGAGCCCTGCCCCCTCGGCGCGCCCTCGGATGCCGGCGATCGTCACCGCTGAACAGTCGGTGAGCGCCTGATTGAGAGACTGGATCAGCTCGAATTCAGCAGTGACGGCCTTCGGGTTCTGCGGGGTGCCAGGCACTCGCTCTCTTCCCAGCGAGAAGTCGTCACCGGCTGCGGTAAGAGTGACTACGGCAGCCGGTTCGTCCGCACCCTGTGCATCCTGGAGGGACTGCTTGAGCTCGAGCAACATCTCCCGGTTGAGCCGATTGCCGTGCTCCGGACGGTTCAGCGTGATGTGCACGATGGCACCTTCACGAACTACGGTGAGGCTCATACCAGGGCCCTCTCTTGGATCACGGGCGTGTTCAGGATTCGGTCGCTCACGGCGATTCGCTGTGAGCCGTAGAGTGCAGTGTCGCGAAGAACGCGCTCGTACGCCTGCGGGCTGCGGGCCGACTGCTCGTCGTCGAGCATTTGGCGTGCGAAGGTGAGCACGAATGCGGCGCGGGCGTACCGGCGTTCCGCATATCTGTTGAGCTTCTCCTCGACAGTGCCCTCCCCGCGGAGCTCGTGGGCGAGCACGACGGCATCCTCGACCGCCAGTCCGGCGCCCTGGGTCAGGTGCGGGGGAACGACGTGGGCGGCATCGCCGCCGAGCACGATTCTCCCGGAGTGCCACGGACCAGGGATCAGCAGTACTTCAAGCGGGCTGAAGACAACGTTTGACTGAGCGGTGAGCCCATCGCGTGCCTCAGCGACATAGCTTCCGTAGCCCTCGAGCCTCTGCCTGAGATTGTCGACCAAGGTGTCGTGTTCGATCCAGACATCGGGATCTTCTGGCCTGATGTGGAAGAGGTACAACAGATCGTCGTCCAGGGGCATCGCGCCGGTTTTGCTGCCGATGCCCTGCAAGAATTCCATCGACTTCACATAATCGGGCCGCGGGTGCTGGACGCGCCATGCGCCGTAGCCGGTCGGCCTCGGGACGAACGCTTCCCCGAAGATGTGGGACCGGGTGGAGGATCGGATGCCGTCGAAACCGACGACGACATCGAAAGTGTCGGACCCGCCATCGGAGAACACCACGTGTACTCCGTCAGGCGAGTCATTCAACTCCGTTGCCGTGGTGTTGAGCCGAATCTCTGCTCCTGCACTGACGGCCGCGTCCCGGAGGATCTGGTGCAGACGAACTCGGGTCAGAGCGCAGACCGCCGGGGTCGAATCGTCCCCGAGGAGAAACTTGTGTTGAACGACAAGATTTCTGTTCTTGTCGAAGTAGTCCATGGTGTTGTAGATGAAACCGCCGTCGAGCACCTCGTCAAGGACACCCAGATTCCGGTACACCCGCAATGCGTTCGCGGGCTGGCCGAGGCCCACCCCGGGCAGGTCGAACGTCGCCTGCTTCTCGATGAGCAGAACGTCAGCTCCACGTTGAGCCAAGGCAGTCGCGGCCGCAAGGCCGCCTACACCTCCCCCAACGACCAAGACGCGTCGTACGTCGTTCATGCGGATACTCCTCATTTTTTCGAAAGACTTGAAACTCACACTAAAGTGGTTCCTGACCAACCGGAAAGCAAAGTCTTCTATGCCCGGAATAGTCGTCGACTATGGCAGTGGCGGGGCACAGCCGGGATGCACTCATAGCCCGAAGCTATGAACCGCATAGGGTTTTTTGCTTTTCCCATTTCCCGCGATGCTCCTAGGCTTAAGGGCGCCCCAGCGATGACCCTGAGGACAGAGTCTGATCACCGGTGCACCGCGCTCGCCCACCACTAAGAGGAGTGACTTGAGTATTTATCCAGGTGTGGTTGAGGCTTTTGTGAGCGTCGACGGGGTGAACGTTCCCGTCTACGACTCGGGCCACGACGCACAGACCCGGAGGCCGCTTGTGCTGGTGCACGGCAGTGGGGGAACGGCGGAGAAACACTTTGGGCTCCTCTTCCCGATGCTCGCTGCTCGCAGACGGGTGATCGCCTTCGACTATGGCGAGGAGGGTCGCGAAGACCCGCTCACCCTCGACCACTTGGTGAACAAGTTGGCCGGCGTCACGGAGTACAGCTCGCCCGGCGGCCAGGTCGACGTGGTCGGCTACTCCCTCGGTGCCGTGATCGCGACTGCCTATGCCGCGCGCAACCGTGATCGAGTCGCAAGCCTGGTCGCCATCGCCGGCTGGATCGCGACCGACCCCCAACAGAGGCTTCGCAACGAGCTGTACCGGACTCTGCAGGAGTCGGGTTCAGAGGCTTTGGGGTCCTTCCAGGTTCTCATGGCATTCGGGACTGCATACCTCGCGGGGAAGCCGTGGGCAGAGGTCCAAGCGATGGCCGATGCATCCCAGCCGGGCCCCGACCGTGCCCGACAGATGCTCCTGAACAGCAGCATCGACCTCACCGGCGAGGCCGAACAGGTGGAGGCGCCGACCTTGGTTGTCGGCTGCACTGACGATCAGATTGCACCGATTCGGCAAAGTCGTTTGCTGTTCGGGGCGATCCACGATGCCCGCTTTGCTGAGGTGAAGGCAGGCCATGCCGTCATGACGGAGCGGCCCGCAGAGATTTTTCAATTGATCGACTCATTCACGCAGGCGCCGGACGAGACCGCCCCCGGGACGAGACTGCCGCACCTGATAATTTGACAACCTGATACTCGGAGAAACATGAGCGACGAATTTCAAGCCACCGACGATGGTGCCATCGGATCGACCACGGATGTCGAAATCATCATCGTCGGCACTGGTTTTTCGGGCCTGGGTCTGGGCACGAAACTCGCCCGTGCGGGCAAACGATCGTTCCTGCTGCTGGAGCGCGCTGACGATGTCGGCGGGACCTGGCGAGACAACGACTATCCGGGTGCAGCGTGTGATGTTTCCTCACACCTGTATTCATTGTCGTTTCGGCCCAACCCCGACTGGACGCACGTCTATTCGCCGCAGGCAGAGATTCACGAATACCTGCGTGAAACGGCTCGCGAAGAGGGCCTGATGCCCCACATCCGATTCGGCTGCGAGGTTGTCGGCGCCGAGTGGGACGAGGTCGCGAATCTCTGGCGAGTCAGTACCTCGCAGGGCTCGTTCACGAGTCGGGTCCTGGTGACCGCAGCAGGTCACCTCTCGGATCCGAAATATCCCAACATTCCCGGCCTTGATTCTTTCGAAGGCCACCTTTTCCACTCGGCGGGCTGGAATCACGACGTAGCGCTCGAGAGCCAACGCATCGGTGTCATCGGCACCGGGGCTTCCTCGATTCAGATCATCCCCGAGGTCGCGGAGATGGCGTCCCACCTGACCGTGTTCCAGCGCAGCGCACCATACGTTCGGCCGCGCCCGAACCGCCAGTACACTCCGGCTGAGAAGAGAATGTTCCGCAGGGTCCCCGAATCGCTTCAGGAGCTCAGGGCCGAGATGTTCTGGAACAACGAGGCGCGACTGGTCGAGAGACAAGCCCTGCCGGCCCTGCTCGAAGCTGCCGCTGCGGTTGCTCACAAGCACCGCGAGGCGCAGGTGATCGACCCGGAAATACGGGAGAAGCTGAAGCCGAATTTTGTGTACGGCTGCAAGCGCGGCCTCCGGTCGGACGATTACTATCCGACCTTCAACCGCGAAAACGTCACCCTGGAGTGCGCGGGAATCGACCGGGTGGAAGGCAAACGGGTCATCATGACCAGCGGTGACGTGCATGAGCTGGATGTCATCATCGCCTCCACCGGATTCGAAACCACCGATCTCCCCATCTCCTACATCATCAAGGGCAGGCAGGGGCGAAGTCTGGCCGATGCCTGGAGCGGCGGTATGCAGGCCTACGCGACACTGGCGGTCAGCGGGTTCCCAAACCTGTTCATCATGGGCGGGCCCAACACCGGCCTGGGTCACAATTCGGCCATCTATGTCATTGAATCCCAGATCGACCACATTCTGGGGGCTCTCCAGTTCATGGCCCAGCGTCCTGACGCGGTGCTGGAGGTTTCTGCCGAGGCGGAGAACTCCTACGTCGAGGGCGTTGAGAGCCGCGGCGAGGGAACGGTCTGGTTGTCCGAGGGCTGCCAGACCTGGTACGTCGACCCACGCAACGGGCGGCTGACCTCACTCTGGCCGGACTTCGCCCACTCGTTCCGTCGCGAGAACGCCGCGTTCGTGCCTGACCCGTACCTTTCTGGGAGCACGACAGGGTAACGACTCGGCCTGAGCGCGAACAGGTCCCGAATCGGCGCAGGCTTCGCTGCCGGCCCAGCAGTTTCTGATCAACCATCAACCAGATGCGTCTCCGTTCAGGCGACGAGAGAGAGAATGAATCCAGTGAAAGTACATGCTGCTTTAGCCCACGCGTTGAAAGACCTTGGAGTCGACACGATGTTCGGGCTCATGGGGGACGGCAACCTGTGGCTCGTGGACAGCTTCGTCGAGGAACAGGGCGGCACCTACGTCTCGGCCGCGCATGAGGCGAGCGCTGTACTCATGGCCAACGGCTATGCACGTATTTCTGGCAGAGTGGGTGTCGCGACGGTGACGCATGGTCCAGCCCTGACCAATTGCGTGACCTCTCTCACCGACGCCGTTCGGGGACGCACCCCGATGGTTCTGATTGCCGGGGACACCCCCGCCGAGGCGCGCGACCACAGCCAGAACATCGCCCAGCGCGACGTGGTCATGCCCACCGGTGCTGGTTTTGAGCAGATGCGTTCGCCGCGAACCGCGGTCGAAGACCTGGTTCAAGCGTTTCGACGGGCCCTGGCCGAGCGTCGACCGATCGTCCTCAACGTGCCCCGGGAGTTCAACCTTGAGGAGATCGACTACGCGCGCGTCGAGCTCCGATTCGAGAACCCCCAAATTGGAACTCCCGACCCCGAGGCGCTCGACGTCGCGCTCGGCATCATCGCCAGCGCGAAGCGTCCGCTCATTCTTGCCGGCAAGGGAGCGGCAGGCGCGGGCGACGCCCTGACGAGATTGGCGGATCAGATCGGCGCTCCGGTGGCGACAACGCTTCAGGGGCAGTCGCTGTTCCAGGGGCATCCCTATGATCTGGGAATCTGTGGCACGCTCGCCAGCGATGCGACGACCGAGATCATCCTCAAGAGTGACTGCATCATTGCGTTCGGTGCGGCCCTCAACAAATTCACCACGGCTGAAGGTTCCTTCCTCGAAGGGAAGACCCTGGTCCACTGCGACACGAACCTTGCCGCGATCGGCCATAACGCGCCCGTCGATGCGGGTATCGTCGGAGACGCGCGGATGGTTGCGGAGACCATGCTGGAATGGCTCCAGGAGAGCGAGATTCCGCCGTCCGGCTTTCGCACCCCCGAACTGCAGGCCCAGATCGCTGCGTCAGAGGCCAACGAGGCGGCCAATGCGACTTCCAAGGAGGGCACGGTTCCAGTTCGGACCGCGCTGCAGCGAATCAATGCGCTGCTGCCGTCGGAGCGTTCGTTCGCCACTGACCTCGGGCGCTTTGTTATTGAAGCGTGGCGAAACATTCGTGTGCCACGTCCCCACGCGTACGTCCACACCAACAACTTCGGAGCCATCGGGATGGGGATGGGCAACGCCGTCGGGATGGCTTTCGGAGCCGAGGACGCCCCGGTCGTGCTGGTCACCGGTGATGGTGGCTTCATGCTGGGGGGCATTGCCGAATTCAACACGGCTGTGCGTTTCAATCGTGACCTTATCGTCGTTGTCGTCAATGACAGCGCCTACGGTGCCGAACACATCCAGTTCAAGAATCGCGACCTCGACCCGACGCTCACCGAGTTCACCTGGCCGGACTTCGCAGTGCTCGCAGATGCACTGGGCGGCCAGGGTGTCAGCATCCGATCCCTCGACGACCTGGACGGTCTCGCCCAAATCGTCGAACGTCGGAGCGGTCCACTGCTGATCGATGTCCACGTCGATCCTCACGGTTTGTCGAACAGCATGGGTGCCGGTGCCCGCAAGTAAGGTCGCCACGGATGGCGCCGAGACTGAACGAAGTCACCGCAACCACACAAAGGAAGGGATGAGCCCGTGAAAATCGTTGCTCTCATCAAGCAGGTGCCAGACACATACGGGGAACGGAAGCTCTCCGCGACAGGTGTGATCGTCAGAGGCGCCAAGGAATCCGTGATCGATGAGATCAGCGAACGCGCCCTCGAAATTGCGCTGTCTCACAAAGACAAAGACAAGAGCACACAGGTTGTGGCGCTTTCAATGGGGCCGGAATCCGTGACGGAGGCTCTTCGGAAAGCGCTGTCGTTGGGGGCGGACTCGGCGGTTCACGTGTGCGACGACCAATTGGTCGGGGCAGACCTAGTGACGACCGCGCGAGTGCTTGCCGCTGCTCTGAAGAAGGAAGGGTTCGATCTGATCGTCACGGGTAACCAATCCAGTGACGGTCAGGGCGGAACGCTCCCGGCAATGCTTGCCGAGCATCTGTCTCTTCCCGCCGCGACCGCCCTCGATTCTCTCGAGATCAACGGCACCACTCTGCAGGGGCAACGGTCGACTGACTATGTCTCGGCAACGGTCCACACCACCCTGCCAGCGGTCGTCTCCGTGACAGAGCGGGCGCCGGAGGCGCGGTTTCCCAACTTCAGGGGAATCATGTCTGCCAAGAGAAAACCACTTTCCGCGCTGTCGCTGGACGACCTCGATATTGACCTCGGGTCTGACCGGAGCAGTGGCAGGTCTGTGGTCCTGACCTCCACCCAACGGCCTGCGCGAACCGCCGGCATCAAGATTACCGATGAGGGTCAAGCGGCGGCCGAGCTTGCCGAATTCCTGTCCGCTGGTCGTCTGATCTAAGGAAGAGCTTCGATGTCAAATATTTTGGTATTCATTGAGACCTCGCCCTCCGGAGAGCTCCGAAACACAGTCGCGCCTCTCCTTGGCGTCGCAGCCACGCTCGGTGACCCGATCTGTGTGGTCTCCGCATCACCAGAGAGTCGTGAATCGATAGCACAGCAACTGTCTCAGTCGGGCGCCGGCCACGTCGTGTTCGCGTCAACCGACCAGACGACCGTATCGCCGGTGGAGCCGCACGTGCAAGCACTCACGACCGCTGTTCAGAATTTTGCACCAGCGGCCGTGCTCATCGCAAACTCGGTGGATGGGCGCGACGTGGCTGGACGGTTGGCCGTGCGGGTGGGCATGAACCTGATCATCGACGCCGTCGAACTGCGCCTGCAGGACGGCGCCGTCGTGGCCGCACACTCCATTTTTGGCGGCGCCTACCTCGTTGAGTCGACTGTTCACGACGGCGTTCCGATCGTGACGGTGCGTCAAGGCGTCGGAGAGCCGCTCGAGGCGACCGAGGGTGCGACCGTCGACGTGGTGGAGGTCACGGCAGGGAACTATGTCGATGTCGTCATCGGCGAGGTGACTGAAAAGACGGTTGAACAGGATCGACCGGAGCTTCGTAGCGCCTCCACCGTGGTCTCTGGCGGCCGGGGGCTGGGGTCGAAGGAGAACTTCGCCTTGGTGGAGACCCTGGCGGATCTGCTCGATGGCGCTGTCGGGGCATCGCGGGCGGCCGTCGACGCGGGTTACGCGCCGCAGAACACGCAGGTCGGACAAACCGGAGTCACAGTCGCGCCCGACTTGTACATCGCCGTGGGGATCTCCGGGGCGATCCAGCATCGCGCGGGGATGCAGGCGGCCAAGACCATCGTCGCGATCAACTCCGATGAGCACGCGCCGATCTTTGACATTGCCGACTTTGGCGTGGTGGGGGACGCGTTCGAGATTGTCCCGCAGCTGGTTGCTGAAATCGGAGCACGTTCCACCCGCGTCCCGTGATCGCCGTGCGCGCCGCCCTCGCCGGAGGCTCCTTGACATGCTGATCGTTGTGCCGCCCGGAAAACGCCGGGATCTGAAGGCTCGAATATAAGGAGAAATAATGTCTGACGTGAAAACAGTCACCGATGAGAGTTTGGAGAACGGCGTTCTCACGTCGAAGACGACTATCGCCGAAACAGCCAGCCCTGCAGAGCAACCTGAATTGAACGTGAGTGGCCCTGACCTCACCACGACTGGTCGCTGGGGCGGACATTTCTCCACGCGGGTCGCGGGATTGAGAAAGTCAGAGTTGCGTGCGGCGTTCGCCAAGGTCTCACGGAGTGAAGCGGTGTCGCTGGCGGGCGGAATGCCCTTCGAATCGTCACTGCCCCCGGATCTCGTGATGCACGCAGTGTCAAATGTTCTGCGCGATCACGGCGGCGTGGCCCTACAATACGGTCCGGGCCAGGGAGTTCCGCTGCTGCGTGAGCAGATTCTCGAGGTGATGGCGCTGGAAGGCATCGAGGCCACCGCCGACGACGTTGTGGTGACGACCGGCTCTCAACATGCCCTTGATCTGGTTGCCGGGATATTGATCGACCCGGGAGATGTCGTCCTGGTCGAGGCCCCGAGCTACATGGGTTCCATCGGAGTCTTCCGCTCTCACCGCGCGGATATTGTGCACGTCAGCATCGATGATGAGGGCATGAACCCCGACGATCTGCGCAAGACGATCGCTGAGGTCACTGCCTCCGGTCGCCGAATCAAATTCGTGTACACCATTCCGAACTTCCAGAACCCGACGGGTGTGACACTGTCCGGTTCACGTCGATCCGAGATTGTGGAGATCTGCCAGGCCAACGGCGTTCTGATCCTCGAAGACAACCCGTATGGGTTGTTGTACTTCGATGAGCCGGCTCCGGATGCGCTGTATTCGCTCGATTCTGACGGCGTGATTTATCTGGGCACCTTCTCCAAGACGCTGACCCCTGGCTTTCGAGTGGGGTGGGCGCTCGCACCCAAGGAGATCAGAGAGAAGCTGGTGCTCGCGAACGAGTCCTCTGTGCTCTGCCCCAGCTCGTTCAGTCAGATGATCATCTCGGAATACTTGGCGAACGCTAATTGGAAAGGTCAGATTCGCGCATCCCGTGAGGTCTACCGGGAGCGCAAGATGGCCATGATCGGAGCCCTGAACGACTCTG
>CAJDUP010000127.1_pt1 | contig 13732 bp, 14 predicted proteins | sample 7391181 | NCBI WGS metagenome assembly CAJDUP01 (sample SAMEA7055690, study PRJEB34461) | soil metagenome | biome: terrestrial ecosystem; feature: Peninsula; material: soil | place: Antarctica | collected 2016
TCAGCTGTGGCAGGATGAGGGTTCCGCAGACACGGAGCCCGAGCACGAGTTCCCGCATGGAAACACTTTGAGAAAGACGATGGAGCCCTGATGACCCCCACAGAAACGGTGTACACGAATGCCGAGATCTTCACCGCCGACGGCACTCACGGAGCCGAGGCTTTCGTGGTTCGGGGTGACCGTTTGGCGTACGTGGGCGACGCGCAAACGGCCCGCCGGCTGGCATCCAGCGACGCGACGGAGGTCGACCTGGGCGGCCGCTTCGTGATGCCCGGTTTCACCGATGCGCACAGCCACCTTGTGATGATGGGCGAATCACTTCAGAAGGTCGACCTCATCGACGCGGGTGATCTCGCCGAGGTCCAGCGGCGGATGCGTGAAGCCGCCGAACAGACACCGCACGCGGCCCGGGTGTTGGGGCGCAGTTGGCTGCCCGACGCCGTGCCCGGTGGCAACCCGACCAGGCAGATGCTCGACGAGGTCGTCGCCGATCGGCCGGTCTATCTCGATGCCAACGACCTGCATTCGGTGTGGGTCAACACCGCCGCGCTGGAAGAGCTGGGCATCACGCGCGACACGCCTGACCCTCACGGCGGCCTCATCGCTCGCGACGAGTCGGGTGAGCCGAGCGGCATGCTTTACGAGACCGCGGTCACGGCGATCGTCTGGCCGAAACTGGTTGAACTGTCCAGCGACACTGAGCGCGACGCCGCGTTGGCCGCCACCTTCGAGCACTACCTCGCCAGCGGAGTCACCGGGGCGATCGAAATGGCCTGCGGAGAGGCCGAGCTGGCGACTCTGCAGCGCGCCGTCGCAGACGACGGCTCGCTGCCCATCCGAGTCACAGCCCATTGGTTGATCCACCGCTCAGACACCCCTGAGAAAGAGCTGCGCCAGGTGCAGCGCGCTGCCGAACTCGCAACATCGGTATGCACGCCCTGGCTTCGCGTGGCCGGAATCAAGCTCATCCTCGACGGCGTGATCGACACCTGCACAGCCGCGATGAAAGAGCCGTACGCGAACGGAGAGAACGCCGACCCGATCTGGGGTCGTGAAGCATTGTTCCCCGTGGTGGCCGCGGCCGACGCCGCCGACCTGCAGATAGCGATGCATGCCATCGGAGACGAAGCCTCGGCAATAGCGCTGGATGCCCTCGAACACGCGTTCAGAGAGAACGGCCCGCGCGTGAGGCGCCACCGAATGGAGCACCTCGAGACCATCACAGTAGAAAGCATCCAGCGGATGGCGTCGCTGGGCATCGTGGCCTCGATGCAGCCAGTGCACTCCGATCCGGCGGTGCAGGAAAACTGGCGGGCCAAGCTGGGCGATCACCGGGTCGACCGAGGATTCCCGTGGCCTGAGCTATCCGCCGCTGGGGCCGCACTGGCCTTCGGGACCGACGCTCCGACCGCACCCTACGCTCCGCTCCCGAACATGTTCATCGCTGCGACCCGGCGATCCGCGCTCAACCCTTCGCTTCCCGCAAACCTGCCGAAGTACGCGATGCCGATCGCCGACGCGCTGCGGCATGCAACCGCCGATGCCGCCTGGTCGGCCGGCTGCGAGAGAGACCTGGGCCGCTTGTCGACGGGCATGCTCGCTGACTTCGTGGTGCTCGACGGCAACCCACTCACCGCCGAGGCGGACGACCTGCTCACGATGGGGGTGCACCTGACGGTCGTCGGCGGTCAGACGCGATACGCGGTCGAACCTCGCGACTGAAGCTCCACGACTGGAATCGGGTGCTCACCGGCTGAAGCATCAGGCCGGTTCAGAGCCTGCCCATCCGGCTCGGTCATCCGGCTCGGTCATCCGGCACGGCCATCCGGCTCGGCCATCCGACTCGGCCATCCGACTCGGCCATCCGGCTCGGTCATCCGGCTCGGCCATCGGCTGGGCACCTTCGTGCACCCGAGGCGGAGTGGCTAGTGTTGGACAACGTGAGCCCCCAACCCCCGCCAGCCCCGAAACCAGTATGGCGCGCACCCGGCATGCCGGCACTTCTCGTGCTGACGGCCGCTGGTTTCGCGGGATTCTCGGCCCTTTTGCCGATCGCCCCCCTGTGGGCTGTGCAGGGCGGCGCGAACGAAGCCGGCTCCGGCCTGGTCAATGGCGTGCTCCTGGTCGTGACAGTCCTGACTCAACCGTTCGTGCCGCGAATGCTCAGCCGATTGGGGACCGGCCGCGTGCTGGCCGCCAGTCTGGTGCTGCTCGGAGTACCCCCATTGCTTCACCTCATCTCCGAGCACCTCGGCTGGATCCTTCTCCTCTCGGTTCTGCGCGGTGTCGGCTTCGGCATACTCACCGTGGCCGGATCGGCGGTGGTGGCCAATCTGGTTCCCCGCGCCCAACACGGCGCGGCTATCGGGGCCTACGGCGCGGCGATCGCCGTGCCACAGGTTGTTCTCATCCCGGCCGGGCCGTGGCTGGTAGACACGGTCGGGTTCTGGGCGGTCTTCGCCCTGGGCACTCTGCCGCTTCTCGGCATCAGCTCCGCCCCACGGCTGGCGCGGGTTCTGCGAGAACAGGCAGCCGAGCGGGCGCTTCATCCGCCGACCGATCCCACACCAACGGGGAACGACCGCGAGTCCCGCCTGCGGCTGGTGGCGGAACTCCTACGCCCGATGCTCCTTCTGAGCGGAGTCACCCTCGCCGGTGGCGCATTGATCACGTTCGCACCCCAGATGAGTTCGTCACCGGCGGTGACCACGGGCGCACTCTTCCTGCTCACCGTCGCCGCGGCCCTGACACGCTGGTACATCGGGGGTCTGGCCGACCGGCACGGCACCAGACCGTTTCTGTGGCCATTGGTGCTGCTCACCGTCATCGGGCTGCTCCTCGCCGCGATCGCTGTCGAGAATCCCGATGCCACCAGAGCCCTGCTCTTCCTCGCCGCCATGGCTCTGGTTGGCATCGCCTACGGCGGGCTGCAGAACTTGACTCTCTTACTGTCCCTTTCTGCCGTCAGACGCGCACAGTACGGCACAGCGAGCGCGGCGTGGAACATCGGGTTCGACATGGGCACGGCCGTGGGTTCCATCCTCATCGGGACCCTCGCCGCGGGCTTCTCGTTCCCGGTGGCATTGCTCGTCGCGGCAGCCATCGCGCTCGCCACACTTCCGCTCGCATTCCTGCGCGGCCCGGCGGCCAACCAGTAGAAGTCAATAACGCAGGTGAATGGCGGTTCGGGCTGCTGGCGGCTCCCGAACGCGGTCGCTCAGGACGACGCGTTCGCCCCGTGAAAGACGCAGCGGTGGCGTCGTTCGTCACGCTGGTCGTGCCGTTTCCTCGGAGGGGTGTTGAATGGCGATATGTGCAGTCAGCATTGTGGCCACGAAGTCCCTCGAAGCGTATCTCCGCCGCTGTGTCCGCGACGGTGTCGCCGCCCACGGCCCAAGGAATTCGGATGACCAGCACGCCACCCCAAGCCGAAGGAGCTCAACATGCGTAAGTCTGTCGTCTTTCTCCTCGTCATCGCCGTCGGTGTCACCGCCTACTTCATGGGCCTGAAGAACAGCAGATCCAGCTTTCCCGAGTTCAGCCGACCAGCCCAAAGCTACTGGTACGATCCCGCGGTCAAGGAAGCCCGCATTCGAGCCCGCAAAGCTGCTGCAAAAGCCGCGAAGCAGATGAACGAGTGAGTGACTGTCTCACCTCGAACGCCGCTGAGTCATGAGTCGCACGGGCGGCACACCGATCAGCAGATCTGCCCTAATCGTGTCCGACCGCCTGCAAGACAAGAAGCGGGATGATTCGGGGCACTTTTGCCTGGTACTCGTCATAGTGGGGGTTTGACACGAGCGCACGATCCCACCATTTTGCCCTCTCCTCACCGCTGGCTTCGTGAGCGACCATGTCGTGAATCTCCGCTCCGTCTTGCAACCGCGCCGTGGGATGTGCGAGCAGGTTGAAGTACCAGCCCGGGTTCTTGGGCGAGCCACTGTCGGCCGCCACCACCGCATAGGTGCCGTCGTGCTCCACACGAATCAGCGGGACCTTGCGCAGCTTGCCCGACTTCGCACCGACGGTCGTCAGGATGACCACCCGGGCGGGCCCCATACTGGCGCCCTCGGCACCGTCAGAATTCTCATACTTCGCCACATGACCACGAACCCACGCGGCGGGGCTGGGTTCATATTCACCGTCCAAAGTCACGTTTTCATGGTACGTCTGCAATCTCCTATCGCATTGTCCTCGGCAGGATTGATCTACTTCATTTGATTCAATCGATGCGTTCAGCGGTCGGACCGCAGCATCGCACGCACGATGACGTCCGCTCCAGTGATGTCTGCTACTTCGGCCCGCCATTCAACCGGGAAGTTGTTCCTTTGCCGATGAGCTTCGGCGCGAGCCAGAACAGCGCGATGGTGCCGATCACGGCGCGTACGCCGGCGAACGCCAGCACCCACCAGCCGACACTGTTTCCTGCGACCAGATAGCCAATGCCGATCAGGCCGAGCACCACATCCGCGGCGTACGGCACCTTCAGCCAGAACAGCAGTCGGCGAGTCGGATCCATACCCCTATCGTCACGCCGCTGACTGCGAATCGCCGCAACACGGCTTTCGGTGACAGCCCGATCGTGTTCCTGTAAGCACCTCTGGAGCCGCTCCTACCTCGACGAGATCGGGGAACTTCCCGTAGCACCGACACCCGTCAGAATCAATCACTCCACCGTCTCGGCAAACGCACCACGAGAACCTAAGCTGAAGGCAACAAGGGGTCTCAGCCATCGTCGTAGATGACCGCAGGACATGAAGGGTGGGCGCAGTCACAATGCTGAAGCAATTGTCTGCATTGTCAGCCGTGATAGGTCAGAGTCGACTGGAACTGGAGGGGCACAGCCCTGAAGTAGCTTTTCAGATTCTTCGAAAGCGGTTACGCAATCTCCATATCGAGATCTCGGATGACGAGCTTGAACGCATCGCCGGCGATATCGCCCGGGGTGACACGTCTGGCTCTGCTCGAAACGCCATATTCCGCACACCAAACGGTTCCTGAGACTTCGGGCACGATCCTGTGCTGGGAAGCCACGGCATCCGAGCGACTAAAATTTGCACGTGCCTCACGTCGCAGATCCTCGTCGCATTGCTCTCGTCAGCATGCACACCTCACCGGCGGCGGCACTGGGGTCTGGTGACGCCGGTGGGATGAACGTCGTGGTGCGCCAGCAGGCCGAGGTTCTCGCACGCCTCGGGCACCACGTCGAGATCCTGACCCGGCGCGCCTCACCCGACGGCCCAACCATGGTCGAACTCTCCCCGGGGCTCAGCCTGCGCCTGCTGGATGCCGGGCCGCGGAAACCGATAGCCAAGGGCGACCATGAACAAATCATCGCGACCTTCACGAAGCGTCTGGGCGCCCTCGAACCGTATGACATCATCCATTCCCACCACTGGTTCTCCGGGATGGCCGCCGTGCCCATCGCCCGTGCGACTGGGGCGCCCCATGTGCAGAGCTTCCACAGTATCGCGGCGGAGGTCTCGACCCCGCTGTCTGCCGGAGAGCGGCCGGAGTCCCCGGGCCGCCTTGCCGGAGAAGCGTGGCTGGCCCGCGAATCAGACGCGATCGTGACGGTCAGCCGGGCCGAGGCCCACACCGTGGTGACCCGCCTCGGCGGGGCTGCTGGCCGCACCTGGGTGGTGCCGCCCGGGGTGGATTCCGCGCTCTTTCACCCGAAGGTGTCACCACCGGATGGGGAGCAGCCGGATTTCCCAGGGTGGCCGCGTCGTCACGTGCGGGACGAGTCATTCTCGCAGGGCTTCGTCGTTGCCGCGGGCCGGCTGCACCCGCTCAAAGGCTTCGACCTCGCCATCGAGGCCATCGCGGCGATGCCGAAGCCATTTCGGCCGCAGCTCGTCATCGCCGGCGAACCTTCTGAAGACCTCACCGGGTATGGCAACCAGCTGACAACTCTCGCCACCCGCCTCGGCGTCGCGAACATCGTGCACTTCATCGGTCCTCAACGCCGGTACGACCTCGGCACGCTGTTCCGTGAGGCACGCGTGGTGTTGATCCCGTCGCATTCCGAGACGTATGGGCTGGTCGCCCTCGAGGCGGCGGCGAGCGGTGTGCCGGTTGTGGCTGCCGCATCCGGCGGGCTGAGCGAAGCGGTGATCGACGGTGAGACGGGTATCGTGCTCCCCTCGCGCGACCCGCAGGTCTGGGCCGGTGCCCTGAGCGAGCTCCTTGCGAACCCCGACCTGACCGCCCGATTGTCGCAGGCCGCGCGCCAGCGGGCTGAGGGCCTCACCTGGACCCGGTCTACCCGGGAGCTGTTGAAGGTCTACTCTGCTCTGCTCGATCGGGCGGTGCAACCAGCTGAAACCCGCAGCACGACAGACCACTCTGAGACAAGGATTACGCCATGAGCCTCCTCGACGCACGAGATTCGGTGCTCTTTGTTCACGCGCACCCCGACGACGAGACCATCTCGACCGGTGCCCTGATCGCTGAGCTGGTTGCACGCAATATCCGGGTCTTTCTCCTGACCGCGACCCGTGGTGAGCGCGGCGAAGTGGTGCCCGGCCCACTGGCGAACCTACACTCGGTATCGAGCGGCAATTCTGGCTGGGCGAGCCGCCCGCCCGGGCCACCGGCCGTGCTGCACGCCGCTACCGCGACTCCGGCATGCGGTGGATCCGCGCCGGGCTCGCCGGCCCGGTAGAGGACACCGACGACCAGTCACTCGTTGCGGCACCGCTTGACGAGGTGACCGAAGACGTGACTGCCCTGATCGAATGGCTGACCCCATCGCTGGTGGTCAGCTACGACGAGAACGGGGGCTACGGGCATCCCGACCATGTGCGCATCCGCGAGGCGGCACTGGCCGCCAGCGGTGCGCAGGCAATCCCCTTCGCGGAGATTCTTCCTGCAGCCACCCCCACCGCTCCGCCTGATGGAGACGAGGATGCTCCTGCTGGCCCGGGCTCGACGGATGCGGAGTACTTCAGGCTCGACGCGCACCTGGAAACCCTGAAGGCGGCCCTGGCCTCTCACGCGACCCAGCTCACGGTCGACGGCGCTGAGATCATTCACTCCGGTGGACAGCGCCAGCCGATCGAGACGGCCGTGGGTCTGCGCCTTGTCTGACGCAGATCCGGGTTGGTGGCCTGCTCGGCTTCGCGGAGGCCGTGCACAACCGCTGGCAGGGATCTGGGCGCGAAAGTGCCCGCCAAGGCTCCCGAACCGGGGAGACGCCTGCTGCGAGGCATCGACACACCAAGGTTGGTGGCGCGGAAAATTGGAGCTCCCCCTCTCGCCCGACGCGCCTACACTGGTGACAGATTGAGCCACCCGGACAATGCATCGAACGAGGTGCGGTTGCACTCCTTGCCTTTCGCGTACCTGCCGTTCACGCTCCGGGCGACGGTGGGCAGTCGGGCCCGACTGCTCAACCAATAGAACCGAGGGAGCGCGAATGTCCACCTACCAACCGCTGCGCGTTGTGCCGCCCCTGGCGCCTCCGCGCCTCGGCGCCGACCGTTTCTACCTCGGAAAGAACCGCTCGGCCTTGCTGAAGATCTTCACCCTCGGGGGCTTCGGCTATTGGGTGGTCATCGATATCCTCATGACGCTTTTCGGCGGCCAACGCGATATCTGGGGTTTGAGGCTGTCAGGATACGACCGGCACAAGAAGACTGCGTGGATCGTCATCGGCGCACTCTTCAGTTCCACCGTGTTCATCAGCATCGTTGCGGCGACGGTCATGGCTACTTTCGGCGGCGAAGGGCTGGCGGTTCTCGGGTCGGCGCTGCTGGCGATCCTTGGCGTCGCAGCGGCCTTAGGGGGCACGATCTGGCTGCTGCGTCGTCTTGGTGCGCGAGGCAGAACCGCGAGGGCCATCCGCCAGGCCGACCCGGTGCCACAGCGCATTCGCGCGCTCATCCAGAAACTCATGGTGATTCGGCAGCACTATCTGGTGCATGAGAAGGCGGGCGACAAGAGGGCTCTGGCAGTGATCGGCCAGGTCGACTCGCTGGTGGCCAATGTGACCGAACTGTTTCGGCGGCTACAGGTCACGGCCGACATGGCGCAACCCGCGCGCGCCCAGATCGAGTACGAGGGCAAACTCCGCAAACTCGTAGCGACTCTAGACCGCGACTACCTTCTGGACGTGCTCGCCAACCCCGGATTGTGGGATAACCCGGAGCAGCGAATGCGTGAGGCGCAGGGGGCGATCGAGTCAGTGAATGCCCAGCTTCTCGAGAGTATCAGGCAGGTCAACGCCCACCTCGGGCTGGTGTTCGAGTTCACGCTCGACGGTCTCACGGGCCCCCGCGAGGCCATGGCCGACTGGCAGCGTGACTTCGACGAAGCGTCGGGTCAGGGCAGATGACCCGCGAATCCTCTTCGGGCGACATGGTCGGCTTCGCAGTAGCCGGGCACGACCTCAAATAAGCCCACGGCCACTCGCTCTCCTGTTAGCCGCTACCCCGCGACCGTGGTGCACCGGTGAGGGCCTCGCGCACAGACTCACGTCTGCAAGTGCTTCCTGACTGCCTCCGAAAGCTGTTCCGAACTCGGTGCCCCGACGAAACCTTTCTCGGTGCGATATACCCGGCACGCCAATTCGGTGACCCGGGCCGCACCCGGAAAAGCGTCGGCCCCGTCGAAGAGAATGGTCGGCGATCCCGCAAACGGTACCGACGCCGCCTCGGCAGGCGTTGTCAGCAGGTGAAAGTCGATTGCGACATCGGGCATACCGGCTTCATCGAGAACGGCCCGCAGGCGAACGCCCGCTTCCTTCCAGTTCGCACAGTCGGCATTGTGCAGAATCTCAACTCTCATACTCCTAGGTCTACACCCAGAAGCCAGAATCGCCGCCTCCTCGGCCACGACCAATCCCACGAACAGCACGCGTATGAGCGGGGCGTCACCCTGCACCGGTGTGCCGTTCATGGGCCACGCAGCGGAAAGGCCATCGCCCACAAGACCAATACGTCGATGCGGCCCGTCATCGCACTGCGCAATCAGGTATCCCAAAACCATCCCGCGATCGCAACGGTTCAGTCACATTTCGCGATATCAGCCGTCAGCGGTTGTATTCTGATCAGCTTTGCACTTTTGGGTTCCGCTGACAGAGGAGTCGCGCCATGACCGCCTTCACTATTGACGAGTTGGCCATTCCGGCCACGATTGATGCCCCGGACGCCGCCGACTTCATCGACATGACCCACGTGCGCAACGAGATCGAAGCCGACGCTGTTGGCACAAGCGAACTCACCTACGAACCGGCTGAGTTGCTGCCGAACTGGCAGGATCCTTATTCGCCCCAGACGTGCCTGATTGCCCGAGTGGATGGGCGGATCGTGGCGCGGGCGGTCTACGAGGCGCCTGTCGAGGAGGGGTCGACCGATGCATGGTTCGACATCGGCGTGCTGCCGGCGTTTCGGAGGCTGGGGATCGGTTCCGCGTTGTTCGAGCAGCTCGTGGCCATCTGCACGGCAGACGGTCGCACAGTGCAGCAGTCGTACGTCATTCACAAGAGGTCGGATGGCGCTGTGCAGCTGCCGTCGCCGACCGGTTTCGGTTCCGTACCGCGCGACAACCCGGAGACGCAATTTCTCCGGAAGCGCGGTTTCGCCCTGGAGCAGGTCGAGCGGGTCAGTCGTCTGCCGCTGCCCCCCGATCCAGCCTCGTTCGCAGCGGCACTTTCAGCCGCAACCGCGGCAGCCGGTGACGACTACCGTGTGGTGCAATGGACAGGTCGAACGCCCCAGAAGTGGCTGGCGGGCATGGCGCTGCTGCACCGTCGAATGAGCACCGATGCCCCGAGCGCGGGTTTGGAGCTCAGCGCGGAGACCTGGGACGAGGGCCGGGTACGCGCACTCGACGAACGTCTCATGACGAGTCCGCGCGCACATCTGGTGACCGCTGTGGAGCACGTGCGCACCAGAACTCTCGTCGGGTTCACGGACCTCTCCGTTCCGCCGGAAACCGCGCGCCCCGTCGATCAGCAGGACACCCTTGTTTTGAAGGAGCACCGCGGCCGTCGGCTCGGGTTGCTGTTGAAACTCTCGAACCTGCAGTACCTGGCACAGAGGCATGCCGGGCACCCCGCCGTCACGACATTCAACGCCGAGGAGAACCGGCCCATGCTCGCCGTGAACGAGGCAATCGGCTTCGTGCCAGTGGGGTACGGCGGCGGCTGGAAAAGACTTGTCGGCTGAGGCCTTGAGGTTCCAACGAGAACGGTCATGGGTCGCGGCGCAGACGCGAGAAGAGGCGCCCCCGCAACCCACGGGAACGCCTCAACACGGGGCGGGCTAAGCGGCCGGCCCCGTTCCCAGCGCGACCGTCGCTGTGGCAGACGCACCCGATGCATCCACCCAGGTGAGGGTCACACGCTGGCCCGGCGCGTAGGCGACGAGCGCCGCGCTCAGGTCAGATGGCGAGGTGATCGCCGTTCCGCTGACACCCGTGATCGTGTCTCCGGCGGCCAGCCCGGCGTTCGCGGCCGCCGTTCCCTCGAAGACCCCTCCGATCATGGCTCCCGGTACAGACGACGCCTGCACGCCGCCGGTACTGAACCCGTTTCCGTAACCGTATGCCGAGTTACCCGCTGAGGGAACCACCTCGACCCCCAGAAACGCGGGGTAGCCGAGTGTGACCTGAGCCGAAGCCTGTCCCGACTCGATCTGGCCCGCGATCGACAGCGCGCTGGCGATGGGGATGGAATAGCCGGCGACGGTGCTCCCCCCGGCCGCAGCCGCGGTGTCAATTCCGATGATCGTGTTGTTTGCGTTGTAGAGCGGCCCGCCTGAGTCTCCGGCCTGAATGTTGGCGTTCGACTGGATCAGCCCACTCAGGTTCTCCGATGCCGCCGACCCCTCGGCCCGAGTCGTAATACTTTGGTCCAGGGCGGTCACCTCTCCGGTGACGGCCGATGGGGTCCCTCCCGCACCACCGGCGTTACCGACCGCGGTGACAGCGGTTCCGACCGACACGTTCGACGTGCTGTCAAACGCGGCAGTTTGCAACCCGGATGCCCCTGAGAGCTGGAGTACGGCGATATCGTCTGTCGCGTCGGTGCCGACGACGGACGCCTTATAACTTTCGCCCGTTGAGACCACCGTGACGCGGATGCTAGTGGAGCCCTCAACAACGTGGTTGTTGGTAAGGATCTCACCGTTCGAGGTGACCACCATTCCGGTCCCCATACCCTCTGCGCTGTCGTAGGTGAGCTGTGAAACGACATCGACGATGCCCACCTGTTGCACGGCAGTAGCTGCCACGGTGGGGGTACGGTCTGATCCGGCAGTGCCCGCGCCGGACGAAGGTTGACCGAAAGGCGACGCATCGTACCCACCTGACAAGGAGGGAATGTTCCCGAATCCGGATTGCCCCTGATCACCGATCCGGTGGTTCTGACTTCCGGCCGCAATGCTGGACGAGGTGTACGAGGTGGGCGGGTGCGGGGTTGGGGTGTCGGCGCCGAACGCCGCGCCGATACCGAATGCCGAGCCTGCCACCATGGTGGCGGCGGCAACGGACGAGAGAACTGCCAGTCTGCCGCGCGTCCGAAGGCTCGTGCCGGTGCGCGTGCTGTTGGCATCATCCGTAGCGTTCATGATTCTGGCCCTCTCGTGCTCTCGGCCTCATTGGTCATGTCTTCAGAACACTCCTCGACACTGAATGCATCTCGGGAGTACGTCATGAGCTTGCTGGGAGGTTCACAGAGATTCCTGTAAGGCCCCGCAACCGCTGATGCCCCGAAAGGTGGAATGCGGATCGTGCCCGACTGCTCAACAATTAGCACAGAGGGAGGACGAATGGCCACTTACCTGCCGCTGGACTTGGTGCCGTCTCCGACGGTGTTCGGGTGGGTGCTCCTCGACATCGTTGCGGCGGCCGCGGCCATCCAGGCAACGATCTGGTTCCTCCGTCGTCGTGGTAGGAACGCGAGGGTCCCACAGGAGCCCTACGCAGTGCCTCGGCGGATCCGCGCCCTCATCCAGAACCTCATGGTGATCCGTCAGCAGTATCTGGCGCGTGTTGATGCCGGCGACCGAACGGCACCAGCGGTGATCGGGCAGGTCGATTCCTTGGTTGCGAATGTGACCGAGCTCTTCCGACGGCTGCAGGTCAAGGCCGACGACACGCAATCCGGCCACGCCCAGGTTGAGTACGAGGACAAACTCAGCAAACTCGTCGCGATTCTGGACCGCGACTACCTGCTGGACGTGCTCGCCAACCCTCGATTGTGGGATGACCCGGAACAGCGAATGCGAGAGGCGCAGAGCGCGATCGAGTCGGTGAATGCCCAGCTTCTCGACAGCATCGTGCAGGTGAACGCCCACCGAGGTATGGTGTGCGAGGTTGCGCTCCAGGGCCTCATGGGGCCACGCAAAGCGATGGACGACTGGCAGCGCGACTTCGACAAGGCGTCGGGCACCGCATAGCCCCCACATCTTCCGATCTGAGGTGGTCCCTTCAGAAACCTTGGGTGGAGCTGAGGGTGTTGTGGTTCAGGACATAGGAAACCCCTGTCTCGCGACATAGGAAACTTCCGCATCGGTCACAGTGGTGGATGTCGATTGCTCGTCTTGTCATCACCGCTGTTGTTCTTGAGGGTCGCTCACAGGCTGATGTCGCCCGCAGTTATGGCGTTTCCAAAGGGTGGGTGAGCAAGCTGGTCGCCCGCTACCGAATAGAGGGGCAGGCGGCGTTCGAGCCGCACTCTCGTCGCCCACATCATTCCCCGCAGGCGATCTCAGCCAGCACCGTGGAACTGATCCTCCGGTTGCGTGGTGAACTCACAGTCCGCGGTTCGGATGCTGGCCCCCACACCATCGCATGGCACCTGCACCACCACCATCGGATGACCGTGGCCACCAGCACCATCTGGCGCACCCTGAAACGTGCCGGGCTGATCGTGCCAGAACCGAAGAAACGCCCCAAGTCTTCCTACATCCGGTTCCAGGCCGATCAACCCAACCAGTGCTGGCAATCCGACTTCACCCACTGGGCGCTGGCCGACGGCACCGATATCGAGATCCTCACCTGGCTCGATGATCACTCCCGTTACGCTCTCAGTTGCACCGCGCACCACCCGGTGACCGTTACCGCCGTGCTGGCCACATTCCGCAGCAACACGGCCTGTTACGGCCCACCCGCGTCTACTCTCACCGACAACGGTTTGGTCTTCACCGCCCGCTTTCGCAAGGGACGCAACGCGTTCGAAACCGAGTTGCGCACCCTGAACATTGAGCAGAAGAACGGCCGCCCGAACCACCCGCAAACCCAGGGCAAAGTTGAGCGGTTCCAACAAACGATGAAGAGGGCCCTCACCCAAAACCCGTCACCGACCACAATTACCGAGCTGCAGCAACAACTGGAACAGTTCCGCGTCTACTACAACACCCAACGCCCCCACCGGTCACTGCACGGCAGCACCCCGTCCGCCGCCTATGCCAGCCGGCCCAAGGCCACACCACGTGGCTCCAGCGCCGGCGAACACAACCGGATCCGCCACGACTCCGTCGACAACAACGGAAAACTCACCCTGCGACACAACGGAAAGCTGCACCACATAGGCATCGGGCGAGCCCTCGCCCGAACCCCCGTGATCATGCTCATCCAAGACCTGGACATCCATATCGTCAACGCCCAAACAGGAGAACTCCTCAGGGCACTGACCCTCGACCCCACCAGGGATTACCAACCCCAAAACGAAAGGAAACCGCTGAACCCAGGGGTTCAACGGTTTCCTATGTCCTGAGACAGGACA
>CAJDUP010000078.1_pt1 | contig 13167 bp, 13 predicted proteins | sample 7391181 | NCBI WGS metagenome assembly CAJDUP01 (sample SAMEA7055690, study PRJEB34461) | soil metagenome | biome: terrestrial ecosystem; feature: Peninsula; material: soil | place: Antarctica | collected 2016
GAGATCTTCGTCGTGATGGGGCTGTCCGGTTCCGGAAAGTCGACGCTGATCCGAATGCTGAACGGGCTGCTCGAGCCCTCGGCGGGCCAGGTCACGATTCAGGGCAAGCCGATCAGTGGTGTGTCCGCTGCCCAGCTGCGCGAGGTGCGCCGCGGCCACGTGTCGATGGTGTTCCAACACTTCGCCCTGCTCCCGCACCGCACCGTGATCGACAATGTCGCCTACGGGCTCGAGATCCAGGGGATTGCGAAGGCGGAGCGCCTCGAGCAGGCCCGCACCATCATCCGTCTGGTCGGACTCGCGGGCTGGGAGGACAGTCTGCCCGGAGAACTGTCGGGCGGCATGCAGCAGCGCGTCGGCCTCGGTCGAGCCCTGGCCACCAAGACCGACATCCTGCTGATGGACGAGGCGTTCTCGGCCCTCGACCCGCTGATCCGACGTGAGATGCAAGAGCAGTTGGTCGAACTGCAGGCCGAGCTCGGCAAGACGATCATCTTCATCACGCACGACCTGAACGAAGCCATGTTTCTCGGCGACCGCATCGCGGTCATGCGCGACGGCCGCATCGTGCAGGTGGGAAGCCCCGAGGAGATCCTCACCGACCCGGCCAACGACTACGTGGCCCAGTTCGTGCAAGATGTCGACCGGGCTCGAGTCCTCACCGCCAGCAGCGTGATGGAGCCCGCGTTGTCGGTTGTGCAGATGGCGCAGGGTCCCCGTGCCGCGCTGCGGACCATGCGTGACCTGCAGACCGCTGCGGCGTTCGTGATCGGGCAGGGACGCCGTTTGCAGGGCGTGGTGCGCGACAAGGACGTGATGAAGCTGGTGAAGGCCGGAGACGCGAATCTTTCCACGGCGATCAACAAGAACTACGCGTCCGTCACCGGCGACGCCCCGCTGACCGACCTGTTCGAGATGGCGGTGGGGAGCCCCTTGCCGCTCGCCGTCGTCGACGAAAGCGACCGACTGTTGGGGGTCATCCCCCGGGTCACCCTCCTGGCCGCCCTGGGCAATGTGCCCACCACCACCCAGACAATGCCGGTGATTGAGCCGCAGGGCCAGATTGCCGCAGAGACCATGACTGAAGCCCTCGCCGAGTCGGAGCATCTGCCCAACAACGTCCCGGCCGAGGCAGGAGGGAGCGCACTGTGAACTTCTTCAATGACTTCCGTCTTCCGTTCGGCGACTGGGTCAAAGTTGCCGTCGACTACATCACCCAGACATTCTCGGCCTTCTTCGATGTGATCAGCGTCATCTTCAAGGGGATGTACCAGGGGGTCGACTTTCTCCTGGCGACACCGCCTGCGCTGGTCATCATCCTGATCGCCGCCGTCTGTGCCTACCTCACCCGAGGGTGGCGCATGGTCATCGGCACTATCATCGGTTTTCTCTTCATCGTGAGTGTGAACCAGTGGACGAACGCGATGAACACGATGGCCCTGGTGATCGTCGCGAGCCTGATCGCGATTGTGATCAGCATCCCGGTCGGAATCCTCGCGGCGCGGTCACAGCTGGCGAGCACCATCATCCGGCCCATTCTGGACTTTCTTCAGACCATGCCTGCCTTCGTCTACCTGATCCCAGCGGTCATCCTGTTTCGGGTCGGTGTGGTGCCCGGCATCGTTGCGACGATTCTGTTCGCGCTTGCCCCCGGCGTCAGGCTCACCGAGCTCGGCATCCGTGGTGTCGACAAAGAGGTCATCGAAGCCGGCCAGGCGTTCGGTGCCTCACCGTGGCGCGTGCTGCGACAGATCCAGTTCCCGTTGGCCCTGCCGTCGATCATGGCCGGCATCAACCAGATCATCATGCTGTCGCTGTCGATGGTGGTCATCGCGTCTCGGTAAGGAAATCGTCGGTAGCCTGAACTCCCTGAACATCGGCCTTGGTGCTGAAGCCGGCCTCGCCGTGGTGATCATCGCCATATTCCTGGACCGCATCACCGCGTCGTTCGCTCAGAAGAAGAGCCCGCGCCGCGGCATCCGCCTGAAGAAGGCGCCGAGCCAACAGGGCCCCGACACGACCGCCACCGATTTCGACCTGGAAGAGGCGAGAGCCAAAGAACTGCGCCAGCCGATCTCGATCGGTTAGGCGGCGCGAACGTGGTCGCGATCGCAAAAGGTAGACACAATGAAAATGACGAAGCGCTTGCTATCACTGGCAGCAATCGGAGCAATCGGAGTTCTCGGCCTCACCGCCTGCGCCTCCGGCGGCAGCGGCGAGCAGGGCGGCGACGCCCCAGCCGCAGAGGGTTCGGGGGACATCACCATTGGTGTGTTCAACGGCTGGCCCGAGGGCGAGGCCGTCTCGTACCTGTGGAAGAACATTCTGGAGGAGAAGGGCTACAACGTCGACCTCCAGTACGCCGACGCCGGCCCGGTCTTCGCCGGAGTCTCAACGGGCGACTATGACGTGAACTTCGACACCTGGTTGCCTGGCACCCACGCCTCCTACCTGGAGGAGTTCGGCGACCAGCTGGTCGACCTCGGCAGCTGGAACGATGACGCCAGGCTCACCATTGCGGTGAACGACGACGCCCCGATCACTTCGCTCGACGAGTTCGCCGCCAGCGCGGATGCCTTCGACAACCGCTTGGTCGGAATCGAGCAGGGCTCGGGCCTCAACAAGGCCACCACCGAGGAGGTCATCCCGGGATACGGCCTGGAGAAGGTGGAGTACATCACCTCGTCCACGCCGGCGATGCTGGCCGAGCTGTCTTCGGCGATTGCCGCCGGCGACAACGTCGCGGTGACCCTGTGGCGACCGCACTGGGCCTACGACGAGTACGCGATCCGCGACCTCGAGGACCCGAAGGGTGCTCTCGGTGACGCCGAGGGAATCCACACGGTGTCGAACCTCGCGTTCCCCGACAGCTTCCCCGAGGTGAAGGGATGGCTCGAGAACTTCCGCATGGATTCCGAGCTGCTCTTCTCGCTGGAGAACGTGATGTTCAACACGGGCGAGGAGATCAACGACTACTCGCCGATCGTCAAGGACTGGATGGCCGAGAACCAGGACTGGGTCGACAGCCTGACCAAATAAAGCTGCACGTCACGTGGCATTCGATGCCCGCACCCTTTCGGTGCGGGCATCGGTGTTCGCCACTGCAATCCTTTTTGACAATGATTGTCAATAGCGTTTAGGGTTTGGTGGTGCCGAAAGTCTTCGGTGCAGCCGATTCTATGCCGGACGCAGCACGCGTCCTTAGATTGTTCGCCATGAACAGAACGCTACTCGGAGCAGTCCTGGCCGCCACCAGCCTGCTCGCCCTGGTTGGGTGCGCTGCCGACGCTCCACAACCATCCCCTTCGGGCACCATCGCCGTGGTTGCCTCCACCGACGTCTACGGCGACATCGCCGCCCAGATCGGTGGTGACCTGGTCTCGGTCACTTCGATCATCGACAACCCGAACCAGGATCCGCATGAGTTCGAGGCTGACGCCCGAAGCCAACTCGCCCTCTCGAAGGCCCAGGTCGTGATCGAGAATGGCGCCGGCTACGATCCGTTCGTCGACACCATGCTGGGCGCACTCGGAGACAGCACGGCGGCCCGCCTGGTCGTGGCTGAACTGGCCGCGCCCCGACTGGACCAATCGGCCGCAGACTTCAATGAGCATCTGTGGTACGACTTGCCCACCATGGCCGCGCTCGCCCGGGCGCTCGTCGACGAGTATTCGACACTGTTACCCGAGCACAAGGCAGACTTCTCGACCAGGGGCGACACCTTCCTGGCCAAAGTCACCGCACTCGAAGAGCAGACCACGCAGATGGCAGCCCTGACCGACGGGGCCGGCGTTCTGGTCACCGAACCGTTGCCCCTGTACCTCACCCAGGCCGCCGGACTTCTCGACAAGACCCCGGCCGCCTTCGCCCGGGCCATGGAGGACGGCACCGACGTGTCACCGGTCGTGTTGAAGGATGTATTGCAATTGGTCTCCTCCGGCCAGGTTGCCGTCGTCGTCTACAACGAACAGACGAGCAACGCGCAGACCGAGCAGGTGTTGAAGGCCGCGGGCGAGGCAGGGGTGCCCGTGGTGGCCATGACCGAGACGCTGCCGGCCGGCACCGACTATCTCGGCTGGATGGCCGACAACGTCTCTGCCCTGGCCACAGCCCTGGGGCGCTGATCATGAAGCCGCCGACGGTCACGACTCCTGTGGTGCAACTGCGCGATGCGACCCTGCGCTTCGGCGGACGCACCCTCTGGAGCGGGCTCGACCTCGATGTCGCGCGCGGTGAGTTCGTGGCCGTTCTCGGTTCGAACGGATCGGGAAAGACCAGCCTGCTCAAGGTTCTGCTCGGCGTGCAACCACTGACCGCGGGGAGCGCCCACGTCCTGGGGCAACCGCTTCGGCGTGGGAATCACCGCATCGGCTACATTCCGCAGCAGAAACTCGCCGACGACGGCACCCCCCTGCGTGCGCGCGATCTCGTCGGACTCGGCATCGATGGACACAGGTTCGGGTTTCCGTGGCCAAGCGCCGGCAAACGTGACCGAGTCGACAGGCTTCTCGCCGACGTGGGCGCAACGGCCCTGGGGGACGTGCCCATTTCACAACTCTCCGGAGGTGAGCAGCAACGGGTTCGGGTGGCGCAGGCGATAGCGGCCGAGCCGGAGGTGCTGCTCTGTGACGAACCATTGATCTCGCTCGACCTGCGCCATCAGCGCTCGATCACCGAGTTGATAGACGCCCAGCGCACTCGGCGCAACCTCGGCGTGCTGTTCGTCACGCACGACGTCAATCCCATCCTGGGCATGGTCGACCGCATCCTGTATCTGGCGGGCGGCCAGTTCCGCATCGGCACCCCCACCGAAGTGCTGGATTCCGAGGTGCTCAGTGAGCTGTACCAGTCCCCGGTCGAGGTGATCCACACCGGTGACCGGGTGGTCGTCGTGGGAACACCTGATGGGGCCCACACGCACCCGGACAATCCGTATGAGGTGCACCACGCGCATGGTGACACCGACGATGACGACCCGGCGGTGATGGGCCGATGATCCTTGAATCGACAGACTTCTGGGCACAGATCTTCAACTTTCAGGACTATGCGGAGCTGCTGGGCCTGTTGCGGAACTCCCTGATCGCCGGAGCGATCCTCGGGGTCGTGGGGGGTTTGATCGGCGTTTTCGTGATGAGCCGGGATATGGCGTTCGCAGTGCACGGCATCAGTGAGCTGTCGTTTGCGGGCGCGGCGGCCGGCCTCCTGTTCGGCGTGGGAGTGGTGCAGGGCTCGCTGATCGGCTCCCTGGTGGCCGCGCTCCTGATCGGGGTGCTCGGCACCAGGGCTCGCGATCGCAACTCGATCATCGCCGTACTGATGCCGTTCGGTCTCGGCCTCGGGATTCTCGCTCTCTCCTTGTATCCGGGACGCACCGCTAACAAATTCGGCCTGCTCACCGGGCAGATAGTGGCCGTCGACAACCCACAGCTCGGCTCGCTGGCGGTGATCTCCGTGATCGTGGTCATCGGGCTGCTGCTGATCTGGCGGCCACTCACCTTCGCGAGCGTCGACGCCAATGTGGCGGCGTCGCGCGGGGTGCCCACCGGGGTTCTCTCCGTCGTCTTCGTCGTGCTGCTCGGACTGGCCGTCGCCGTGTCGGTGCAGATCGTCGGGGCTCTTCTGGTGCTCTCCATCCTGGTGACGCCGGCCGCAGCGGCCATGCGGGTGACCAGCTCTCCCGTGCTGGTGCCGGTGTTGAGCGTGATCTTCGCGGTCGTGTCCCTGGTCGGCGGCATCATGCTGGCGCTGGGCGCATCCATTCCGATCAGTCCCTACGTGACCACGATCTCGTTCCTCATCTACGTTCTCTGCCGCATCATCCAGGCAGCGAGAACACGCAGAGGGGTTAGGCGCACGACGCCTCGTGTTCCGGCTCGCGCCACCCGTTAGCCGGGGAGACCCGGGCAGAGCCTTGATCCAGGGGTTCATGCCGCTGTCACTCCGGGCGTCTCGTCCGGGCCGGATGGCAGCTTTCGCCGCTGCCGGGGGCGCTGATCGGAGGTGGCCCAGCACCGCCAGGTTGCGGCACACCCCGTCAACGCATATCATTGAACGCTGGCTGAGTGGTATCCACACTCGCCCTGTGCGCAGACTCCCTTCTTCATCATCGAATGGTTTCGTGCGCGCCGACAAGAAATCTTGGGTAGGGCAGTTTCCCCTACGGTAACTAATAAGGAGAAGTCCATGGCAGCAACCTGCCAGGTGACCGGGGCCGTTCCAGGCTTCGGGCACAGCATTTCGCACTCGCACCGCCGCACCAAGCGCCGGTTCGACCCGAACGTGCAGAAGAAGACCTATTTCGTTCCTTCGTTGCGCCGCAACGTCACGCTCACGCTTTCGGTGAAGGGCATCAAGACCATTGATGCTCGCGGAATCGAGTCCGTGGTCAAGGACCTGCTTGCTCGTGGGGAGAAGATCTAATGGCCAAGGCACAGGACATTCGTCCGATCATCAAGCTTCGTTCCACCGCTGGCACCGGGTACACCTACGTGACCAAGAAGAACCGCCGCAACAACCCTGATCGTCTCGTGTTGAAGAAGTACGACCCGGTCGTACGCAAGCACGTCGAATTCCGCGAGGAGCGCTAAGCATGGCCAAGAAGAGCAAGATTGCACGTAACGAGCAGCGCAAGGTCATTGTGGCCCGCTACGCCGAGAAGCGTCTCGAACTGAAGAAGGCGCTCGTCGACCCGAACGGCACCGACGAGTCCCGCGAGGCGGCCCGCGTCGGCCTGCAGAAGCTTCCGCGCAACGCGTCGCCGGTTCGCCTGCGCAGCCGCGACGCCGTTGACGGTCGTCCCCGCGGTATGCTCACCAAGTTCGGCATTTCGCGGGTACGCTTCCGCGATATGGCGCACCGGGGCGAGTTGCCCGGTATTACCAAGTCAAGCTGGTAAATTGACCAACGGCCGACACACGGCCGGTTCTTGAGAAGAAGTCATGTCTCAAGTTCACTGCAGATAGCTGTATCAACAGCACAACGTCCGAGGAGGACACTCAATGGCTGACAAGTCACTCAACAAGACAGAGCTCGTTGCCGCAGTAGCTGCCGATTCCGGGCAGAGCCAGGCCGTGGTTTCGAGCGTGTTCGATGCCCTGTTCAACAAGCTCGCCGATTCGGTTTCGAACGACGTCAAGGTCAGCATTCCCGGCTGGCTCTCCGTTGAGCGCACCTCGCGTGCCGCTCGTACCGGTCGCAACCCGCAGACCGGTGAGGCCATCCAGATCGCCGCCGGTCACGGTGTGAAGATCAGCGCCGGCTCGAAGCTCAAGGCAGCTGCCAAGTAGTCTTCGTCACGGATTGAGCGTGTGGCCCTGATCGGCCACTCACGTTCTCAGCAGGGGATTCCCGCCACACGGCAGGGGTCCCCTGTTTCGTTCCCTCCGCCGGTCCTGAGCACAGTTTCGCCCACCGTGTCGCCCGATCGCAATGAACCGGGGGCGGATGCCCGCACTCGGTGTTTGCCCAACCAGGCAGGATAAGGTTCATCAGTGCCCAGAGTCCTCAGCATCCTCGCGCCCGCCGGCTTGCTTGTGGTTGCGGTGCTCTCGCTCATCTGGGCCCTCGCCTTCGGCGGTGCCGCCAACGCACAGTTGTTGGCAGATCCCGGCGCCGCGGTGCGGTTCGGTCTGCCCATCGCCAAACTCATGGTCAACGTCGGCGTCGCCGGCACGATCGGTGCCCTGGTGTTCGCCTGTTTCGCACTCAGCCCCAAGCAGCCCGAGTTCGATCGAGCGCTCGACGTCGCCGCGGGCTCGGCTGCGCTCTTCACCGTGTCGTCCGGCGCGGTCGCGTTCTTCACCTTTTTGAACATCTCAGGAGTTGCGCTCAGCTTCGACAACGACTTCGGTGCCAAGCTCGGCCAGTTCTTGACCGAGATTGCGGTCGGTCAGGCCTGGCTGGCAACCACCCTGATCGCAGCGGTCGTGACCGTTCTCTGCTTTGCCGTTCGCAACCAGATCGCTCTCGCCTTCGTGACCGGTTTGGCGTTGTTCTCCCTGTGGCCGATGGCCGAGCAGGGCCATGCCGCCGGAGCCTCCGGGCACGACGCGGCCGTTACGGGCCTCGGCCTGCATCTGGTCTTCGCGGCGACCTGGATCGGTGGGCTGCTCACGCTCATTCTCATCCGCAAGTCACTCGGTGCCCAGCGGGTCATCCCCGTCATCGAACGCTATTCGTCGATCGCGCTCCTGAGTTTCATCCTCATCGCCATCTCCGGGTTCGTCAGTGCCGAACTGCGGATCGGTATCCTGGCGAACCTGTTCACCCCCTACGGTGTGCTCGTGCTCGCCAAGTCGAGCGTGCTCATCGTGCTCGGATTCTTCGGGGTCATCCACCGCCAATACTTCATTGCCGCAATGCGGCGCAGCCAGAAACCGCTCGGCTCACCATTCTGGTGGCTGGTCACCGTTGAGCTGGCGTTCATGGGGGTGGCCACAGGAATTGCAGCGGGTCTGGCGCGTACGCAGACACCAATCAGTCAGGAGCTGAGCCCGACGCGCACCGCCGCGCAGGTGCTCACCGGTGATCCACTTCCGCCGGAACTCACCCCGATGCGGTACATCACCGAGTGGCGCTTTGATCTCGCGTGGATGCTCATCTGCGCCTTCGGGATCTTCTTCTACCTGCTGGGTGTGCGGCGCATGAAGAAGAGGGGCGACCATTGGCCGGTTCTTCGCACCATCTCTTGGATCCTCGGGTTGCTCGTGCTCTTCTACATCACCAATGGTGGTGTGAACGCGTACCAGAAGTACCTCATGTCCAGTCACATGCTGGGCCATATGGCGCTGGGCATGGTGGTACCCGTGCTGTTGGTCCCCGGGGCACCGGTGACCCTGATCATGCGGTCGGTCGCCAAACGTTCCGACGGTTCCATGGGAGTGCGGGAATGGGTGCTGTGGGCGGTGCATTCCCGTTTCGCGAATTTCGTGGCGAACCCGATCGTGGCAGCCGTCATCTTCGTGAGCTCACTGTGGGCGTTCTACTACACGCCGCTGTTCCGCTGGGCGATGTCGACGCATATTGGCCACCAGTGGATGATCATCCACTTTCTCCTCGCCGGGTATCTCTTCGTGCAATCGCTCATCGGGATCGATCCTGTGCCGTACCGGCTCTCCTACCCGTTCCGGGTCATGCTCCTGGTGGGCACCATGGCGTTCCACGCCTGGTTCGGGGTGGCCATGATGAACGGAACCGGACTGCTGATCGCCGACTGGTATGGCGCGATGGGCAGACCCTGGGGAGACAGCGCGATCATCGACCAGCAGCACGCGGGCGGTATCGCGTGGAGCGTGGGTGAGATTCCGACGATGATCCTGTCGATCATCGTGGTCGCGATGTGGAGTCGCAGCGACGCCAAGGAGTCGAAGCGCCTCGACCGACGGGCAGATCGAAACGAAGACGCCGAGCTCAAGGCGTACAACGAGCAACTCGCTCGCCTGGCCGAGCGGGATCAAAACGCCCCGGTCCGCTGACGCTGTCGTGGCTTCCGCTGCTGGCGGTTCGAGTCACAGGTTCACACGAACTGGCTCACGGCAACATGCCGACGCCGGCTGGTTCCAGGCCGGCGGCTCACACCACCCGGATGTCAAGCGACCCGTCCGGGCGAATGGACGCGGTGAGGCTGATCGTGAAGTCGATCGTGGCATCGAGTTCGCTGACCGTTCCGTCGAAGAGCGACAGCACCTCACCGCGCAGATGGGCCTGCCCACCCGTCGCGTCCATCTCCCAGCGGTGCTCACCCGGGGTGAGGCTCACCGGCGGGTAGGTGCTGATGCTCCAGGAGGGCAACCCGATCAGCCGGTTCTCGATGAAGTGGCCGAACGGACATCCGGCCGGCTGCAACACCTCTTGCTTGGCGCAGGCATCAAGATACTCGTTCACCTCGGCCTGTACGGCGTTCACGAACTCGTCGTTGGCGGCGGCGTCAACTTCCACCTCGGTCGTGCTCCCGGGTTCCGTCACCACCGTCGACACGGGAGCCGCGGACAGCAATCGCGACTCGTGCGAGAACGTGTAGTGACCGGGGCTGAAGACCAGGTAGTCGGCGGCGCTCAGAAAACCGGCGGGCTGTTCGGGGTGGGTGGTGCGGGTGTCGAGCAGAAGGCCGTTCACCTCAAAGATGTTTTCGTGCAGCACCGTGAGGTTGACCGCGGCCAGCGGGCTGGTGGTGAAGGTCCAGGTGTTGAACAGGCCGAGCCTGGGTTCGGTGGCTTCGACTCGGTAACTGCTGGTTCGAAGGTTTTGCGACGAATCCAATCGATAGCTCATCGTGACCAGATGGGTGCCGTCGGCCGACACCTCGTCACCGACCACCTCGATCTCTTCGATATTCGCCGTCATTGAACTGCGTAACAGCACCCGGGCGGCGTCGGCCGGCAACCCCGCCGCAGCCGCCTCGGTGGGGCTGAGGTCGACACCCGGAAATGCCAGGGCCGCATCGGCGTCGTGCCTGTTGAGCGCATTCATATACTCGTGCACGAAGTCGGCGGCGCCATAGACGGTGCGGTTCACCGAACCGACGGCCGCAGCGGCGGCAAGGGCGAGCAACACCGCCACCATCGTCCAGACGAGGAGCGGAACCAGTAGGCCGCCGGAGCGCCGGGCCACGTCGGGCGTCGGATCGAGCGCCGCCGCACTATCTTCGGCCGCACTATCTGCGGCGTCACTATCTTCTACGGCACTATCTTCGACGACATCACCATCGCCGTTCGGCTCATGGCTCGGAACGAGGTTCACGGCGGAGCCGGGAATCGTGCCTGAGTCGTCGATCATAGGCTTCATCCTAGGGCGCGGCCTATGGGTAGACGCTGTAAAGTGAACGGGATGACCCGGCCCAATCTCTCCCCCGAACAGGCCGCCATTTACGACCGGATCGAGCATTCGCGGGACAACTTCTTCGTCACCGGCCGTGCGGGCACCGGCAAGTCCACGCTGTTGGGGCACCTTGCCTGGAACACGGAGAAGCAGATCGTGATCTGCGCGCCGACCGGGGTGGCCGCATTGAATGTGGGCGGCCAGACCATCCACTCGCTCTTCCGGCTGCCGATCGGGGTGATCGCCGACCAGCAGATCGACCAGACCCGGGAACTGCGCAGCCTGTTGAACAGTATCGACACGCTGGTGATCGACGAGGTCTCCATGGTGCACGCCGATTTGATGGATGCCATCGATCGCAGCCTGCGAAAGGCTCGGGGCAAGGAGATTCCTTTCGGCGGCGTGCAGGTGATCCTGTTCGGGGACCCCTACCAATTGGCGCCGGTGCCCGGCGGCCTTGACGAGCGTGCCTACTATGCAGACCGGTACCGCTCCCTGTGGTTCTTCGACGCCCTCGTCTGGCAGGACGCACCACTGAATGTGGTGGAGTTGACCGAGATCCACCGCCAGCGCGATGATGAGTTCAAGGCGATGCTCACCGCGGTTCGCCACGGCGTGGTCACCGCCGAGATCGCCCAGAGACTCAACGAGGCCGGCGCCCGCCCCGCCCCCACAGATGGCACGATCACCCTCGCCACCCGCAACGACGCGGTGGCACGCATCAACGTCAGGGCGTTGGCAGAACTCCCCGGAAGGTCGCTGAAGTCGGTGGCCGAGGTGAGTGGCGACTTCGGTGGGCGGGCTCTTCCGGCCGACGAGGTGCTCGAATTGAAGGTCGGCGCACAGGTGATGTTTCTGCGTAACGACTCGGAGCAGCGCTGGGTGAACGGCACTATCGGGCGTGTCTCCAAGATCCAGGGATCGGTCTTCGTCGAGATCGACGGCGATGTGCACGAGGTGGATCCGGTCATCTGGGAGAAGCACAAATACAGTTACTCCCCAGCCACGAAGAAGCTGAGTAAAGACGTGATCGGTGAGTTCACGCAATTTCCGCTGCGCCTGGCGTGGGCGGTGACCATTCACAAGTCGCAGGGGCAGACCTACGACAAGGCGATCGTCGACCTCGGCTCACGCGTCTTCAGCCCCGGCCAGACCTACGTGGCGCTCAGTCGGGTGACCACCTTGGACGGGCTCTACCTGACCAGGCCGATCAAGCCGGCCGACATCATCATCGACAGCGATGTGAAGCGGTTCATGGAACTTCCCCGGAACAACTGACGTAGAATCCTCTGTGCGCCATAATGGTGGCACTGAGTCAAGGAGTGGGGCAGGCATGGGGAGAGCGACCCGGAGATCCACGCGGCTGCTGTCGTTGATGCTTGCCGCCGGACTCATTGGGGGCCTGTCCGCCTGCAGTGCGAGTGACGCACCCGCCGCCGCCGACCCGAAACCGAAGCCGGCCGGGGCATTCTCACCTGAGACGGTGACGCAGATGGAGGATGCCGTTTCGAACGCGGTCGCCGCGGCCGGGGCATCCGGGGCTGTGGCCGGTGTGTGGGCGCCGTGGGCAGGAACGTGGGAAGCGGGAATCGGCTCGACCGACCGCACCGGCGGCAAGCCTGTGACCACCGACATGCACTTTCGGGTCGGAACCGCATCGCGGGCCATGACGTGCACCGTGATGCTGGCCGTCGCCGACCAGGGAACCATTTCGATCGACGACACCGTCGACAAGTATCTGCCCGGCACCCCGGGTGTCGAAGGCATGACGTTTCGGCAGTTGTGCCACAACACGAGCGGGATCGGCGATTACACGCCCCAGCTGAAGCAGGCCTTCGTCAGCAATCCGGAACGGATCTGGCCGCCGCTCGAACTGCTTTCTTCGGGCTTGCCCCTCAATCGAACCGGGGAGCCGGGAGCGAAGTACTCAAGCTCGAACACGGGGTTCATCCTGCTCGGCATGGCGCTGAAGGCGGCCACCGGGAAGACCTGGCCGGAGCTCTATCAGGAATACCTCTTCGGACCATTGGGAATGGCGAACACGTCCTACCCGACAGCTGACGACCTCTCGATCCCCACCGAGCATCCCGAGGGCCTCGCCTTCGAGGTGGATGCCAAGGGTGCCCCGATCTGCGATGCGCCGACCAATGTCACCAGCTTGTCGAATTCGATGTTCGGAGTCGCCGGAGGGGTCATCTCCACCCTTGACGACTCGAAGACTTTTGTGGAGGCCCTGTCACACGGATCCGTGCTCTCGGACAAGGCGCACCAGGAACAGATGGAGCTCGTCCCGTTCAGCGACAAGACCCCGGAAGGCAACGGTTGGGGCCTGGGTCTCGACAAGACCGGCCC
>CAJDUP010000074.1_pt1 | contig 13159 bp, 15 predicted proteins | sample 7391181 | NCBI WGS metagenome assembly CAJDUP01 (sample SAMEA7055690, study PRJEB34461) | soil metagenome | biome: terrestrial ecosystem; feature: Peninsula; material: soil | place: Antarctica | collected 2016
CGGGGTTGAGGCAGAGCTAGAGGGGCTGTCACCGCCGTGGACCCAGACTGCGCGGGTGGCCGTGCATGGGGAGCACGTCGTCGGGGTGGTTGTGGTCGACAGCGATGAGGAGACCGGACGCAGCTGGATCCACGGTCCCTGGACGAAGGATGAGGAGGCCTGGGAGCAGTGGGCTCGGCCCCTCATCGACGCCGCGATCGAGCAGACCTCAGACGGCATCGATGACCATGAGATCAGTGCGGACCCGGCCAACACGCGGATTGCCGGTCTCGCTCGCACGCTTGGCTGGCACCGCAGCGCGGTCAATATCGCCTACGTCGCCCGAAGCGCTGAGGGCTGGCCACTGCCCGACGGAGGGTCGACGAGTGGCGTGCCACGTCGAGCCACGGCTGCGGACCTCCCCTCGATCGCGGAGCTGCATACTGCGGCCTTTCCCGGCACCTACGCAACTGCGCGCCAGCTTGTCGAGGACGACGAGCGCGTTACCCTGGTCCTAGAACGCGACTCTGGGTCCGAGATCCTTGGCTATGCGTCGGCGGAGGTGCAGGCAGATGGGGCGGGCTACCTCGACTTCATCGCGATCACCCCGCCGTCCCGCGGAAACGGGCTGTCCAAGGTGCTTCTCGCTGCGATCGGACGGATGATCCTCGCCGCGTCGGACAAAGGCAGTCTGAGCCTGACGGTCAAGGAGGACAACGCGCCGGCGGTAGCCCTCTACGAGTCCTTCGGATTCACCCGCGACGCCGTGCTCGTCGGCTATCGCAGCAAGCCCTATCAAGGGTGAGGATCTGTCGTCCTCGCACCGTTCGGTGTGGTGCGGGCGACCGTCCGGTCGGGGGGCGAACCCGCAGAAGCTGCCAGCCCCTGTGCTCCAATGAAACTTTCGAGACTGTCCGCTGGGGAATGGGTGGACGAGTCACTCGGGGGTCTCCTCGCCGGACTGGTCCATGACGCAGATGCTGCCGAGTCACACTCCGCCGCCGACACCCATCCTGTCGCGATAGTGAATCCGCTACAGCTGCCATCCCCTGCAGGGCGGCCTGGGAGATGACTGTCCACTGTCCGCGCGCGAATAGCCGTCGAGGATCGCAACGCAACAGTCCTCGACGCTCCACAGCCACGGCTTGGCCGACGCGCAGACGCCCGCTGCCAGCGTTCCTACAGCAGGTTCGACGCGAGCGCCCTGGCGATGAAGGTGCCATACCGCTCGGCAGACCAGCCCCGTTTCATGACGAGGCTCTCGTACAGCTCCGAGGTGGTGAACGCGAACATGACGTCAGCTGCCTCCGTGACGTTCAGGCCAGGACGCAGGAGCCCCCGGCCCGCCATTTGCCGCGCGTTGTGTAGCATCCGCCGGTAGCGGCGGTCGTCGACCTCGCGCAGCAAATCCGCCATGTCAGCATCGCCGCTCGCCGCGGCGTCTCGGATGAGAAGGACGATCGGAGCCTCGAGCGGGCCGACCTCGGTTGTGAAGCGACCGAGCTGCTCCATGAGTGCGAGCGAATCGGTGGCAGTCAGCTGCGCGAGGTCGGAACGCTGCTCCGCGGGGGGCCCACTCTCTCCGAGAAGGCTCTGTTCCTGGATGGCCCGCACGAGCCCGGGCTTGCCGCCGAAGTTCTTGTAGACCGATTCGGGAGACACTCCAGCCGCGCGCGCGATCTGCGCTATTGTCGTGGGTCCATAGCCCTGTGTGAGGAACAGCTCGCGCGCCCGCGCCAGCACTGTGCGCCTCGCTTCCGCGGCGACCTTCTGGCGTCGTCGGGCGTCGTAGGCTCGCCGAGGTGGGGGAGGCGTTGACGCATTGACGTGGCGGGGCATGCAGTCCTAAACTCTAATAAATACAGTTAGCTGTATTTGAATCTAATCTAGCAGCCCTCAGCCTCTTCTACACTCCGAGGCACCAAGGAGTCATCCTTATGGACACGCCTGACGGTGTGGACCGCCTCCCCGACGGGCCCGTGCGGCGCTTGTTCGCCGCCGCCCGCCAGCATGATCTGGACGCGATGGTCGCAGAGTTCGCCGACGACTACGTCAACATCACCCCGAACCACCCTGCCCGCAGCTTCACCGGAAGCGCCCAAGTGCGGTCCAACTGGTCCACACTCTTCGCGGGAGTCCCCAATCTCACGCTGGAAATTCGCGACGCCGCGACGGCGCCTGACGGGAAGGTCTGGGTCGAATGGACCTTCCGTGGCACACGTCGGGACCGCGTTCTCGTTCATCAAGCCGGAGTTGGCATCTTCACCCTGCGGGAGGGCCGGGTCTCCTCAGTCCGGTTCTACCTCGAGCCCGTCGAGCACAAGTCCGGAGACGTCAGTGCGGCCGTGCGGGCCATCGCAGGCGCCGATTCGGGAGGGCCACGGCCATGATCCTCGTCGTCGGCGCCACTGGTGATCTCGGCGGCCGCGTTGCCAGGCTGCTGCGCTCAGGTGGGCAGGCCGTCCGCTGCCTCGTGAGGCAAAGCAGCGATGACACCGGATTGCGGGAGCTTGGGGCGGATGTCGTGCGCGGCGACCTCACTGTCTCGGCCAGCCTTAAAGCTGCATGTCAGGACGTGGATATTGTGATTGCCACGGCGACGGCGATCAGCAGACGCCTCGCCGGGACCAGTCCTGCGACAATCCGGGCCGTGGACGACCAAGGCATGTGCTCCCTGGTGAATGCGGCCGAGGTCGCGGGCGTGCGCCGATTCGTCTACATGTCGTTCCCCGGCGTCGACGCAGCCATCGGCACGCCCTTGGAACGCGCAAAGCTCGCGATCGAGAGGCTCCTCGCCAGCTCGGCGATGCAGACGGTCATCGTCCGCTCGGACGCATTCCAAGAAGTCGCACTCTCCCCAAAGGCACGCTTCGACATGGCGGCCGGGAGGGTGACAGTCATCGGCAAGGGAGACACCAAGAGGCGCTGGGTGGCCACGGAGGACGTCGCCGCTCTCCTCTCGGCGGTCGCCCTGGAGCCCGATCCTCCAGCGTTGATCGAGGTCGGCGGCCCCGAGTCGCTCACGATAAACGAAGCCATCTCGATCGCCGCGGAACTCACCCATCGCCGAATGAAAGTGCAACGCATGCCGCGCGCCGTCGCTCGCCTTGCAATCCGTCTGCTCGACCGCCGCAACGACGGCCTCGCGTCTGCGTTCGGCGCCGGGCTGCTTGAGGACCTCCAGGAGGCCACCTGGGACGACCAGCCCCTGCGCCAGCGGGGGATCGACCCCAAACCCGTCGGCGCCTTCCTTCGCGAGCAAGCGCACGAAATGACCTGAGCACGCGTTCTACTGGAAACTTTCGACGGACGCCGAGTGATCAGCCAGGAAACCTTAGCTGCCCGATAGCTGTCCGCCCTATTCCCATTTGCTGCGCACTTTGGAACCGGAGCCGCCGTGCCTTGTATGGACGGTTCGAAACATCGATGGTGACGTTCCGGTCCAGTAGCCGATCGCTGACTGAAATGACTGTCGTAGTGGCGACAGGTCGGCTGGGACAGAAGATTTCCACCTATCACCGGTGGCTGAAATACTCAAAGCGTTTGACATTCAAGCATTTGCTTGAATAATGGGAAAGTGACCTCAGATGTGACACAAACGTTCGCCGCCATCGGTGACCCCGTGCGATCGACCATCATCGACCGACTGGCGACATCGGATGCCACTGTCGGCGAGCTTGTCGCCCTGTTCGAAATCTCTTTTCAAGCCGTCTCCCAACAACTTGACGTGCTCGAACGGGCTGGACTGATCACGCGCCACAAGGAGGGCCGAACGCGCCGTGTCCGGATCGAGTCACAGCCACTGAACGACGCAATGCGTTGGATGGAAGGTCAAAGAAATCGGCTCGAGGATCGATACCAACGTCTTGATCTCGTGCTCACTGCTCTCACCGCCCCGACCGAACCAAATGAGGAGAAACCGTGAACGACCACGACATCCGCCAGCCAGGACTCACCGAGCACTCACGCGCCGGCGAACAAAGCATCTTTCACCGGAGAGAGTTCGCCGCACCAGCAGCACTCGTGCAACGAGCGCACACCGAAGCAGACCTGTTCACGCAATGGATGGGACCGCGAGGGACAACTGTACGGATTGACCGTTTCGATGCCACTACCGGTGGAGCATTTCGCTACGTTGTCGAGGCGGCATCCGGCGGCAGCTGGCCGTTCCGAGGCTCCTACCACTTGGTCGAGCCGGGTCGTATTGTGCATACCTGGGAGTACGAGGATGAACTCGGCGTCACCTTGGAAACGTTGACGTTTATCGATCTGGACGGTGAATCCAGCGCGCTGGAAGTCACCTCCACATACACGTCCAAGGAAGCGTGCGACGCAATGCTCTCATCGGGCATGGACGCGGGCATGGATGAAGACTTCGAACGGCTCGACGCTACTCTGGCTGAAGCTCAAAACTGAGGCTCTCAGGTTCGGCCACCGACACCCAAAACCGGGACCTCCTATCGCTCAAATCCAGCCTCAACCACATCGCGACACCTCACATCAATAACAGGGTGTTGCATCGCCCGATGGAACCCGCAGATCCCGTTACCCACCGGATTACGGGCGAGTTGAGGCTCGTATTGTTATTCGACCCCTGCAACATTATGGTCGAATAATGCTGATCGTCGGATCTGTCGTGATACGCGTGAGTGACTTGGCAGCTCAGGTGGAGTTCTGGTCGAAAACGCTGAACTATGCGGTCCGCGAGCCAATAGACGTTGACTTCGCGTTATTGCATCCGCGGCAGGGTGAAGGTCCGAACGTTTCTCTGGATGCGTACCCCTCGGAGCGAGTGCTTCCTCCGCGGATTCACCTCGATTTGTATGCCGAGGATCAGACCGCAGAAGTCTCCCGACTGATCGAGCTTGGTGCGCACGAAGTGCACTGGGATCGCCGGCCCCTGGACGCCGACTACGTCATCATGGAAGACCCGGAGGGCAATCGATTTTGCGTCATCGATGCGCAAGGCTGGCCAGGGTGGACCCAGCGCAGCTCAGCGAACAACGACGAGCCATAAACCTGGAATCGAGGGCACGGGCGCCACAGCTTACTTTGTTGTCCGAACTCGAGGTCATCGATTGCGGCAAAGGCGATGAGGCCCGTCGGGTCTATTTCATCAGAGCCGGTCGATGCAGAAGGCATGACTCGTCGGGCCCCTGTCTCTTGTAAGATATCAACTGGCACGGCAGTGCGATTCGCCCATGTTTTGGAAGATGTTCACAAGAGTTCGAATCAGTTCACGAAATAGCCCAGTCACTGAAGAGGGGAAGCCATGGCCGATACCAGGCGCGAGCAGAAACTGATCACCGCTTTTGCAACTCTCGCGGACACCATGATCGATACCTACGACATGGCCGACCTGCTCCACACCCTGTTGCATGAGTGCACCGAACTCATGCCCGTCGACGCCGGTCGCATCGTGCTCCGTGCTGCCGGTGGGGGGCTTCAACTTGTCGCATCCTTCAGCGAAGGGAACGAGTTGGTAGAGATTATGCAACTGGATGCGGAATCGGGGCCAGGTGTTGATTGTCTCGCCACCGGCCAACCGGTCGTCGTGGAAGACCTCGCTGACTCCGAAGGACGGTGGCTGGAGTTTCGGCCGGCGGCCCTCGAGTTAGGATTCCGTTCGATCCATGCGGTCCCGATGACGTTGCGCAGAGAAACCATCGGCGCGATGGTCCTGTTCAACCGGCGTGTCGGTGTACTGAGTGAGCGAGATGCCATCCTCGCCCAGGCGCTGGCCGGTGCCGCGACGATCGGAATCCTGCACGAACGTAGTGTTCGCGAGTCGAATGTGGTCGCCGCGCAACTCAAACGGGCACTGGACAGCAGAATTGTCGTTGAGCAGGCCAAGGGCATTCTGGCCGCCTCGAAAGCCATCGGGATCTCTGAGGCCTTCTCCGCGATGCGTTCCCATGCCCGCGGCAACAACCTCAGCATTCACGCCGTCGCCAAACAGATCATTGACCGAACCCTGGACATAGAAGCTGCACCATCCCATCCGTAGCGGCATCACTGCGGCACGCACTGCCCACGCGAGCTATTGTTATGCGATGACGTTCGACAATGCGAGTCAGGAAGCCCCTGCCGAAGGCGCTCGGCTGACCGCCGCACAGATCTTCGCCGTCGCTCACGCCACTGGGGAGGACGAGCTCAAGCGCTCTTCCGTCGGCCTGGCACTGTCAGGGGTGGCCGCCGGTCTGGGGATGGGGCTCACCGGGCTTGGGGCGGCCACCATTCTCGCTGCGGTTGGCCCCGAGGCACCTGCCGCACACCTGCTGGCCGCACTGCTGTATCCGATCGGGTTCATCGTCGTTGTGATGGGGCGCGCCCAGCTGTTCACAGAAAACACGTTGTTTCCGGTTCTCGTCGTTCTGGCCACGAAGAAGCACATAGTCAAGACCCTTCGACTGTGGGTGATCGTGTTCGCCGCGAACATATTGGGTGCGCTGTTGTTTGCCGTGCTGGTCATGAAAACGCCTGCCTTGAGTGCAGACTTGCGCGAGGCACTCAGCATCCTCGGCGAGAAAACGGTCGGGAGCGGAGACTTCGCGCAAATCTTTTTCTCCGGCATCATCGGAGGGTGGATCATCGCGCTGATGGCGTGGCTGGTCTCTGCCGCCCGCCACAGTATCGGGCAAATCGTGATCGTCTATCTCACTACCTTTGTTGTGGGCGCCGCCGGACTGGCCCATTGCATCGCCGGCAGCGGCGAAGCGCTGGCCGCCATGCTCGACGGCCGCATCACGGCCGGCGAGTATGGCATGTGGCTGGCTGCGGCGGCATTGGGCAACATCGTCGGCGGCGTGCTCATCGTCAGCCTTCTCAACTACGGCCAGGTCATGGGATCCGGTCGTGACATTGAGCGTGCCGGGCAAACACTCGACGAAGTCGTTCAAGATTCCTCCGACCGCCACGAGAAAGAGCGCAACGGCGAACGACCTGACGACGCATAGAATCCGCCGACGAACTCTCAGATAACGAGGGGCATGCGTCAATAATTGACAACGAGAGATCGGACCGCCGCGGTGACTTCACGAGCGATCGAAGCTGTGGATGCTCGCTTCGCGCAGCGCCCATGGAGTCGCTCAGCAGTTGTCCCGCGCTATTTCCCGGGTAGCCGTCCGAGCCGATCGGCTCGCCGGCGCGGCCGTGGTCGCCGCCCCTGACTTGCACTGGTCCTCCTGCAGGTGTGCCACGAACGCGAACGGGCCATGGTCGCTGAAGCCGGTCACGACGTGATTCACTGCGATCGAAAATTGCCCGAGCTCGAACCGCCGTTCAGCGCAATAGACCGAGGAGTGCGGACATCAGACACCCTCCGACTTTAGCCAAGACACGATGAGCGGCGACGTACAGAGCGCCAGTAACCCGAATTTGAGGCGACCGCCGCGATCACACTAGACTTTCAAACTCCAATAATCACCGGATCGCCCGCTGTCGCCCACGGCACGAGCGTTTCCCTCAAAAGAATAGAGAACATTCATGGGCTTTTTCGGGTTTCTCCTACTCGGCCTCATCGCCGGTGCAATCGCCAAACTGATTCTCCCGGGCAAACAGGGCGGTGGCTGGTTCATTACCCTGCTTCTCGGGGTCGTCGGCGCTCTCCTGGGCGGATGGCTCGGTGGACTACTCTTCAACGCACCGTTGGAAGAGTTTTTCTCCATTCAGACCTGGCTCCTCGCAATCGGCGGATCCATCATTGTGCTGCTCATTTACGGCTTTATCGTCGGACGCAAGTCCCGCGCCTGAGCCACGACCCGTTCCCGTTGCGGACAGGTTTGGCTCCGCAACGGGAACGGTGGTTCCTCACCCGAATGAACCCGCTCCAGAGCGTGCTCGATTCACTTCGAGTGTTTCTTGTGCCGGTGTTCGATTTTGGATGCGTGGTCGGGCACGAATGTCATTTCGTCGCGCGGTGGCCGTTCGTAACCGCCAGAGCGCGGGCGCTCCGGGATGACAACCGCTTCGCGATCCATCCGCTGGTACGGAACGCGCGCAAGCAGGTGCGCGATCATGTTGATGCGCGCGCGCCGTTTGTCGTCGCCATCCACTCCGATCCAGGGCGCCTCGGGAATGTCGGTGTGCACGAGCATTGTGTCTTTCGCCCGTGAATAGTCCTCCCATTTGGTGATCGACAGCACGTCGTTCGGGCTGAGCTTCCAGCGCCGCATCGGGTCATTGCCGCGAGAGCGGAAGCGGCTCTCCTGTTCGACGTCGGACACGCTGAACCAATACTTCAGCAGGATGATCCCGTCCTCGACCAGCATCCGCTCGAAGATGGGCGTCTGGTGGAGGAACCGGTGGTACTCGTCGTTTGTGCAGTAGCCCATGACCCTCTCGACCCCGGCCCGGTTGTACCAGGAGCGGTCCATCAGCACAATCTCGCCTGCCGCCGGTAAGTGTGGCACATACCGTTGGAAGTACCACCGCGTCTTGTCACGTGCGCTCGGAGTGGGCAGAGCCACGATTCGTGCGACACGAGGGTTGAGGTATTCCGCAACACGCTTGATGGCGGAGCCCTTGCCCGCCCCATCTCTTCCCTCGAAGATCACCACGACCCGGGCTCCGGTGGCCTGCACCCATGCCTGCATCTCGACGAGCTGCGCCTGCAACCGCTTCAACTCGGCCTCGTAGAGACTCTTGGACATGCGTGTACCCACGGCGACTCCCTTCTGGCAGTAGTCGAATTCTAGGGGTGCAACATGATGTTGGGAGCGACACCGACCTCGTCACTCCCTTTCTCCGGGGTGAGCGCGCCAGAAGCTCGTGGTTTTGCGGACGTTTCCGCGACTTTGCCGAGCTGCAGGGTTTCATGCGTCAACGGGAATGCACGCCAAACACCTCGCGGGCTGCTACCCCTGGGTGGTGACCGCCGCGGTACGGCAGGTCACTTGCCTACGGGCGCCTGGTCTCATCCTCGGCAGCGTCAGCATGCACGATGAGCACCGGGCATTTGGCGTGAGCCGAGACGGTGCGGCTGACCGAACCGAGCAGCATTCCCGTGAAACCGCCCAGACCGCGGGAACCCAGAACCAGCATGCTGGCTGATTCGCTCTCTCCGATCAGCGCACGAGTGGGGATGCCTCGCAACACCTCACTTCTGAACCAGTCGGGGCGGGTATCGCCGAGCACCGTCTGGGTGGCTTCATCCAGCACCTTCTGGGCATCGGATTCGGGGGACCAGCCCGGTGATGGCTGGTAGACGTCATAGATCGAGGTCGGGTAGTCCCAGAGGGCGAGTGCGACCAGCTTCAGACCGAGCGCGGGCGCCAGGTGTGCGGCATGGCGAAATGCGGCGAGGGAGATGTCAGAACCGTCGACGCCGACGATGATCGGCTTGCTGGTGTCGCTGAAAGGTTCGACGATCTCGCGGGGACTGTTCTTATTTTCGGTCATGAGTACAGCTTGACGGGTTTCGGTGCGCGAATCCACCCCGGCACGGTGTGGTCAGTGTGTCACAGGTAGGCGGCACTGGTCCACAGATGGAACAGTGCGTAGGAGCGCCACGGCCGCCAGGCCTCGGCAACTGCCAAGGCCTGGCGTGCCGAAGGCACGTTGAGCGCCCGTTGCAGAACGAGGTCTCCGGCCGGGTAGGCGTCCCGGTCGCCCAGAGTGCGCAGGGCCAGGTACTCGGCGGTCCAGGGGCCGACCCCCGGGAGGGCGAGCAATCGTGCCCGGGCGTGCGGGGCCTCGACATTGGGAGCCAGGGTGAGGCCACCGACAAATGCCTCGGACATGGCGAGTACGGTTCGCGTGCGGGCGTTGGTGAGGCCAACGGTGCGCTGAAGTTGAGCGGCAGGCACGGCTGCGAGCCGTTCCGGCGTGGGAAAAAGGGTGAAGCCCTGCTGGGCCTCCTGCCCCCACGCGGCGACCAGACGCCCACCGAACGTGCGCCCCGCGGCTACCGAGACCTGCTGGCCCAGAACGGTGAGGATTGCCTGTTCAAAGCCGTCGACGGAGCCGGGCACTCGCAACCCGGGTCTGGCCTGCACCAGTGGTCCGAGCCGCGGGTCGTGGTCGAATGCACGCTGGATGACAGCAGGGTCGTGGTCGAGGTCGAGCCAGCGACGGCACATGGCGACGAGCCGGTTGAGCGTCGCCGGCTCATCCGTGTCTGCGGTGAGCAGCACATGGTCGTCATGGAATGTGACGGTCGCGACGACTGCACGACCACCTATGGCGATGATCCGGCTGTGACTGCGAGTGCCCGGGTCGGTCACTTCCAGCCCCGGTGTCGCGTGCGCGGCGAAGGCGGCGAGCAGTGCTTCGTGCGCGTACGGAGGGGTGAACGGCAGGATGCGGCTGGTGGTCGGTCGTGCAGGGTCGGCGGGTTCGCTCAAAACAGTCTGTTCTCGTTCGGCGGCTCCTCGAGCTGCAGCAGGAACCGCTTTCGATCGAGGCCGCCTCCATAACCGGTGAGGTTGCCGTCAGCCCCGATCACCCGGTGGCAGGGCACGATGATGCTGATCGGGTTTCGACCGTTGGCTGTTCCCACCGCGCGTGCCAGGTTGATGTCACCGAGAGCGGTCGCCAGCTGGCCATAGCTGCGAGTTTCGCCGTAGGGGATATCGCGCAACAGAAGCCAGACCTTCTTCTGAAAGTCGTTGCCGGCCGGTTCGAGGCGCAGGTCGAACTCCCGACGCTCGCCGGAGAAGTACTCGGCCAACTGCCGGGCAACGTCGTCAAAGCCTTCGCTGGTGCGCTCACCAAGGGATCCGTCGGCCGGGGGGTGCCTGTGCGGCTGAAAATACAGACCGGTGACGGCATCCTCGTCAGCCGTTAACAACAGCGGGCCGACGGGGGAGTCGATCAGGGTGTGGCGGGCGGTCATTGTTCAATCTTCGCAGGGACTGGGCCGAACTGGGCCTCTCGAAAGAGTAGTCTGCCCGTATGCAGGCGAAACAACCGGTTTTTCTCCGCGAGATGTGGCAGTGCATGGGCGAACCATTCGCGGAACTCGAGCGGGTTCCACGCGGAGGGTATCCCGCGTTGCCGAGCGTCTTTGACACATCTGCCCTGGTGCGGGATTCGGTGGCCGCAGCCTCACTGTCGGCCGCCCTCCTGGCCGACCATGTCGACCCTCGTGCTGATGCCACAGCTCGCACCATTACCTTGGATGCGGCTCGCATCACCACACAGGTCACCAGTGCTTCCCACTTCCTGCTGAACGGAGAATCTCCGGATGTCTGGGCTGAGTTCTCCGGTTTCTGGCGCACCAGTGACGGCTGGGTGCGCACGCACGCCAACTATCCGCACCATCGGGCGCGCCTGCTCGAGGCGCTTGAACTCGACGCCGCCGCCGACCGGCCCTCCTTCGAGCAACGCCTCGCCGACCTGCCTGCCCACGAGATCGAGAGGCGTGCGGCCGAGAACGGGGCGGTCGCCGTTGCCGTTCGGAACCTGCACGAATGGGATGCGCATCCGCAGGCGGTTGCCGCCAACACCGAACCACTCATTCGCATGTCGTCGCGCGGTGCGGCACCGCGCCGTGAATGGCGGGGTGGCCGGGCGAGCGCGCCGCTGACGGGCATCCGAGTGCTCGACCTCACCCGGGTGATTGCCGGGCCGACCGCCACCCAGACCCTCGCCCTCCTCGGTGCCGATGTATTGCGTATCGACTCGCCCCGCCTTCCTGAGATCTCGTGGCAGCACCTTGACACAGGTGCTGCGAAACGAAGTGCCCTGCTCGACCTGGCTGTTGCCGCTGACCGGTGCACGTTCGAGGACCTGCTCGCGGGCGCCGACGTGGTCGTCAGCGGCTACCGGCCCGGGGCGTTGGAGCGCTTCGGCCTGGACTGCCTCTCAGGAGGTATCGCCGATGACGGGAGTTCGTGCGGGCGGGTCGTGGCACGATTGGGTGCTTGGGGCAGCACCGGGCCGTGGGCGAACCGACGGGGGTTCGACAGCGTTGTGCAGGCCGCATCGGGCATCGGCTGGGCGCAGACCACAGATGGGACACGACCGGGTGCGCTGCCCGCCCAGGCGTTGGACTACTCGGCCGGGTTTCTGATGGCAGCAGGAATCATCTCGGCACTGCGGCAGCAGACCGAAGAAGGAGGGTCGTGGCTTCTGGAGACTTCTCTCGCACGCATAGCAAGCGCCTTGATGCAGACCAGCGGGCGCGAACGCCCCGGTCGAGACAGCGGCGACCTCCAGCCGACGACGAGAGACTACCGTGGGCCAGCCGGCGTGATCACGGGAGCCCGGCCGGCGGTGCAGTTTCAGGACGGTCCGGAGGACTGGCCGGCGCCGGCCCGACCATGGGGCCAGGACCAGGCACGCTGGATTGACTGATCCGGGTACTCGGGCCGGCCCGTCAGTACCGAACTTCTCGGAGCAAAGCTCTGCCGGGCGCTGCTAGAGAAAGGTGCCCGAGGGTTTGGCGAGCTTGGCCAGGCCGTGGAGGATCGCCTCAGGCACCAGCCCACTGGTAGTGGGATTCTCCGCCTCCCTGACGGAACCCTCGAACACCGAGATCGCCTTGGTCGTGTCGTGCAGCCTCGCGGCGGTCACGTCGTCCATCCACGGTTGTACCAAGCTGTTCGCCTTCTTCGCCGACATCAGGGTCACCGAATCCAGCCCGCCGTCGCGGGCAGCAGCAGACAACAGGTCGAGGCCACCGATCGCCCCGGCAGTGAGATATGACCGCCCCGGGCCATCCACGAGCAGACGCGTGCGCAGCCCATCAACGGCCAGCGCCCCGATCGACGTGATCAGCAGGTCGCAACCGGCGGCGATCACCTTCGGCCCGCACTCACCGACCGCCTGGATGGCGGCGCACTCGACAATGATGTCTGCGACTTCAATGGCTTCATCCAGCGACAGTTCCGGCAACCCGTCCGACGCGGCCAATGATCACCCCTGACAATTCGACACCGTCGACGGCCCCCGCCGCCAACCGGGTGGCCACGACGCGGCCGATCGCGCCGTATCCCAGAACGCCTACTGTCAGACTCACGGGTTCTCTCCTTCTTGACCTGCATTTTGGCCCGGCGCGTTGGCCGTCAGTTCGCGAAACCGTTCGACGCCGACATTACCGCCGGAGAGGATGACTCCGACCCGCGCACCCGCGTCGAACCCACGGCCGTTCATGACTGCGGCCAGCGCCGATGCCCCCGACGGTTCCAAGACGATCTTCAACCGGTCGAAGGCGAAGACCATGGCGTCGATGATCTCC
>CAJDUP010000119.1_pt1 | contig 13081 bp, 21 predicted proteins | sample 7391181 | NCBI WGS metagenome assembly CAJDUP01 (sample SAMEA7055690, study PRJEB34461) | soil metagenome | biome: terrestrial ecosystem; feature: Peninsula; material: soil | place: Antarctica | collected 2016
CCATGCCACCTCTGGCCGGCATGTCAGGATTGAGGATACTGCTGCAGCACTTAATGACCTGGTGTGGGCAAAATTGCCGACACGGAAATGAGGATAGCCTCAGTCCTGTATTGGTTTGGACCGGTCAAGGCACTCTACGTAGATGAGGTTTCGTGAATGGAATGGATTTACGAGCACAACGCTGACAATTCGGCACGGTTCGTGCTCGGAACGGTAGGAGAGAACCCGCTCGTTTGCTTCGGCATTAATCCGAGTACGGCCATTCCAAACAAGCTCGACCCCACTATTTCGCGCGTGAGCAAATTCGCAACCTCGAACGGCTATGACAGCTGGGTGATGTTGAACGTCTATCCGCAAATCGCGACTAATCCCGACGGTCTCCACTTGGATTTCCTGCCGGAACTCAAAGCAGAAAACGAGCGTCAGATTTCGGCAGTGCTTGGGGACGGGCGCCAGAGCCTCCTCGCGGCGTGGGGAGGCCTCATCACGAAGAGGAATTATCTCCAGCAATTGCTCCGAGACATTCTTCAACTGCCAGAAGTCGCCAACCGCCAATGGGTGAAACTAGGGAGCCCAACCATCCATAATCATCCGCGGCATCCGCTGTACATGAAGTCGGATAGTCCCCTCTCGCCGTTTCCTGTTGGACACTACTTGTGAGCGATTGAGAACGACCGAGGCCCCTCCCCGGCGATGTCAACGACCGAGGTCTATGAACACCGCCAGACTGACTCGTTTGACCGCATTGGGCGGGGGCATGCAGGTGTCGATGTGGGATCTCAGGAGTTATCCTGTGGAATGGCGTTCGGGGCATTCGAAAAGTGGCCAAAGCTGGTGCGGCTAAAGGGATTTACCGAACCACCCACACTTGTTCTGTATCAGGACAGAGGAAACCGTTGAACCCCTGGGTTCAGCGGTTTCCTTTCGTTTTGGGGCTGGTAATCCCTGGTGGGGTCGAGGGTAGGCCGGCAAACGTGACGCGGGCATCCTGCTGCTCGGAACCGGAGTAATGACGAGAATGGTATCTCCGAAAGTCATGCCGCGCTTCATGCGGCACTGAAACCCGCTGATCAGGTAGACGGTGACCATTTGGGTGCGACCCTAGCGGGCAACCGAATGCGTTTCCACTCCCCCGTTCCAGCACGGGTGCACATGCAGCGACTCCTGTCAGGGAGCGGAACATTTCAGACCGGTGTGGACTCACCGAGAGCATTCCTGCGGAAGGCGGTCAGCAGGATATGTGTACCGAGGTCGGGTGCGGTCATACCCGTGGCCACTGGTTCACCGTTTGCGATAGTAGTCACGCCAGATGAGCCGGTGGACCGGAATCCATCGTGGTATCGACCGCAGTCCTGGGATGAACGGCACCAGCGCGAGCACGAGGGTGAGGAACACCATGATGACGACGACGACCAAGTCAGCGTTGGGGAGGTTGCCAATGAGAGGAACCTGATACCAGAACGAGAACAGCCACAGCCAGGACTGGCCCGGATAGCTGCCTGTCTCATTCATCATTCCCCATTGGTCGCCGGTGAGGTGTTGCGCGGTGGCCAAGGATGAGAAGTATGTGCCATCGCTGAGGAACAGAATCGTGGGGGTCGGGTTGGTGTTATAGAGCCCGCCCTCCGATTGGATGGCTCCATCCAGCGCACCGCCCTTCGCGACGGTGAGAAGCCCCTGAGTGAGTTGGGGCACCGGACCGTAGTTCCCCGAGACAACGGTGGAGGGATCACCATTTGAGGCTTTCCCGAGCGCGTCTGAGTAGCTGGTCGCCCACGCGGTCTGCTGCTCGCTTGTGGCCGCCCGCCACGTGGAAACCGCATCGGGAGCCGAGTCGAGCGTCGTCAACGGCGTGATGACGAAATCCTTCGCTGCATCTATGCGAAGCTGCACGCCGGACATAGTCTGAAGGTCGATCGGCCCGAGTGTCTGTGTTGCACCCTCGGTTGAGGAGTACGGCGGGCCGTAGCTGGCGGTATCGGAGGTGCCAGCAAGTTCGGCGGTCGCTGTTGCAACGAAGTCGTTCGGGTTCGCCTGCGCCCAGTTCTGCAGCGTGATGGTCGGTTCATCGGGCGATCCTGCGACCGCAGCAAATCCTACGATGATGACACCGACGACGAGGACACCTATCGCCAACTCTTTCAGAAGGTCGTAGGGGCGCGTGGTTCCGGTCCATGCCCTCGCGTCCAGTGATTTGCGGCGGGCCCGCGACTTCTGCGATTCCGGCACCTCAGGCCTCCCTGGAAGTTGCCTCGGTCGGCGTCGTCTCGCGCAACTGGGAGTCAGACTCTGCCGCATCAAGTGGTGGGACAACACCGTGTCCTCGCACGAGCAGCACGTGCAACGCAACGATGACAAGCACCGCGATAGGTAGCAGCAGGATGTGCCACATGAACATCTGGCCGAAGTTGGCAACGTTGAACCACGCACCAATGCCGGACGCATTCAACGCGTCCTTGGCCTGATATGCAATCCACTGCGAGTCAAAGTTGGTTTGCACGAGGTATCCGGTAAAACCGGCCACGATCGACACGGCGAAGGAAACCACGCCGGTGATCCAGGTCAGAGCCCGATTGCCGCGCCAGGCAGCCATCCAGAATTTTGCCCACAGATGGATGACCATGAAAAAGAAGAAGAACTCCACGCTCCACAGGTGAAGGCTATTGAAGAAGTGGCCCAGCGAAGACAGATGCCACCACATCGGGCCGTTGAGACTGAGCACGGCACCAGAGCCAATCACGAAGACGAGCGACGCGATGGCGCCCATCCCGAACATATAAATCCACGTCGCGACGTAACTGGGTTGCGATGTCGGTAACAGCTTCTCCGGTGGGAGCACCTTGAGCACCCACAGTCTCAGCCGACCGCTCCACGAATGGTCGACATCTTCCGGTTCCGGCTCCAGAGCGGGCTGAGGCAGCTGTGAGTCAGTCATTTCGTATCCTCCCGGCCCTTCCGGGCTCCGCGCGGGAACGGCACCACGAGCGCCAAACCGAAGACCACGAACATGGAGACGATGACGATGAGGTTTCCGAGTTGTATGCCGAAAACCCCCCAGGTGAGAAAAATACCTGGCGTCGATTGACTGAGATGGATTAGTGCATGCACAGGAAAACCACCGTGACCGACTGGCTGGTGGAGCTTTGTACATGTGACGACTTCAATGAACAGAAAAACTCGGGGACCCACCGGAGTTCTCTAGTGGTTAAATTGAGTCTGCGCTCGCCACCAGATAAGTCAATGGCGGTATGACCGCAGAATGCAAACTCACAGGTTCGGGAGGCCGGTCAGGGTGGGTAAAGCGCGAGAGGGATGCCCGAGCCACGCAGACCCTCTCCGAGTGCACGAACGGTGCCGTGACCACCGGCGATCACGACATCGGCGGATTTCGCGATGGGCGCGCCTGCCGACTTTGATGCCTGTTGTATTTCTGTCTTGACCCAAGCAGGATGATGTGCGGCTTCACGTTCAACTCCCGAGGGAACCATCTTTGTGCTCGACCAGTGCGCGTACTTCGATCGCTGCATAGCGGGCCTCGACGAAGCGGGCCGCGATCTCCACGACGCGATCGATCGATGCGCAGTCGACGAGGTAGTAACCGCCCACCCACTCCGTCGACTCCGCGAACGGCCCGTTGGTTACCGAGAGGCCATCCCCGGTGTGCACGACCTTGGCGACCGTCGTGCTCAGTTCGCTGGTGCCGATGAATTCGCCTGACGCCCGCAGCTCGCCGATGATAGCTCCGTGCGTGGCGTCGAGTTCCTCGCCAAGCCCGGCGCCCAGCGCAGTTTCCATTTCAGCGCTCGAGTGGATGAGGATCATGTATTTCATTGGTGCTCCTTGCTCGAAACTTCTTCATTGGGGTTATGCCTATGCGAGAGCGACGGATGGCGCAAGACTACGAGGACACCTGTCCACGAATTGCGGACGACGTGTCCTGCCACTTCGCGCTGGTGCGTACCAATGGGGCCGATCGAATGACGGATATTGTCGCCGACGCGCTGGCGACAGCAGCATCCGCTGAAACCGCCCGGATCGTCTCGACGCTCATCCGCATGACCGGCGATTTCACCCTGGCCGAGGATTGCCTGCAGGATGCCTTCGCCAAGGCACTGGTCGACTGGCGGGTGAATACCGTTCCGGAGAATCCGGGTGCGTGGCTGACCACGGTCGCGAAGAACCGCGCGATCGACGTGCTGCGGCGCGCAGCCGCGGAAAGGCGTGCACCGCATCGAGTCGCTCGTGAGCCCGAGGAGCCGGTAACAGCCGAAATGCCAGAAGGCGTGAGCGCGGGGGCTCTCGCGCACCCGATGATCGCCTGAGCCTGATATTCACCTGTTGCCACCCCCGCTCTGCCGATGGACGCCAGAGTTGCCTTGACCCTGCGCACGGTCGCCGGTCTCAGCCCGGCACAGATCGCGCGCGCATTTCTTGTAACGGAGTCAACGATGGAGAATCGCCTGGTCAGAGCAATCGAGTACCAGCGTGCCCTTGAGCTTGCGCCCTCTGATGTGGAGCGGCGATATCTGGCACGACGAATGAGAGAGGCGAGACAACGGTAGACCTGATCCGTCCGGCGGTCGTTCCTTTCGGTGGGGAAAACTCACCGGTTCTTATGGCTTGTACAATTCCTGCAAGGTCCAGGAGTTCCCATCGGGATCGCTGAAGTACGCGAACTTGACTCCGCCCATATCGTGAACATCGCTGACTGCAACCCCACGGTTCACAAGTTGGCGCCGTGCCTCAGTGATGTCGCTGACGACGAGGTGCAGGCCGTTGACGGTGCCGCCCGTCGGGCCATTGTTGCCCATCCCAGTACCGATGACGATTGAACAAGCCGAACCGGGCGGAGTGAGCTGGACTATGCGCATGCCGTTGCCGGGTTGAACGTCATGATCGAGGTTGAAACCGACCATCTCGGTGTAGAAGCTCTTGCTGACGTCCACATCTGCCACCGGCAACGGCACTAATTCCAGTTTCATGTCCATGCGTATATCCCTCCGTTGATTGGCCGTAGGCGCGAAATTCTTTTCACTACGTGCAGCGCACTTCATAGAATTGCAGATGCCCTCCGGACGGCTCCTCGTGCGTCGCATGGTATCTCAACTAAATGGAGAACGCTCATGGAATACCTATTGCTCATCTGCACCGATTCGACGGCGCCCGAACTCCCCGACGACGACACGAGCCTCGCGGATTGGGTGGCCGAGGTCGATCGTCGAGGAATCTCCCGAGCGGGTGACCGACTCCGCAGCCCAAGCGACGCCACAACCATCAAGGTCCGCGACGGGAACCTGAGCGTGACAGACGGCCCCTTCCTCGAAACGAAGGAATGGATCGCAGGCTTTGACATACTTGAATGCGACGACCTTGACGATGTCATCGACATCGCCTCCCGGCATCCGATGGCCCGACATGGACAGATTGAGATCCGGCCATTCTGGCCACTGAACCTGTGAGGCCAGCCGTGAAGCCGAGCCTGACTACTCGTGCGGGCGAGCGTGAAGACCGACAGTCCGGGCTTTGAGGAATAGCCTGCTATTTTCGGAGTTGTCCCGCAACAAACAAGCCAGCCGAACAGGAGACCAACAGATGTCAGAACCTGCGGCGTCACCGAACCGTGATAAGGCTGCCCTCGGATATTCACGGTGGGTATTCGGTCTGGCGGCATTGATCGCCATCGGGCTCACATCAATAGTCGCGCAGATGGTCGCGGCAGCCGCGTTCGGAGTCGGGGGCTCCATTCAGCCGTCGTGGTCGACCGGGGCCATACTCGCTGTCGGCGGTGCAGTTCTCATGTTCATCAACTGCACGAGCTGGCACGATTTCCGGAGAAGGATCTGGATCTGGCTGGTGGCGGCAGCAGCGATCGCGGTCTACGCGATCGGTACCGAGTCGTCGACTTTCGAGCCGTTCTTCGGACAGTGACGTAAATCGAAAGTCCAACAGCAGCACGTTTCAGTCGAGGACGTGTGTGAGCGCATGATTGCTGGGCGTACCCTGTTCGTGGACTACCACGATCAGTGGATGACCTGCCACGGTGGATCTATACCGGCAGCCGTCGCTCGGTCCCAACCGCAGGGGGCGTTAACCGAACTGTGGGCGCACGGGGCGAAACACCCAAATGAGAGAACGATGAACAAAGTTATTGATACGGACAAGACACCATCGTCGGGCGCCGCACCGAAGACGTCCCCACTTCCTGACGACTTCCAAGACCGAGTGTTCAAGGCGATCGCCGTCCAGCGACCAGCAGTGACGGCCTATATCAAGGAGATCCGCCGGAAGAAGCCTTTCGCGACCCCGGCCGAAGTGATGAAGACGATCGAAGCGCAGTACGTTGCCACCACTACTGCAGCGAGCACGGCCATAGGCGCCTCCGCCGCCATCCCTGCGGTGGGTATTCCCATCGCTATCGGGCTCGGTGTTGCGGATCTGTTGTTCTTCTATGAGACGACTGCGCTTTTCGCGCTCTGCATGGCTGAACTGCGTGGAATCTCGATCGAAGACCCGGAGCGGGCCAGGGTGATTGTCCTTGGAGCGGTGCTCGGCGAGAAGCGGAAGAGCAAGATCACCGACCTGGTGATGAGCGCGCTCCCTGCGGGTGCAACTGTCGCAGGTGCACGCACGGTAGCAGGGGTCGCGTTTGCCGGAGCCACACCGAAGTGGGGAGATTTGCTCGCCCAGCAACTACCAGACTCAGCGCTTGTCCCTGTTTCGATGGTGCTGGCCAAGCAGGCGATTGCTCAAGGTTCCGTCATGGGGGCCGTCAAGATCAGTTCGAAGGCTATCCCTGTGATCGGTGCGGTCGCCGGCGGAGCAACAAGCTTCTACTTCGGCAGCGGAGTGGTCAAGTCCTGCCGTGCAGGCTTCTCCGCCCCCGTTGAATCCTGGCCGACCTGGCTTGAACTCACCGACAGCGACGGCGACGGAGTGCCCGATCCATCGAGGGCGGTCTTGGCGATGCGTTCGGCCTCGGAGTCCGCCAAAGATTTCGGCGAAAACGTTTGGGGGCGTGTGGTGGACGGGACCGAAATGTTCCGAAGCGTCGACCTCGACGGGGACGGCGTTCCGGATGAGGCTCGAGCGCTCACCACCGTCAAGGGCGCGGCGACCACTGTCGGGGATGCCGTTGGAGGGACTGCGAAGACGGTCGGCGGTGCCGTAGGTGGGACAGCGAAGACGGTCGGAGCAGCCACGGCAAACGCCGCCGGAAGGATGGCTGGCATATTCAAGCGCGAAAAGAAGGCCGACGATGGCGCTTCTGCAGATGAATAGCCTCGCGCCGCTGGTCGCGATGGGCCTGTACGAGAAGACGCGGGGCGAGGCCGAGCGGGTGGCCAGCACGGGCTGACAGAAATACCGTGAGCCGTTCGCAACCGCCGAGTTTTAGGGGCCTTCGGTAGACTTGGAGCTTGGCCACGGTGCTGACGCTCGACCGCGACGCGATCGCGGCGGTGTGTCGTATCCGCGGGGTCGCGCGGGTGCGCGTGTTCGGTTCGGCAAGCGGCTTTCTCAACGTGACCGATGATGACTGGCAGACCACTTTGAACCTCACGATCATCTGGTGCCTCACCGGCGGGTCCGAGCCGCGCCGCCGGGCTCACTGCCCGACCGAAAAACCTTCGCAATCCGGCGGAATACCGCTGACTCAGCGCCCGGCGGGGGACGGTTTCAGGCCCAGCCGAGTTCTTGCAGTCGCTTGTCGTCGAGGCCGAAGTAGTGACCGATCTCGTGCACGAGGGTGATGCGCACGCGGGCGCGCAGCTCGTCGAGAGTGTCGCAATGCTCCTGCATGTTGTTCTTGTACAACGTGATGCGGTCAGGCAGTTCCCCGAATCCGTACATTCCCCGCGTGGTCAGCGGATGCCCGCTGTACAGACCGTAGAGTCGGGGCCGCTCCCCCGGCGGTTGGTTCGCGACCAGGATCGCCACGTTCTCGAGTTCGCCCAGCATGTTGTCTGGGATCGCGTCATATTCTTCGGTGACCATCTTCTCGAAGTCCTCATCCGAAATTTCGACCATGCTGTCATTTTGCCACCAGAGGCTGGAAGCGCTGTGCCCAGCCGCGTTACGTGACCTGGCCAGAGCACCGGATGGACCTCACCATCCGGATGCTGGCTTCGGCCGCTCGTCAATCTTTCAGTTCGACCTGGATCACGTTCAGCCACGGGTCGTCGAACTCGACGATCTGGCCGTTGTCACGAGCCTTCACTCCGTAATGTCTCAGTCGTTCTGAAAGTGCGCCGATGTCGTCCGGCGTCGGCAGTTCGATTCGTACAAGTCCGAGACCGAGACTGGGCCCTCTGCGTCCGGCTCCGGCACTGGTCCAGGTGTTCATCGCCATGTGGTGGTGGTATTTGCCCGCACTGACAAACAGGGCTTGGTCACCCATCACCTTCGTGGTCTCGAACCCGAGTTGCTGCACATAAAACTCTCGGGCCTGAGGTATGTCGCCAACGCTCAGGTGCACGTGCCCGACCTTGGCGGGGCGGGAAGGGGCGTCTGCGATGGCGTCCTCGCTGAGTGATTCGGCCAGAAATTTGCGTGGGTCCAGACGCAGCGTTGCCATGTCAACCTCGCCGTGGGTCCAGCTCCACTCCGTGCGAGCACGATCCCAGTAGAGTTCAACTCCGTTGCCCTCGGGGTCAGTGAAGTAGAACGCCTTGCTCACGAGGTGGTCGGCGCTTCCTGTGAAGGTTCGCGGAGAGTGCTGCGCGACGGAGTGGACCGCTGTCGCCAGATCAGCCTCGGTGTCGAACAGCACCGCCGTGTGGAACAGGCCCGCCTCATGCGGCGCGGCATGCTTCAGTTCGGGCGCATGTTCAAGAATCACGATCGAGGTGGACCCACGGCCCAGGATGCTTCGATCGCCGTCGCGACTGATCAGCGTGAGCGTGACGGCGTCGCGATAGTAGGCCGTCATCGCGTCGAGGTTGGCGACGCGCAACGTGACAGCGCCCATCCGTGTTTCCTGCGCAAGCAGGTCTGACCGTTGTGAAGAGGTGAGTTCGGCCATGTCAGCGGATGACTCCTGTCGCCGTCACAGTGGTCGGGGCGTCGCCAGAGTCAATGTGATCCACGGACGCTCCACCGAGGGTGAAAATGCTCGCTATTGCCTTGCCCATGTTGCCTCATCCAAAAACGGTGACGTTCGTCGAGACCTTTTCCTTCGCTCGCCTCAATTGATTTTATCTACCAGTGAAGTTTGTCCGGCGTCAGCGCCAGAATTCGGCGAGCTGCTTCGCACGCGCCCTGCCCTGGTCGTAACCGACTTGAGCAGCGGGCGCACGCAAGGACCGGTCCATCGCATTGCTGCCGAACATGTGCTCGGAGGCGCTGTCCGGAAAGATCGTTTCCACTCTGCTGCCGCGTGCGCGGAGTTCGGCCACCTGTGTTGCGAGATGCAGACCCCACTTCGCTGGTGTGCGTGATCTGCCGCTGAACGGTGACAGTACCAGCACCCGGGCGCAACCGGTTGCCAGATCGGCATTATCGGCATTGGATCGATAGCCGCCATCGATGTATCGGCCGTCGCCGATGCCGTAGGCCAATCCACTGGAACAACTGGCGGCCACGGCGTCGACCAAGTCGACTCGGCTGTCGCGGTCGAACACGACCGGCTCACCGGTCTGGGCATCAACTGCCGTGATGAGCATCCGCCGTGCGGGCCAGAGCTGACGCGGCAGCCGTGCGGCGACGGTCGCGCGCCACTGCGTTCTCGCAGAACTGGGCGAGGATGCGGCCGCCTCGAGCGCCCACGCGCCCATCCGTCGTCGCATGTCGGCCGCATCCTCAGCGGCGGCAATGATTGCGCCTGTGGCCTCCAGCCGGTTCACCGCCTGCTTCCTCGGCGCAGGTCCACGGTCGGATGCGACCGCTGCGGTCCGTGTCGTGGGCGCAGCGTCGCGTATCTCGGCAAGCAACTCGGCCGGGGCCGCACTCGTTACTTGCGCCGCGGCCGTCGATCCGGCAGAGGTACCGATGATCAGATCGGCGTTGGTGACATCTAACCCCGCATCGAACAGGCCGGCGACAACGCCGATCAGCCACGCATTGCCTGTTGATCCGCCACCACCCAGAACCAGTGCTGTGCCGGGGTGCAGCGAGACGTCGTCAGAGGTTGTCTTGGAGTTGTACTGAAGTGAATGATTCATGGTCGTAGCTTTCTGAGTGCGCGTTCAGCGCTCCCCGCGGCTACGTCAGTCGCGCGATCGTGAACTCCAAGGAGCGCCCAGAGTGGACGGTGTGTGCATCGGGCTCACCTCCTCGAATCGTGTCACGTTCATAGAAAAGTCTAACTGCGCGCTGGCTCCGCATGCAAGCGATCGTGGCGGACGGAGCAGTGGGGTTGTGCTCGATATCGCGGGCGCAGCGGTTCTCCACTGACGAACCCTCCCGACGCCGACGCCGATGCCGATCCCGATGCCGATGCGGATGCCGATGCCGACGCCGATGCCGGATCCGCCCCAAGAACTCACACCTGCAGGGGGTCACGCACTTGAAGAATTGTGTCCCAATCGAGCAGAGAAGCTGAATTGCCTTCATCAATCCCTACCCGACGGTTTTCTCCGAGCGTACGATGCGCGCATGACTCTCTCACCGAAACCTCGAGCCCGCCTTTCGTGGCGCCTCGGCGCCTTTTCTGTCCTGACCGTCGCGCTGCTCTTTGGCGCCGCCGCTGCCCCCGCCACCGCCGCGGTTCCACAAGGATTGTTCGGATCCCACGCGACGGCCGACTATGTCGCGCTCGGGGACTCGTTCACCTCTGGCCAAGGGGCGCCGCCCTACCTGAGCGGACCCTGTCTGCAAAGCAAGTACACGAGCTACCCGGTGATCACGGCGACCCTCAGCAAATACAAGTTGGTGGCAAACGAGTCATGCTCTGGAGCAGACACAGTAGCGGTTCAGACCCAAGTGGGGCAGTTGCCCAGCACGCTGACGGGCCCCGCCTCCTCCGTGCGCCTGGTGACGCTCACCGTGGGCGGCATTGACGCGGGCTCCAACCAAGTGCTTGCGGCCTGTGTTCCCGATCCCGCAAGTGCGTATTGTCAGCAGGCCATCGTGGAAGCCGCGGGGAAGCTCTCCACGCTCGCACCCAAACTTGCCACGACCTACTACGCGGTTGCCCAGGCCATGCCCAACGCCAAGGTCGTCGTGTTCACCTACCCGCGGCTGTTCAACCCGGGCACGGCACCGTTGGGAGACGCTGTCAACCAGGCGACGGATGCGCTGAACGCTATCATCACCGGTGCCGCGGCCAGTGTGGCAAGTCAGGGCAAGAACGTTCAGGTTGTTGACGTGACGCAGGAGTTCGCGAACCACGGCATCGGCGCGCGCCTCCCCTACATCAGCTTCAACCCGTCGAACCTGCTTGCGCAGTCCAATCTGCACCCGAACGCGCTGGGCAACTCGCTCGGCTACTTCCGGGCGCTGCTGAACGATCGCGTGGTGCGGTAGGGCGAATGCCCGAGAGCGAGCCAGAACGGGGGCGAACTGATGGCTTGGGCACGTGATCGAGAGCATCAATGGGGTACCGCGGGTTTCGAGCAGCAGCTGCGCGGCGTCGCCCAGCCGACCAGTGAATGGCACTTCACCCCGCGATCGGCATCGCGAAGCCGAGGCGAGGCCGATGGCGGTCAGACCCCACGACCGTCCGGACCGTTTCGAACAGTGGCTCATCGGTTCGAATCAGGAATTCTGCAGAGCGTTGGTGTTGCCGCAGTTGTCAGACACGCCCAGGAGACGGATGCCGTCATCGAGCTCGTCCCCCGCATCGGCGATCTGGTCGCCACTGGCTCCCCGATTTTCCGTGTCTACGGCGGTGGCCAGCCGCAGGATGATGCACAGCTGCAGCGGGCGTTGGCAGTCGGCGATGAACGGACGATGAAACAAGATCCGGCGTTCGTTTTTCGGTTGTTTGCGGACATTTCTTCCAAGGCGCTCTCACCCGGCGTCAGCGATCCAACGACTTCAGTGCAGGCGTTGGACAAAATCGATCTGTTGCTTCGTGAGGTAGCGGGCCGACAACTGAACACGGGCGTGGTTCGCGACGATCGCGGTGCCATCAGGTTCTGGCGACGAGTTCCGTCGTGGGAGGACTTGCTGACGGCGACCACAGTCCACAGTGAGGGTGTCCACAGAGAGGGTAGTGTCGCGGCGGCTCTCCGCAGTGTTGTATGGGAATGAGGAACGAGGTCTCGATGACAGCCGAGCATTCACCGAACGGCTCTGAGCTGGACGTGTGCGTCACCGGCGGGATGGTGCGGGGCGTGCACGAATCCTCATCCCGAATCTGGCGCGGCATTCCGTATGCCGCACCTCCAGTCGGGGAACGACGGTTCCGGTCGCCATCACCGGTTGTGCCGTGGGAGGGTATCCGCGACGCGGCCACGTTCGGCCTGGCCGCACCCCAGATGCTGCCGAGACGGATCAGACCGGCATCGGCGCCCGCACGCAATGGCGAAGACTGCCTGACAATCAACGTGCGCACGCCGCTTGTGTCCCCAAGTAGTGGTGCGCTGTTGCCGGTGATGGTGTTCATTCACGGTGGCGGCTACAGCATGGGATCCTCGAGTGACTTCTCCGGCCAGGGCGAGGGCTTCGTGCAGAGCGGCAGAGTGGTCTACGTCAGCTTCAACTATCGGCTCGGCGCACTGGGATATTTGGACTTCAGCCGCTACTCATCTCCGGAGAGACCCTTCGACAGCAACCTCGGACTTCGCGACCAGATTGCCGCATTGCACTGGGTGCAGGAGAACATCCGGCGATTCGGCGGTGACCCGCGCCAGGTGACAGTGTTCGGGGAGTCCGCCGGCGGCAATGCGGTGACCACCCTGCTGGCCGTCCCGTCGGCGCGAGGGCTGTTCGCGCGGGCCATTGCCCAGAGCGCCCCGCCGGATGCCATCTACCGGTCAGCCGTGACCGCAGTCTGGGCCGCCGAGTTTCTCACGAACCTTCGCCGAATCATGCATCAGCCGGAGCCAATCGAAGGAACAGACACGAACCCCGGGGAGCGAGCCCGCATCCAACACTTGCTGTCGACGGCGAAGACCGCGGATCTTGTCGCGGCGTGCGTTCA
>CAJDUP010000121.1_pt1 | contig 12897 bp, 11 predicted proteins | sample 7391181 | NCBI WGS metagenome assembly CAJDUP01 (sample SAMEA7055690, study PRJEB34461) | soil metagenome | biome: terrestrial ecosystem; feature: Peninsula; material: soil | place: Antarctica | collected 2016
GCCAGCGCATCGAACTGGCCCTGTCCTTCAATTATCTGACACGTCGAAGGTCCCGGCTTGTCGCAGGGCGCACCGTCGCTGTCGTGCAGCGATCGTTCTGCCCGTGGCCAACTGACCGCCGCCGGTTTCGCCGAAGAGGATTGGCACACCAGTGACCACGAGTCGAAGGGCGTCTTCGAATCGGCCGACTATGACGTCGTACTGGTCGCCGTCGACACTCCGAACCACCGCGAGTTCATGCACAAGGTGTTCACGAAGTAGTCGACTCTTCCCGGCGTTGGCGGTCGGCAACGTATCCGCTCGGATGCCGCCGAGCCCCACCGCCGACAACTCGCCGACCTCCCGGATATGGCAGATGTTCGCCGGTCACCACCGTGTGTGAGCCCGGCTCGCCCCTGCCGAGCGTGCGATCCGTGACATAGCCCGCTGACGCCTCGACGCAGTCGAACCCAACACCACGCCGCCGAGCACGCGTGAGAGGCCGGCCACTTGCCGCGGCACCACGCGCTGGCGTGAGACGCGGGCTTCCGACCATTGCCCCGCACGATAAACACGAGTCACCGCCTGTTCAGAGTATGCCTTCATCCGCCGCTTCGGCAGTGGTGTCACCGCCCGGTCGCGGATGCCGCGGCTCGCGCCGCGGATCCTTCAAGGAGATGGTCAGCAACAGCGCGATGGCGGGAAGTCCGATCAGGATGCTCAGGGCCGCTTGCAGGCTGGTGCCGACAGTCACCCCACTGGCCGTACCGATTCGATTCGGCAGGTAATCCTGGCCGAGGATGACGAAGACCGCGAACGGCATGAATACTGCCACCCCCGCGAGCACCGTGAACCCCATCGCCACCGGCCAGTTCGGGGCCAGGACGATGCCTGCAACTGCCGGGATCGCGAGCACGAATCCGACTCTGATACTGAGCAGCCGACCCGCACGGTCGGCCAGCCAGCCACCGAGGAGGGTGCCTATCGCCCCGGAGAGCAGGAACACGGTCAGTGCGGTGCCGGCGGTGACCACGTCGACACCGAGCTCGTGGATGAAATACAGGGCGAGGAACGAGGTGAGCCCGAAGAAGAGGATTGATCGCACCACGACGACCGCCGTCAACTGCAGGAATGCCGGCCAATTGTCGGTTCCGCTCGGTAGCCGCACCGGCCGCTTCGCGCCTACCCGCCCGTCGAGAACAGTTCCGAGGCGCAGCACCAGAATGCCTGCCATCACAATCGCAGGGATGATCAGCAGCACGGTGCCTCGCAGCCCGGTCGCCAGCAGCAGCGGGGTCGCGATCAACGCGCCGAGGGCGAAACCGATATTGCCGCCGAGCGCGAACACACTCATTGCCCGGTTGCTGTCGCCCGATGCCTGCCTGGCCGCTCGCGCTGCCTCGGGGTGGAACGCGGCCACCCCGAGCCCCGACACCGCGATCAGCAACCAGGTGGTGACGTAGTCGCCCGTCAGCCCGACCAGGCCCACCCCGGCCGCCGCGATGAGCATGCCGACCGGAATCATCCAGCGCCGCGGCCGGCGATCACCCAACCAGCCGAACGCGGGCTGCGCCACCGACGAGAGCACGGTGGCTGCAAGGGTGAGGCCGGCCACAGCGGCGTAGCTGTAGTTTCTCTCGGCGACCAGGAACGGCAGCAGCGCGGGCACCACACCCTGGTAGAGGTCGTCGACCACATGCGCCGAGCTCATCAGCGCGACCCCGCGCCGATTCACCCGGGCGGCACTCATTCGCTGCTGGTGGCCGCCCACACCAGGGGGAGGGCGCGCGCGGGGATCTGGGAGTCCAACACGATGACGGTGGAGGTTCTGGTGACCCGGGTGTCGCTGACCACCTGGTCGATCACTCGTTGCAGGTCGCTGTTGGAGGTGGCGACGACCCGCAGCAGGAGGTCGCCGGGGCCGGTGATGGTATGCGCCTCGAGCACCTCCGGGATGCCCGCCAGATGCTCGATCACCTGCAGGTCGCGCTCACCCTGGGAGATTTCGGCGGTGATGAATGCCATCACCGGGTAGCCGAGACCGGCCGGGTCGATGGTTGGCGCGAAGTCTTTGATGACCCCGTTCTTCAGCAGGCGGTCGAGCCGGGCCTGAGCCGTTCCACGGGCCACACCCAGCCTTCTGGACAGCTCGAACACCCCGAGTCTGGGCTCGGTGGTGAGCAGGTCGATCAGCCGGGCGTCCAGCTCGTCGATCGCCATGGCCCGCCCTCCTGTCTCCCCCAGTGTATTCCGGCCCTGTAGCCGCCATCGTTCCATTCCGCTCGGCCCCGCACTAGTCGACGCTCCACCTGCACTCACCTCATTCATCCGCCGAGAGGTGAGTAAATGGGGTTATCCGCCAACTATTTCCCCAACGACTGCACTCTCGATGAAAGGGACAACTGCGCTCTCGACGAAAGGGACGACTGCACTCTCGACGAAAGGGACGGCCGCACTCTCGACGAAAGGGACAACCGCACTCTCGACGAGAGTGACAACTGCACTCTCGACGAAAGGAATGACTGACTGCCCTCAGGAATCAGTGAGAGCACGCATCAGGTGCGTGGGATTTATGACATCGAGAGGTGAGTAGATGGGGTTATCCCACAATTTTTTCCCCAACGACTGCACTCTCGACGAAAGGGACAACCGCACTCTCGACAGCACGAACTGGGAAGGCCCGGGAGCCGGCCCCAGGGTGGGGGCGGCTCAGGCGGTGGCCACCCTGGCCAGCAGGTCGGCGGCGACCAGCTCTGCGATCTGCACGGTGTTCAGGGCGGCGCCCTTGCGCAGGTTGTCGCTCGAGATGAACAGCGCCAACCCGCGCCCGTCTGGAACACCCGGGTCCTGGCGGATTCGACCGACGAAGCTCGGGTCGGCCCCGGCGGCCTGCCTGGGGGTCGGGATCTCGCTCAGTTCGACGCCGGGAGCCGACGAAAGAATCTCCGTGGCACGCGCCACCGAGAGCGGCCGGTCGAACTCGGCATTGATCGACAGGGAGTGCCCGGTGAAGACGGGAACCCGCACACAGGTTCCGCTGACCTGCAGTTCGGGCAACTCGAGGATTTTGCGGCTCTCGTTGCGCAACTTCTGCTCCTCATCGGTCTCGAACGTGCCGTCGTCGACGATCGAGCCGGCCAGTGGCACCACGTTGAACGCGATCGGGCGGCGGTACACAACGGGCGCGGGAGTTTCGACACCGGCTCCGTCGCGCACGAGCGGCAGCAGGTCACCGCCGTCAATGGCGGCGCGAGTCTGGGTGGACAGTTCGTTGGCGCCGGCCAGGCCGCTGCCCGAGACGGCCTGGAACGTGCTGATGACCAGCCGGCTCAGCCCGGCTTCGACGCTCAGTGCCTTGAGCGCGGGCATGGCAGCCATGGTGGTGCAGTTCGGATTCGCGATGATGCGTTTGCCTCCGGGGCCGGTCGCCCGGGCGATCGCGTCGGGGTTCACTTCGCTCACCACGAGCGGCACATCGGGGTCGAGGCGCCACGCGCTGGAGTTGTCGATCACCACAGCGCCGGCCGCGGCAAACCTCTCCGCCTGCGCGCGAGACGTCTCACCGCCGGCCGAGAACAGCGCGATGTCGATCCCGGTGACATCAGCAGTTGCAGAATCCTCGACCGTGACTGCCTGGCCCCGGTAGCGCATCACCTCGCCGACCTGGCCGGTGGCACCGACGATGGCGATGTTCACTCCGACAGAATTGTTCACGTGGCTCACTGAAAATCCTTAACTGCTCGTGCTCGATGGGTGTCGCGACTGACGAGCGTCGCGCCCAGTTGTCTTGTGGCGGCGGCTAGCGACCGGTACCGCCGTGCACGATTGCCTCGACGTCGGAGTCGAGTCCGAACGCCGTGTGCACGGCCCGAATCGCCTCGTTGATCATGTCGGCCCTCGTGACCACCGAAATGCGGATCTCACTCGTCGAGATCATCTCAATGTTAATGCCGGCGCCCGCGAGCGCGCTGAATAACTTCGCTGAGACCCCGGCGTTCACACGCATTCCTGCCCCGACCACCGCGAGTTTCGCGATCTGGTCGTCGTATTGCAGCCTCCGGAACCCGATGTCTTCCTGTGCTGCCGTCAATGCGGTCAGCACCGTCTGGCCGTCGTCGGTCGGCAGGGTGAAGGAGATGTCAACCGTGCCGGTCTTCGAGCCGGAGACGTTCTGCACGATCATGTCAATACTCACGTTTGTGCGGGCAACCGTGTCGAAGACGGCCGCCGCCTTGCCCGGAATGTCCGGCAATTCGAGCACGGTGATCTTCGCCTCGTTCAGATCGGTCGCTATGCCGACGACAATCGGTTCTTCCATCTGGCCCTCACCACTTCCACTTGTAGCCTGCAATACGGCCGGGTCATAGACGAGCGTTCCTTCGTCGTTGCTGTACGACGATCGAACGCGCAGCGTGACCCCGTGCCTCCTGGCATATTCCACTGCCCGTATATAAAGGATCTTCGCCCCGGCCGCGGCGAGCTCGAGCATCTCCTCGCTGGTGATGCGCTCAATCTTGCTGGCGCGCGGCACCATGCGCGGGTCGGCCGTGAAGATTCCGTCGACGTCGGTGTAGATCTCGCAGATCTCCGCGTTGAGAGCGGCGGCCATCGCCACCGCGGTCGTATCAGATCCGCCGCGCCCGAGCGTCGTGATGTCCTTGGTATCCCGGTTGAAACCCTGAAAGCCGGCCACTATGACGATCGCGCCTTCATCGAGCGCCTCTCGAACGCGCACCGGTGTCACGTCGACGATACGTGCCGAGCCATGGCGCGCATCGGTGATCATGCCCGCCTGGCTGCCGGTGAACGACCGGGCGTCGTAGCCCATGCTCTTGATGGTCATGGCGAGCAGTGCCATCGAGATGCGCTCCCCCGCGGTCAGCAGCATGTCGAGTTCCCTCGGCGCTGGAATCGGAGCAACCTCATGCGCCAGGTCGAGCAGCTCATCGGTGCTGTCACCCATGGCCGACACCGCGACGACAACTTCGTTACCAGATCGGTGCGTGTCAACGATCCGTTTGGCAACGCGTTTGATGCTTTCGGCATCACTCAGCGATGATCCGCCATACTTCTGCACGATCAAGCCCACTTGACAAACTCCCGAATCGTTCCAGTGTCATCGATGTCTCATTCTAGAGTGTGACTGAGAGACCGGAATCACCGAGCGCCGCCGCGTGGCACGCTGGAGGTGCTGGTCAGGTGACGACGCGGCGCCCCTCGAACGCACGCCCAAGAGTCACCTCGTCGGCATATTCCAGGTCGCCGCCGACCGGGAGCCCCGAGGCAAGCCTGCTGACAGTGAGCCCGATCGTACTGAGCAGCCTGGACAGATAGGCGGCGGTTGCCTCGCCCTCGAGGTTGGGATCGGTCGCGATGATCACCTCGGAAACCGTGCCGTTGGCCAGACGCTGCATCAATTCCCGAATGCGGAGGTCGTCGGGGCCGATTCCCTCGATCGGGCTGATCGCCCCGCCGAGTACGTGGTACAGCCCGCGGAACTCGCGGGTGCGCTCGATCGCCACGACGTCTTTGGCCTCTTCCACGACACAGATCAGGCTGGGGTCGCGCCGTGGGTCACGGCAGATCGTACAGGTCTCCTGTTCGCAGACGTTTCCGCAGATGGAGCAGAAGCGAACCTTGTCGCGCACCTCGATCAGCACCTCGGCGAGCCGGGTGACATCGAAATTCTTGGTCTGCAGAATGTGGAACGCAATGCGCTGGGCCGACTTGGGCCCGATGCCGGGCAGTCTGCCCAACTCGTCAATCAGTTCCTGAACGATCCCCTCGTACATCGGTCACCCTCCTCCGGGGCTGAAACCGGTGAATCCCCGGTCGGCCTGGTCACGTTCGACCGTCTGCTCCTCAAGGAAGGTGGCGCCCAGGATCTCGCGCACCACTGACTCCCCATACCGCTGCCGTTGGGCGTTCGGGGCGGGATTCACCGCCCGACCGGATGCCTGGTCAGCGGCTGGTGCCGCCTGAGCGGCTGAAACCGGTGCCGGTGCTGCAGCCGCTGGCGCCCCGGTCACCTCGTGCGCTGAATCGTGTGCCCGCTCACCGGGGTTGTCTGCCCAGGGCTCGTACGGGGCGTCGTCATCCGAGACCGGCCAGGCGTCGTCGGCTTCGGCCGGTGACGGTGCTGGCCGAGAAGAGTCCCGAGGGTTTCCCGATGCCTTCGTTTCAGCGGGAGCTTCTGGCAGCGTCGATCCTGCCGGGGTTGTTGCAACCGACGGAGTCTGCGGCCGCGCTGGGACGGTGTGGGCGGGGTCGGGGTGAACGGTATCGGTGTGGGCGGGGTCGGGGTGAACGGTGTCGGACTGCGCGGAGCCCGGCTGAGGTATCGCCACCACGTCCCAACTGGCCATTGTCTGGGTGCGTAATCCACCTGCGGGCGCTGCCCCTGTAGAGGCACCCGCCGCCGGCGTACGGGTTGCGGGTTGTGAGTGTGCCTGCTGGGCGGGCGGCTCGAAACCCTTCGTCATGTCAGCCTTGGCATCGGTGGCCGGGGGTTCCGGCACAGCCGCGGGAACATCGGCCGCAGAAGCAGCAGCTGAACCGTCGCGGTCGACGACGGCGACTAGTTTCGGCTGGAAGCCGAGAACCTGCTGCACCGCCGACTTGAGCAGGTCGCCGATTCCGTCGCCCGGCTTCGAGCGCTGCTTGAGGCCCTCGACGTCGCGCTGGCTCGGAAACGCGAGGACGAGCACATCCGATTCACGCAGCTCGCGCACGTGCGCCGTCGACAACACCATCCACGCGCCGCGCTTGGTCTTCTGCACCACTTCGAGAACCTGGGGCCAGGCGTCCCTCAACTGTTGCACCGTCACGGGGCCGACCGCAGTGGCCGCAGCCGCCGGGGCACGCGTGGCTTCCGCAGACGTGGCTTCTGCAGACGCAACCTTGGCTGAGCGCGAATCAGCCGACGGAGTTTCGGCCGGTGCGGTGGAGGCGGACGCGCTCGGGGCGGACGCGCTCGGGGCCGCTGGGGCCGCGGCATGCCCTTCTGCCGGAGCAGATCGCGTGGCGGCGGATGTCACCGGGGCGGCCTGAGTCGGGGCGGTCTGAGTCGGGGCGGCCTGAGTCGATGCGGTCTGAGTCGATGCGGCAGAAACTGAGTCGGGGGCTGCAACTGAGGGTGCGGTGCCGCGATCGGCGCCGGGGCCGTCGACGACCCCGATCCTGCGCTCCAGACGCTCCAACCGGGCGGCGAGACCCTGTTCGGAGGTGTCGTGCGAGCTGATCAGCGTGCGGGCGATCATGAGTTCGAGGTGCAGCCTCGGGGAGGTGGCCCCGGTCATCTCCGTGAGCGCGGCATTGACGATGTCTGCTGTGCGAGACAGCGCCGCCTGGCCGAACGACGAGGCCTGGCTCGCCATCCGATCCAATTCGTCTTGGGGAATGCCGCGCAGAACCACACTGGCGTTCTCGTTGGTGGCGGCCACGACAATCAGGTCGCGCAGACGCTCGAGCAGATCCTCGACGAAACGCCGGGGATCCTGCCCGGTCTGGATCACCCGGTCAACGGCGCCGAACGCCGCAGCGGAATCACGCATGCTGATCGCCTCGACGACCTCGTCGAGCAGCGCCGCGTGCGTGTAACCGAGCAGGGCGACTGCCCGTTCGTAGCTGACGCTGTCTGCGTCGGAGCCGGCGATCAACTGGTCGAGCAGAGACAGCGTGTCACGTGGCGAACCACCGCCGGCCCGCACCACCAGCGGAAGCACCCCGGGAGCCACGCTCATCTTCTCGTTGTCGCACATCAACTGCACGTAGTCGAGCATCTGCGCGGGCGGCACGAGCCGGAACGGGTAATGATGCGTGCGCGAGCGGATGGTGCCGATCACCTTGTCGGGCTCGGTGGTGGCGAAGATGAACTTGATGTGCTCGGGTGGCTCTTCAACAATCTTCAGCAGGGCATTGAAACCCTGCGGGGTGACCATGTGCGCCTCGTCGAGGATGAAGATCTTGTAACGGTCGCGGGCGGGCGCGAACACGGCGCGCTCGCGGATGTCCCGCGCATCGTCGACCCCGTTGTGGCTGGCCGCATCGATCTCGACAACGTCGAGCGAGCCGCCGCCGTCACGACTGAGCTCGATACAACTGGGGCACACACCGCACGGCGTATCGGTGGGCCCCTCGACACAGTTCAGGCAGCGGGCGAGAATACGCGCCGATGTCGTCTTGCCGCACCCGCGAGGCCCGCTGAACAGGTAGGCGTGATTGACCCGATTGGTGCGCAGTGCGGTCATCAGCGGATCGGTCACCTGCGACTGGCCGATCATCTCGGCGAACGTCTCTGGCCGGTACCGGCGATAAAGGGCTGTAACCACGAGTCAATCGTAGCCGGGGTCACTGACAGCGGGCCCCGGAGCCTCGACCACTGACAGCGTCTGCCGGGCGATCTCCAATTCCTCATTCGTGGGGACCACCAGAACGGCGACGGCGGAGTCATCTGCAGAGATTCGTCGGATCTCCCGGGATGCGTCTTCGTTGCGTCTGCTGTCGATACGGATGCCCAGGCCTTCCAGCCCGGCCAACGCCCGGCCGCGGATCAAGGCGTTGTTCTCGCCCACCCCGGCGGTGAACACGATCGCATCCACCCGGCCCAACTGCGCATAGTACGCGCCGACATAGGCCTTCAGTCGGTGCAGATACACCTCAAGGGCGTTCACCGCAGCAGGGTCTCCCACAGCTGCCGCCGCCAGGACGTCGCGCATGTCTCCGGTGCCGGCCATCCCCAGCAGGCCGCTCGACCTGTTGAGCAGGGTGTCGAGTTGATCGATACCGAACCCCGCCTTGCGGTGCAGGTGGAACAGCACCGCCGGGTCGATGTCGCCCGAGCGGGTACCCATCACGAGGCCCTCCAACGGGGTCATCCCCATCGAGGTCTCCACCGATCGTCCGCCTTCGACCGCGCAGGCCGAAGCGCCGTTGCCGAGGTGCAGAACGATCGTATTCGTCTGCTCCAACGACCGGTCGAGGAACGCAGCCGCGGCTTCGGACACGAATTTGTGGCTGGTGCCATGGAACCCGTAACGACGCACCCCGTGGTCGGCGGCCAATCGGGCGTCGATCGCATAGGAATAGGCGGCCGGAGACAGGGAGTGATGAAAGGCCGTGTCAAAGACCGCCACATGGGGGAGGTTCGGGAAGGTGATCTGCGCCGCGTGGATCCCGGCCAGGTTGGGCGGGTTGTGCAGAGGGGCCAACGAGCTGAGTAGGTCGATCTCACGCCGCACACGCTCGTCGATCAGAGTAGGTTCGACAAAGCGCTCCCCACCGTGAACGACCCTGTGGCCGATGGCGACGGGTGGCATCTGGTCGAGGTCGGGACCGTGCTCGCGGAATGCCGCCAACATTGCCGCGAACCCGGCAGTATGGTCGGCGATCGGCAACCGGGAGACATGCTCCACGGCTTCATCCGCCATCAAAGCGCCGGCCTCAGAGGTGGCCGCCTCAGTGGTGGCCGCCTCAGTGGCAGATCGGTGCCGGCTGAGACCGATGTTCTCACCGATGCGTTCAATCAGGCCCGTGGCGAGCATCCGTTCGTCGGCGGCGTCGATCAGTTGGTATTTGATCGAGGAGGATCCACAATTGACGACGAGGATCGATGTCATGACGACACCGAGGTGGATGCGGCAGGTGGCATGGCTGGCGTGGCTGGCGTCGCGGCCGGCGTCGCGGCCTGGATCGCCGTGATCGCGACGGTGTTGACGATGTCTTGCACGAGGGCCCCCCGGGACAGGTCGTTGATCGGTTTGTTCAGGCCCTGCAGCACCGGGCCGATCGCCACGGCACCGGCACTGCGCTGCACTGCCTTGTAGGTGTTGTTGCCGGTGTTCAAGTCGGGAAAGATGAACACCGTCGCCCGGCCGGCGATCTGCGACTCCGGAACCTTCGTGGCGGCGACCGCGACGTCGGCGGCGGCGTCGTACTGGATGGGCCCGTCCACTGCTAGGTCGGGCCGGCGTTCCCGCACCAGTGCGGTGGCCTCGCGCACCTTCTCCACGTCTGCGCCGGCCCCACTCGCGCCGGTCGAGTAGGAGAGCATGGCGATGCGCGGCTCGATGCCGAACTGGGCGGCGGTGGCCGACGACGAAATGGCGATGTCAGCCAGTTGGTCGGCGGTGGGGTCGGGAATCACGGCGCAGTCGCCGTAGACGAGTACTCGATCGGCGAGCGCCATCAGAAACACACTGGAGACCACCGACACCCCGGGTCTGGTCCTGATTATCTCGAATCCGGGCCGGATCGTGTGCGCGGTCGTGTGGGCCGCGCCCGAGACCATGCCGTCGGCAAGCCCGAGATGCACCATCATGGTGCCGAAATACGACGGGTCGACGATCTGGGCGAGGGCGTCGGCAAAGGTGATCCCCTTGTGTGCCCGCAGCCGTTGGTATTCCTTGGCGAACCGAGCGCTCAACTCGGGGTCTGACGGGCTGATGATCTGGGCATCCGCGATCGACAGGCCGAGTTGTTCCGCTCGGCAACGGATCTCCTGCTCGTCACCCAGCAGGGTCAGTCTCGCCACCCGCCGGTCGAGAATGATGTGGGCCGCGGTGAGGATGCGATCGTCTTCGCCCTCGGGCAGTACGATGTGGCGCGCGGCCAGGCGAGCCCGCTCGATCAGCGAGTATTCGAACATGAGTGGGGTGATCACCACCGAGTTGCTCAGGTTCAGCCGGTCGACGAGGTTCTGCCCGTCGACGTGATCGGCGAACAGGGTGAGCGCCCGACGGTATTTGCCCGTGTTGTCGGCGGCCAGCCGCGCACGGGCTCGTGTGACTCGCATCGCCGTGTCGTAGGTGCCGCTGTTCCGCGAGCAGTACAGCCAGCAGTACCTCGGTGCGGTCGGCGGCCACGATGAGCACCGAGTCCTGGATCAGTCTCGCGAGCACGTTGACCATCGACATGCCGGCCACGACGACGGCGACCGCCTCGCGCTCCAGCAATGCCGGGTCGCCGGCGATCAGGGTCCCGTCGACGGCTTCGAGCAGGGTGCCCATGCTGGGCGCGACGAGCAGTGGATCCTCGGGGATGGTCCACACCGCCTTGCCGAGGCCCGGGATCACCGCGGCCACCTCGCTCGAGATCTGGTCGAGCCGTTCCGTGTCGGCTCGGTTCACGATCACGGCCAGCAGGCATCCGCCTGCCCCAATTGTTGCCCGCGCCCGGGGCCGACCCTGCCGCCCAGCACCAGCAGCACCGGCGCGCCCAGGTTCGCGGCCACGCGGGCATTGTAGGAGAGTTCAGTCGGGCTGCCCACGTCGGTGTAGTCGGAGCCGACGATCACCACCACGTCGCTCACGGCCTCGACCGCCTTGTAGCGTTCCACGATGCGCGACAGTGCGGCATCCGGGTCGGAGTGCACGTCGTCATAGCTGACGCCGACGCACATGTCGTAGTCGAGACGGTTGGGCGAACCCTCAGCTGTATCGACACCGTCGTGTGCCAGCATCATTTCGAGCACATAGTCCGGGTCATCGACCGAGCGGGCGACCGGACGGAAGACCCCCACCCTCGTCACTGCCCGACTGAGTTGGTCGATCACCCCCAGCGCTACCGTCGACTTCCCGGAATTGCCCTCGGCTGATGTGATGTAGACGCTGCGTGCCACCCCCCAAGGCTATCGCTGTAGCGTCTCCACCAGTTGCGCGAGCGGCACGGTTGAATCAGCAAGCTCTGCCGCGTTCACCCGAATTCGGGAACGGATCAGGTCTTGAATCGGCGTGATGCCCTCGTCCCAGGCGTTGACGTGCATGCCGGCGACAACCACGTCGTCAACGACCCAGAAGGCATGGAACACATCTGCGGCGAGGTCGCCGCGGATCACCGGGTCGTCGGCAGTTCTGGCATCTATCCACCCCGCGTACTCCATGGCGACGTCGTACTGATCGGTGAAGAAGAACGGCGCCGGGTCGAACTCAGAAACTCGCCCCAACATCGACTGCGCAGCGATCCGGCCGTCCATCAGCGCGTTTGCCCAATGCTCGACCCGCAGCCGTCGGCCGTAGAGCGGATTCGCGACACTGGCGATGTCGCCGGCGGCAAAAACATCCGGGTCGTCGGTTCGCATCTGGGGATCGACACGCACCCCTCCGTCATCGGCGAGCATCCCGTCGTCGAACAATCCGACCTCGGGGCTGACCCCGACCCCGGCGATCACGACGTCGGCAGGAAACTCGGCACCGTCGTCGGTGACGACCGACGTCACCTTGTCGGTTCCCTGAAAGCCGGAGACACGCCGCCCCAGCTGGAACTCGACACCATGGCGTCGATGCAGGTCTGCGAAATACCCACCAAGTCGGGTGCCCATGGAAGCCTGCAGCGGAACTTTCCCGGGGCCGATCACCGTGACCCGGCAACCCTTGGCACGGGCAGCCGCGGCCGTTTCGAGACCGATCCAACCCGCCCCGACCACGACCACGTTCGGTGCGCCGCTCAGGGCGGCGCCCAGCGCTTCGGAGTCTTCCAGAGTTCGCAGATAGTGCACGCCAGGCAGGTGCGCGCCGGGCACGTTCAACCGGCGCGGGTTCGAACCGGTGGCAATCAGGAGCTTGTCGTAGCCGAGCGTGGTCTGGTCGTCGAGAGTGATCTCGTGATCGGCACGGTGCACCGATGACGCGCGCGCTCCCAGTCGAAGCTCCACCCCGTGCGTGTCGTACCATTGTTGATCCTGCAGCGATTCTTCCGAGAGCCAGCCTTCACCCTTCAAATAAGACTTCGACAGGGGTGGCCGTTCGTAGGGCAGGTGGCGTTCCGCTCCCACGAGCACGATCCGGCCGTCGAACCCTTCGCCACGCAATGTCTGAACAGCGGTGCCACCGGCTTGCCCGGCGCCGACAACGACAAATACTTGATCAGTCGCCACGATCTCCTCCTTCGATGGAGCCTTTGTAGCACCACCTCAGAAGAAGT
>CAJDUP010000073.1_pt1 | contig 12837 bp, 10 predicted proteins | sample 7391181 | NCBI WGS metagenome assembly CAJDUP01 (sample SAMEA7055690, study PRJEB34461) | soil metagenome | biome: terrestrial ecosystem; feature: Peninsula; material: soil | place: Antarctica | collected 2016
TTGGTCAGACAGATCGTGCTTTCGACACCGGAGCGACTGAGCCGCCGACGGCGGAGGTCTGCCCGCAGTAATGCACCGCTCGACCTGCGCAGCACGGTACGTGCCGCACACCGCACCGGCGGCGACCCGCTTCGCCTGATCTATGCACCGCGAAGGCCCAAGCCGCGCCGGCTGATCCTGCTGTGCGACGTGTCGGGCTCGATGGAGCCGTACACGAGGATCTTCCTCTCACTGCTCCAAGGGGCGGTCGCCGGGGCGCGGGCAGAAGCGTTCGTCTTCTCCACCCGGCTGACGCGTCTGACCCGGCAGCTGGCCACGCATGATCCGGACCTGGCGTTGGCCCGCGCCGCCTCGAGCACCTCCGATTGGGCGGGCGGCACGAGGATCGCCGAGAGCGTCCGTCGTTTCATCGACGACCATGGGCGTCCCGGGCTTGCCCGAGGTGCCGTGATCTGGCCCGGTTGAAGCGACTGGCGCACCGGATAATCTGGGTCAACCCGCGCAAGGCCGCCCTCGGCTTTCAGCCGTTGGTGGGCGGCATGGCCGCGGCACTCCCCTACTGCGACGCCTTCGTCAGCGGGCACAGCTACCGGGCGCTTGAAGAGGTGGCGGCCGCGATCCGTTCCGACAGCGGTACGTCCCGTCCTTCAATCCGATGGGCCACACCAGCACCGACTGAACTCTCGCCGCACGACCGGTGACCGGCCTGGCTCCTGATGCCGTGCAATTACACCCTTCGCGCGTCGTCGGCTTCTACGGCGACCGGGTCGGCCGGTTGAGCGCCGTGCGCTGCCGCCGGGAACAGTTTCCGAGCCGTCACGACGACAAAGATGATCAGCAACACGAATAGGGTTCCGTCGGCCGCGATGTAGAGGTAGTGCCAGAGTGAGCCCGCGCTGTCTTGCCCGGCGAGCAGGGCATCCGTTCTCGCATTCAGCGGCGGGCGGATGAGCAGCACCTCAGTCAACAGCACCACCCAGAGCGCCAGCAGCAGCCGCCATTGCAGTTTTGAGGCGCGTGGCCGGATCATCGCGACCGTCAACAGCACGGCGAGCACCAGGGCGGTGATGTTCATCGCGAAGAAGACCAGGCGGCCGATGCCGAGGCCCAGTTCGATGGTGATCCCGGGTGCCTGGAACTTGAGCGGCGCCTCCAGGAAGGAAATGCCGATGATCAGGCCCAGCCAAACGGCGGGAACGACGAAACGGAGGGCCAGGCTGGTGCGGTGCATGCTCCGACCCTAGCCTCGATCTGTCGCCGTAGTCTGGCTCTTGCATGAGAGCGGGCAGGTGGCTGTGGCGCGTACCGTCTTGCCCGGTGGCCGTGTTCGGTCTGGGCGACGGCAGCTCGGCCTGGGTGACGCTGACGCGGAGTGGGTGACGCTGACGCGGAGTGGGTGACGCTGACGCGAAGCGGGTGACGCTGGTGCGGACTGGGTCACGCTGGCTGGCCCCGGTGACTGCGGTTCACGCCTCGGTGAAGGTGGGCCAGGTGTCGGGGGTGTCGGTGACGATCTGTCCGGTGGGGCTGGTCCATTCCAGTACTCCCGGTGAGACCTGGCGTACTTTCCAGCCGCCGTGGTGTTTCAGGGTGTGGTGTCCACGGCACAGGTGGCCGAGGTTCTCCGGGGTGGTGGGGCCGCCTGCTTCGGCGGGGATGGTGTGGTCGAGGTCGCACCTGGCGGCGGACCGGTTGCAGCCGGGGAGTCGACAGCGGCCGTCTCGAAGCCTCAAGAATCGGCGGAGTTTCGCCGAGGGCCGGTAGGTGTCGGCGGTCAACGCCATGCCGGTGACCGGGTGGGTGAGCAGTCGGATCAGTTTGGGGGCGTCGGCGGCCAGCCGTCGGGCGGTGGCCGGGTCGATCGGGCCCTTCCCGGCGATCGTCGCCGGCTCCAGGGAGTCTGTCCCGGCCGTATCGACGTCAGCACGGGCGCCGGCGTCGGCGTCGGCTCCGGATCCAGCGGCAGAGCCTGTTGCAGCGCCAACTCCTGTTCCGGCGCTGCTATGGCCTGTGCCCTTGCCACCGGTGCTGGTGCCGGCGCCGGTGGTGGTGTCGAGGAGGGTGAGTATGGGGATCACGATCGCGACCTCGGCGCGGATGCCGATCCCGGCGTGGTGGGGTGCGTCTTCACAGCCGCTGGGTTGCCCGGTGAGCAGCAGCTCGGTGACCAGGTCGACCCGGAGCTGGTCGTAGCTGCGCCGTTCCCCGGTCAGTTGGATGCCGGTGCCGCTCTTCGGATTGGAGCTATTCGGGGCGGAGCTGTTCGGGTCGATGGTGTGCGGGGCGAAGGTGCGGGGACCGGCGGCGGTGGTGATCGCTTTGGCCTGTTGGGTGAGCCGGTCAAAGATGCCCTCCGCCAACACGGTCGGCAAGGTGAGACCGAGCTCGGACATGCCGTCACCGATGTCGGTCACCCAGACCCGACGCTGCTGGTGGGCCTGATCGTACCGTTGCTGGAAGGAAACCTCACCCAGCCGGGCCGCCTGTAGTTGCGCATACCGGCCGAGTCGGCCCGGGGTGACCTCGGCCGCTTTCTCGAGCACGGCCTGTTCATAGGCGGCGCGCGCGGTCGGGTCCTGGATGGGCAGGCCGTGCTCGGCGATCACCTTCAGGTGGCCGAGATCGATCCGGCCGGCCTCGAGCGCTTTGACCGTGACGGGGTAGTCGGTGACGAAGGTTTCGGCGTCGCCGACCCGGCGAGCCATGCTGCGGTCGGAGACCCGGTGCGCGCGGGCAAGATCGGCGACCACCGACCGGTGCGCGATCGACCGCCCGGTGCTGTCCAACGCGGTGCCATACAGTTCGGTGTTCCCGGCCCGCACCCACACCGCCAACGCCGCCAGCTCGCGCAGCTCTGCCGCCTGTAGCGCACCCATCTGTCGGCGAAGCGCCACGGTGCGGACGATCGCCGCCGCCGCTGTTTCGTCGCCCGGACCGAACTCGGTGCCGTGGCCGCCCCGGCACGGGTCGCCGTGCGGGGCGCCGACATTGGACCGGTCAGCCGCGAACAGGCCGGCAGTGAAATGGTCCGGAGTGAATTGGTCGTCACTGGGCCGGTCAGCGCTGCACTCGTTGGCACTGTCGCTGCACTCGTTGGGACTGTAGCTGTACTCGTTGGCACTGTCATTGTGGGCATTGAACTGTCCGGCACCGCTCGGGTCAGCACCGGTCCGGACCGTGCCGTTCTCACCGGATCGGGGCCCGATCCGGTCACCGGGGGGTATCAAGTCATCGACGTCCCACTCACGCACCAGGGCGTCCAAGTCGAGGTCGGTGAGGTCCGTGTCGGGCACCGCGGTATAGGCCTCGGCGAGAAGGTTGACCCAGGTTTCCTCGTCGAAACCGGCCGGGGTTAAGGACGCGCTCGGTACCGGGTCACCGGCCCGGGGAACCCGCGGGACGCGGGGCCCGTCACCGGCCGGACGTTCGAACGTTTGTCCCATATAAAGAGTCAACCACAGGCCACCGACATTGCCTGGGGCACCGCGAAAAACTGGTGGATCACCGTGGTGGACTCACTCGCAACTACAACTTCAATCGTTCTTGCTGACCCTGAGGACAATCAACGATGAACGCGAGGCCAACGGCCGAGTTCAGACCTTCTTGACGACGCTCGACTTCAGCTGGGTGGGGCCCACGCCGTCGACCTTGCAGTCGATGTCGTGGTCGCCGACACCCTGAACCAATCGGATGCCGCGCACCTTCGTGCCCACCTTGATCACCGTGGAGCTGCCCTTGATCTTGAGGTCCTTGATCACGGTGACGGTATCGCCGTCGGCGAGCGGGTTGCCGACAGCATCCCTGATAACGGGATCGTCGGCATCCTCTCCATCCGCATCGGCGACGGGCGCCCACTCATGCCCGCACATCGGGCAGACCAGGAGCGCTCCCAGCTCATAGGCGTGCTCGCTGGCGCATTCGGGACACAGGGGAAGAGAATCGGTCATCTGTTCAGGCTACCGCCGGAACACATCCGGCTCCCCACCCGCACAGGCAGGCGGTCGCGCTCCGCCATGTTCCTGGAACCTCCTCGCGCACGCCAGAATGGGAGCGAAAGATTCCACCAGCGCAAGGAGCAGCCGTGACCCCTGACGAATTCCGCACCTACGGCCACGAGCTGATCGACCTGATCGCCGACTATCGCGAGCAGATCGAGGACCGCCCGGTGATGTCACAGGTGTCCCCCGGCGACGTGAAGGCGAAACTCCCGACCGCGGCGCCGCAGCAACCGGAGCCGTTCGAAGACATCATCGCTGATGTGGACGGGTTGATCGTTCCGGGACTGACGCACTGGCAGCATCCGTCGTTCTTCGGCTACTTTCCGGCGAATTCCAGCCTGTCCTCGGTGCTCGGCGACCTGGTCTCCACCGGGCTCGGCTCGCTCGGCCTGTCCTGGCAGTCCGCCCCGGCCCTCACCGAGGTCGAGGAGGTGACCGTGAACTGGATGCGGCAGCTGCTCGGGCTGTCCGACCGGTTCAGCGGAGTGATCCAGGACACGGCATCGACCAGCACCCTGGTTGCGCTGATCAGTGCACGGGAACGGGCATCCGACTACGCCCTTGTTCGCGGAGGACTGCAGGACGGTCAGAGGCCGCTGCGCATCTACGCGTCGGCGCACGCGCACAGCTCGGTCGACAAGGCGGCCCTGCTCGCAGGCTTCGGCCGCGAGAATATTCGCTACATCGAGACGGATGCCGCCCATGCGATGATTCCGAAGGCCCTGGCCCTGGCGATCGCCGATGACAGGGCGAACGGGTTCACCCCGTGCGCCGTCGTGGCGACCACCGGCACCACGGCGACGACCGCTATTGACCCGCTGGAGGAGATCGGGCGGATCGCCGAGGCGAACGGCGTATGGCTGCATGTGGATTCGGCCATGGCCGGGTCGGCGATGATCCTTCCGGAATGCCGCTGGATGTGGGCGGGCATCGAGCACGCCGATTCGATTGTCGTGAACACGCACAAGTGGCTCGGGGTGGCGTTCGACTGCTCGCTCTACTTCGTGCGCGACCCGCAGCATCTGGTGCGGGTGATGAGCACGAACCCGAGCTACCTGCAGTCCAGCGTCGACAGCGAGGTGGCGAACCTGCGCGACTGGGGCATCCCGCTGGGGCGCCGTTTTCGTGCGCTGAAGCTGTGGTTCATGCTCCGCGCCGAGGGGGTCGAGGCGATTCAGGCCAGGTTGCGCCGTGACTTGGAGAATGCGCGCTGGCTCGCCGACCAGGTGGCGGCGGAGCCGGGGTGGCACGTCGTTGCGCCGGTCAATCTGCAGACCGTGTGCCTGCGCCATGAGCCAGAAGGCGTTACCGGTGAGGCGTTGGATACCCACACGCAGGCCTGGGCAGACGCATTGAACCGTTCAGGTGTTGCGTACGTGACACCGGCGATCCTTGATGGCCAGTGGATGGTGCGCATCTCGATCGGCTCGCTCACCACCGAACGGCGACACGTTGAAAAACTGTGGTCCGATCTGCGAACGGTGGCTGCCGCGCAGTCGTAGGCTTGCGCCATGAATGATGGCATCGTGGCCGGGCCCGCGACACCGCAGCGATCCGGCCGCCCGGACAGTCGGGACTACAGCGCCCTGACCGAACCGATTGACCCGGTGGCCGTGCGTGAGTTCCGGCGCCGCGCGCGTGCCGACCGCGAGCCGTGGGCGGCGTTCGCGCCATCCGCCTGGCTACGTTGGATCCTGATCCCGGTGACCGTGATCGTTTTCCTCATGGTCGGCGCAACGATCTTCAGCGGGTTCGCGATGACGATGTCGGGCCCATCGACCGGATTCTTCGAACCAGGGACCTTCGGCGGCTTCTCCGTCGCCGTCCCGGTCATTTTTCTGACGGTTCTCGTGTTCGTCGTCGTGGTGATCGTGCGGCTGATACGTCATCGCAGCCGCGGTGGGCAATGGACCAGATGGTACCGGCTGTTCGCCTTCGCTGCCGCGAACGGACTCAACGCCCATCCGCACACCGTGAATCCGAACTATCCGGGCAGCATCTTCGGCTACGGCAATGATCGGGTGGCCTACGACCGCCTGCAGGCGGCGTCCGGCCGCTTCCTCGACATCGGCAACTATCGTTTCAGCACCGGCTCCGGAGACGACAAGGTGACCCGCCTCTGGGGTTTCATGGCCCTCCGACTCGACCGGCGGCTCCCCCACATGATGCTGGACGCGCGCAGCAACAATGCACTGTTCGGCTCCAACCTGCCTGTCTCGTTCAGCAAAGACCAGGTGCTCTCGTTGGAGGGCGACTTCGACCGCCATTTCACGCTGTACTGCCCGCGCGACTATCAGCGCGACGCGCTCTACATCTTCACCCCCGACCTGATGGCGCTGCTGATCGACAACGCCGGTGCGTTCGACGTGGAGATCGTCGACGACTGGATGTTCGTCTACAGTTCGACACCGTTCGACATGATCGACGAGGTGACGCTGCGCCGGCTGTTCCGGATCGTCGACACGGTCGGTGCGAAAACCCTCAGCCAGAGTGAACGGTATCGGGACGAGCGGGTGGTCGCAGCCGGCGACCCACTGGCCGGGGTCTCCTTGAGCGCAAACCGGATCGGGGCCGGTGGTTCGCGCCTGAAGCGACGAACGCCGTGGCCCGGCATCGTGATCTTCGCCCTGATCTTCGCCGGGATCGTCTATTTCATGTTCACCGTCGTGCTCGGCCCGGTTTCCGGCGAGTTCTTCAGCCCGTTCTAGCGCCAGGCGCTCATCCAGATGCTCACTTGGAGCGGGGCGTGTGCTCGCCGAGCAGATCGGTGAACGATGTCGTCAACGCCAGCGGGTCGACCGGCGAGGGCGAACGAGTGGAGACGGACACCAATTCAGCGAGTTCGGCGCCGGCACGTTCGATCCGTGCGGGCAGGGTGTTCGCGACATCCGCCTCGGTGCCCCAGTCTGCGGTGGCGGCGAAGACGGCCGTCGGCACCACGACCGCGTGCAGGTAGGTGAACAGCGGCCGCATCGAATATTCCAGCGCCAGCGAATGGCGCGGCGTGCCGCCCGTGGCTCCCATCAGCACGGGCATGCCGGACAGGGATTGCGGCTCGAGCAGGTCGACGAATGACTTGAACAGGCCGCTGTAGCTGCTGGTGAAGATCGGCGAAACCACGATCAGTCCATCAGCAGTGGTGACCGTGTCGATGACGCGGCCAAGGGCCGGACTCGGAAAGCCGGTGAGCAGGTTGTTGGTCACCTCGGTGGCAATGTCGCGCAGTTCGAACACGTCGACGGCGACATCGATCTGGTCCAGGCGAAGCCGCGCCACGGTGGCATCGGCCAGGCGATCGGCGAGCAGCCGCGACGACGACGGCTGGCTGAGCCCGGCGGTGACCACCGAAATTCTGCGGGAGGCCATATTATTCAACTGCTTTCACTGACGGCGATGACGCATCGACCAGGGCGGATCCCGACACCGACTCTCCGGTTGCTGACCCTGCCGAGCCTATACCTGCCGACTGCGGGGTGAGCGTCGCTTGAAGCAGGGATGCGTGGGTGGGGGCATCGGGAACGTGGGCCGGACGGTCGGCAGCGAATTCGCGCCGGAGCACTGGCACGACCTCCTCCCCGAGCAGATCGAGCTGTTCGAGCACCGTCTTCAGGGGAAGGCCGGCGTGATCCATCAGGAACAGTTGGCGCTGGTAGTCGCCGAAGCTGTCGCGCATGGAGGCATACTTGTCGATGACCTCCTGCGGGCTGCCCACGGTCAGCGGGGTCTGCGCGGTGAAATCCTCCATGCTCGGACCGTGGCCGTAGACCGGGGCGTTGTCGAAGTACGGCCGGAACTCGTTCACCGCGTCCTGCGAGTTCTTGCGCATGAACGCCTGGCCGCCGAGCCCGACGATCGCCTGGTCGGCGGTTCCGTGGCCGTAGTGTTCGAATCGCTGGCGATAGAGCGAGATCAGCCGCATGTAGTGTTCCTTCGGCCAGAAGATGTTGTTGGCGAAAAAGCCATCGCCATAGTAGGCCGCCTGTTCGGCGATCTCCGGAGAGCGGATGCTGCCATGCCAGACGAACGGGGGAACACCGTCCAGCGGCCTGGGCGTGGACTGGAAACCCTGTAACGGGGTGCGGAACCTACCCGACCAGTCCACCACGTCCTCCCGCCACAACCGGTGCAGCAAGGCGTAGTTCTCCACCGCCAGTTCGATGCCCTGGCGGATGTCCTTGCCGAACCACGGGTAGACGGGGCCGGTGTTGCCGCGCCCCATCATCACATCGACGCGGCCGTCGGCCAAGTGCTGCAACATGGCGAAGTCCTCGGCGATCTTCACCGGGTCGTTGGTGGTGATCAGCGTCGTTGAGGTGCTGAGGATGATCCTCTTCGTCGTCGCCGCGATGAACCCGAGCATAGTGGTGGGACTCGACGGCACGAACGGCGGATTGTGGTGTTCCCCCGTCGCGAAGACGTCGAGGCCAACCTCCTCGGCCTTCTGGGCGATGGCCACCATCGACTTGATTCGCTCGTGTTCGGTGACGGTGTACCCCGTGGTCGGGTCGGTCGTCACGTCACCGACACTGAATATTCCGAACTGCATTCTGTCCTCCGCCTGCGTGTGGTATCTATTCACCACAATCTTCATGCGTTTGCATGTAGAAATCCTAACGCCCTCTGTGCCGAATGTATTCCTTGCCCCTTACAAGAGCCCCAGTGGGCAGTAGATGAGGGAATGAATCGACTTTTCCCTCGACTACTGCACGCTCGGCGAGGGATGCGGGCGGGATCAGGCGAGCAACTCAGCAGCGAGCAGCTCCAGCGTGCGCACCCGGGCGGGAGCCGCCTGTGCGGACTCGGCGGCATAGGCGGACGCCGAGGGAGACACCATCACCTCATCAACGGCGAACCGTGACGCCAATTCGCGCAGTCGGTCGGCTGCCGCCACAGGCTCATCGATGATCCAGCGTTCGATCATCCGGTCGATCATCTGCTGCTGCAGTTCGGTCATCGATGCCCGGGCGGCATCTTCAACGGTGTCGACCGCACTGAGCTGTTGACCTGACCGCAGCCGTGCCATCTGCTGCAGTTGAGGCAGGGCGAGCGCCAACGCCTCGGATCTGGTGGGCGCGACCGACACGTTGGCGGTCAGGAAGGTGCGCGGCTCGGCCAGCACCTCAGACGGCGTGAAGCCCGTGCGGTACAGCTCGAGCGCCCGCTCGGTGCCCTCGCCGGAGAAGTGGTGGGCGAACACATAGGGCAGCCCGAGCGCGGCGGCCAGCTGGGCCGAATAGTCGCTGGAGCCGAGCAGCCACACGTCAGGCACACTGCCCGAACGCGGGGTGGCCTTGAGCAGGTAGTCCTGGCCTGAGGCGATACGCAACGAGGCTCCTTCAGGATGGAGCAACGCCCGAATGTCGCGAATGTGGTCCGGAAACTTGTCCACCTCGCTGGTGGTGCCGCTCTGTCTGAGGAACGCGGTGATCACCGGGTCGCTGCCCGGCGCCCGGCCAAGGCCCAGGTCGATTCTGCCGGGGAACGCCGCCTCGAGGAGGGCGAATTGCTCCGCCACCACCAGGGGCGAATGGTTCGGCAACATCACCCCGCCAGACCCGACTCGGATGCGGGCGGTCTGCGCCGCGATCAGGCCGATCAGCACCGGCGGGTTCGTGGCCGCCACCGACGGCATGTTGTGATGCTCCGCCAACCAGTAGCGCGTGAAGCCGAGCTCGTCGGCGCGTTTCGCCAGGGCCACAGTGGCCTGCATGGCGTCGGCAGAAGTCTGGTTGCCACGAACCGGAATCAGGTCGAGCACCGACAGCGCGAGGGAGCCGGATCGCGACGTCCGCGTGGAGTCTGGGGCGGACACGGGTTCGGAAGCAGGCACAGTAGTCATCCTCACCCTCAACCGCGCACGGGCGGGGACTATTCCGGCACAGCGACCTGATCCGGTCGTGACGTCGAGTCGATCGCTGCGGTACGCATCGAGCAACGTAGAGCGCAGCCGGGCCCACCGCGGGTTGAGCGACCCAACCACCGGGGATCAGCCTCGCAGAAATCGCGACCGCCGCAGCCAAAAGTTCAGGATGAGAGGCTCGCAGGGGTTCAGAACAGCCCGGCGACCCTGTGCTCCTGTAGGTTTACGCGCCTACGGGGCTCCGCAACCGCCCCGGCCGCGCGTCAGCTCTCTTTGACCGCGGTGAGCACCTGGGTCAACGAGTCCTTGGCATCGCCGAACAACAGCGACGTCTTCGGGTCGAAGAGCAGCTCGTTCTCGATTCCGGCGAACCCGGGCCGCATCGAACGCTTGAGGAAGACGACCTGGCCCGCATCCCCGACCTCGAGGATCGGCATGCCGTAGATCGGTGAGCCTGGCGTGGTCTTGGCGGCCGGGTTCACCACGTCGTTCGCGCCCACCACCAGCACCACATCGGTGGTTTTGAACTCGGGGTTCACCTCGGACATCTCTCTCAGCGACTCGTAGGGCACGTTCGCCTCGGCCAGCAGCACGTTCATGTGCCCGGGCATCCGGCCGGCCACAGGGTGGATGCCGAAGATCACCTCCACCCCGCGCGCCTCGAGCACTTGGGCCAACTCTGCGATCGTGTGCTGGCCCTGGGCGACGGCGAGGCCGTAGCCGGGCACGATCACCACTTTTTGCGCATAGGCGAGCAGCACACCGACGTCTTGCGCGGTCATCGACTTCACCGGGCGGTCGCTGATCGCGGTCGAGCCGGCCGTGGAGCCGCCACGGAACGCACCGAACATGGTGCCGACAACGCTGCGTCCCATCGCCTGGGCCATCACGCGGGTGAGGATCGTTCCGCTGGCACCGACCAGGGTTCCGGCGACGACCAGCAACACGTTGCCGAGCACCACACCGGATGCGGCAACCGCAAGGCCGGTGAACGCGTTCAGCAACGAGATCACGATCGGCACGTCGGCCCCGCCGACAGGGAACACCAGCAGCAACCCGGCAACCAGCCCGACTGCCAGCAGGATGCCGCCCCACATTCCGTCTCCGGTCGTCACGAGGAGGACAGCGATCGCCGCCGCCGCGGCCAGCACCAGCACCATCACCCAGCGCATGCCGGGGAAGATCAGCGGGCGCCCGCTGATGATGCCCTGCAGCTTCGCGACCGTCACGGCTGAACCGGAGAACGAGATTGCCCCCACCACCATGGTGAACACGATCGCGACCCGAATCCACGGGCTCGCGCTGTGCTCCTCGAGTTCGAGGAACGCCACCAGAGCAGCGGCACCGCCACCGACACCGTTGAAGGCACCGACCAGTTGCGGCATGGCGGTCATGTGAACCCGCCGGGCGACGGGCACCGCGATCAGCGATCCGAGCGCGATCGCGGCGAGAATCAGCGGAATATTCTCCATCGTCATCGAGAAGAAGAGGGTGAGCACGGCGAGAAGGGCACCGGCAGCACCGATCAGGTTGCCGCGGCGGGCGCTGCGGGGCGAACTGAGCCCCTTGAGCGCGAGGATGAAGCAGATGGCGGCCACCAGGTAGAGCAGGGCCGTCCATTCGGGGCTGAGCAGGTTCACTTCGTGTCACCCTTCGCGGCGGTCTCCGGTTGCCGTTCGGCGGTGGTCGTGGCTGGGGCCTTGCGGCCACGGAACATCTCGAGCATCCGGTCGGTGACAACGAAACCGCCGACCAGGTTCGCGGTCGCGAGCACCACCGCGATCAACGCGACCGTCAGCAACCACGGGTCGCTGGCCTGCCCGGCGACGATGATCGCGCCGATCAGTACGATTCCGTGGATCGCGTTGGCACCCGAGAGCAACGGGGTGTGCAGGATGCTGGTCACCTTCGACACCACCTCGAAGCCGACGAACACCGACAATACGACAACCGTCAACAGGGTGACTGCATCCATCAGTTTCCCTCCAATGCCGCCGCGGTGGGCGCATGCCGCACCTGCCCGTCATGGGTCAGGCAGGTTCCCGCCACGAGTTCATCGTCAAAATCGGGGGCAACCTCGCCCTGGGCGGTCATCAGCTCGATCAGGTTCGACACGTTCTTTGCATACAGCCGGGACGCATCAGTTGCCATGTCGGATGCGGCATCCTTCAACCCATAGAGGGTGACTGCACCGTCGCCGACGGTGGTGGGCACCTGGTGGTCCACACCCGGCAGAACGCCTTCGACATTGCCGCCGGTCTCGGCCGCAAGGTCGACGATCACCGAGCCGGGCCGCATGCCGGCGACCATCTCGGTGGTGACCAGCAGCGGAGCCGCCCGGCCGGGGATGGCCGCGGTCGTGATCAGAACGTCGGCGCCGGCCACGTATGGGGTGAGCAGCTGCTGTTGCCGGAGTGCCCGGTCTTCGCTGAGTTCTCGGGCGTAGCCGCCCTGGCCCTCGACCGCATCGAGGTCGAGGTGCACGAAGGTTCCACCCATCGAGGTCACCTCGTCGGCGGACGCTGGCCGCACGTCGTAGGCCGACACACGCGCGCCCAGCCGCTTCGCGGTGCCGATCGCCTGAAGCCCGGCGACCCCGGCGCCGAGCACCAGCACCCGCGCCGGCGGAATGGTGCCGGCCGCGGTCATGTACAGCGGGAAGAAGCGTGAGAACCGGGTGGCCGCCTCGAGCACGGCCCGGTAGCCGGTGATCAGCGACTGGGAGGTGAGGGCGTCCATCGACTGGGCCCTGGAGATGCGCGGCACCAACTCGAGCGCGAATGCGGTGATTCCGCCGGCGGCGAGCGCCTTCACCGTGGCCAGTTCGGTCGACGGCGATGCCAGTCCGACCGTGATGGCGCCCCGGCGCAGCTCGGACACCTGCCCGGCGGTGAGCGGTCGCACGTGGCAGAGCACGTCGAGCACGGACACGTCCACAATATTCTGAACGATGGCGCCGGCCTCCGTGTAGGCGGAGTC
>CAJDUP010000072.1_pt1 | contig 12614 bp, 11 predicted proteins | sample 7391181 | NCBI WGS metagenome assembly CAJDUP01 (sample SAMEA7055690, study PRJEB34461) | soil metagenome | biome: terrestrial ecosystem; feature: Peninsula; material: soil | place: Antarctica | collected 2016
GTCGACGGGGCACTCGTGCTTTACGTCGAACGCGGCGGCAAGAGCGTGCTCGCCTTCGAGGACGGGTCTCCGGATGCCGGGCCCGCCGCTTCCGGGCCCGAGCCGACCTCTGGATCGTTCGCCGGGTCGGTAGCCGGGTCGGTAGCCGGGTCGGTAGCCGGGGCAAACCCCTCGCGCGCCGTCGGAGCGACGTCAGCTCACGCCAGCAGCCCACCCCCCAACCCGGTCGGCGGTCAGGCCGGACGGGCAATTCGCCTGGCCACCGACGCGCTGGCGGCACTGGTGCTCCGCGGCGGGGTCGACAAGTTGACCATTGAAAAGATCAACGGTGAGTTCGTGATCGGCACGCCGGTCGGGGCTGCGCTCCAGGCGTCCGGGTTCACGGCGATCCCCCGCGGCCTGCGCCTACGCCGCTGAGCCATCACCTGTCGCGGTGCATCGTGGTCCCAGTGCGCCCCGGGCCCGGCGCGTCGAAGTCCCAGTGCGCCCCGGGCCCGGTGCGTCGTAGTCCGAGTGCTGTGTGGATTCGGTACGCCCCGGCCGCAGGACCGAGTGGACTCGGCATTTCGGGGGCTCGGTGCGTCCTTCGCACCGGTGCTTCGGGAGCCGACTACCTCGAAAGCTCAGGACCCCAGGGGCGCCGACGGGCTCTGCGCACCGGGCTCTGCGCACCCGCAACCCGCTCCTCCTGAGTTTTTGCCGAACGGTGCCGGCGGGGTCACGCGGATGTCTCCCGAACCCGGGCGCCTGCCACCGGCCAGGCGGTCGACCAGTCAGCCCGCCAGGCGGTCTCCCGGTCAGCCTCCGGTCAGCCGGCAACGCGGTCCTCCGGTCAGCCGGCCAGCCGGTCCTCCGATCAGCCGGCCAGCCGGTCCTCCGATCAGCCGGCAACGCGGTCCTCCGGTCAGCCGATCAGCCGGTGATCGGTGTGGCGAGGCCGTCGATGATCTCGACTCCGGGCAGCCGGCTGAACAGGGCTCCCGGCAACAGGATCTTCGACCGCCGCACTCCCGAACCGATGATCACCACCTCAGCCTCGGACACGCGGCTGTCGACCAGCACCGGCCATCCGTCCGGCAATCCGATCGGGGTGATGCCGCCATATTCCATGCCGGTCATCTCGACCGCCTGATCCATCGGCAAGAACGACGACTTGCGCACGTCGAGCCGCTTGCGCACCACGGTGTTGACGTCGGCGCGGGTGTTCGACAGAACGACGCAGGCGGCGATGCGCTGTTCGCCCTCGCGCCTGCCAGCCACGACCACGCAGTTGGCGAGCGTGTCGGCGTCGAGCCCGAACTCGGCCTGGGTGGCGGCGGTGTCGGAGATGTCCGGGTCGATCTCGACCACCCCCACCGTGTCGAGGACCCCCGCCGCGTCGAGGGCAGCGGCGACCGGTTCAGCAAGAAGATCGAGGCGAGTGGATGCCGGCACTGTCGTCAACCGGCCGAGCGTGAAGGTTCCCATCCGCCCAGTCTGCCCGTACCGTCCGGGTGGTCGCCACCGACGGCGAGGTGGAGTTGCTTTATGCTGGTCGAACCATGCCCGAGGGTGACACCGTATTCCGTGCGGCCCGTGAACTGCGAGCCGCTCTCGTCGGCGAGCGCCTCACCCGGTGCGACATCCGGGTGCCGCGTTTCGCGACCGTCGACCTCACCGGTGAGGTGGTCGACGACGTCGTCAGTCGCGGCAAGCACCTGCTCATTCGCGTGGCTGACGCCTCGATCCACACGCACCTGAAGATGGAGGGGATGTGGCACATCTACCAGCCGGGCGAGAAGTGGCGACGGCCGGCCTGGCAGGCCCGAATCATCCTCGGCACTGCCCGATCCGCAGCCGTCGGATTTCAGCTCGGCGTGGTCGAGGTGCTGCGTCGCGATGCCGAGGACACGGCCGTCGGGCATCTGGGCCCAGACCTGCTCGGACCTGACTGGGACGCCGTGGAGGCACTCACCCGACTGCGCGCAAACCCCGGCCGCACGATCGGTGAAGCCGTGCTCGACCAAAGGATGCTCGCCGGCATCGGCAACGTGTACCGCAGCGAATTGTGCTTCCTGGTCGGCGTGCTGCCAGAAACCCCCGTCAGCGATGTGCCGGATCTGCCCCGGCTGGTCACCCTCGCTCAGAAACTGCTGGCGGCGAACACGGAGCGATCACGGCGTTCGACCACCGGCCGGCTGCGCGGAGACACGCTGTGGGTGTACGGGCGCGACAGGCGCCCGTGCCTGCGCTGCGGCACGGCCATTCGGCAGGCAGAGTTCGGCGATCCGGCCCGGGTGGTCTACTGGTGCCCGAACTGCCAGCGCTGAGCCGCCCCCGACGCGGCAGCGCCGCGCAGCCGAGCGGTGTGGGCGCAGTGCGGACAGTTCGGCCGCCGGTTGCTCGTAGTGTAGAGCTATGGCCATCACCACTCCGCGCCCCTGGTTGAACAGTTACGCCCCGGGCGTTCCGCACGACATCGAGCTGCCCACCGGCTCGCTCTACGACCTGGTCGAGGAGTCGATCCGAGCATTCCCCGACAACATCGCGCTCGAGTTCTTCGGCCGCGAGACGACCTACCGCGCACTCGGTGACCAGATCGACCGGGCCGCAGAGGGCCTGCGCCTGCTCGGCGTGCAGAAGGGCAGCCCGGTGGCGATCGTGTTGCCGAACGCGCCGCAGCACATCGTCGCGTTCTACGCGGTGCTGCGCCTCGGCGGCATCGTGATCGAGCACAACCCGCTCTATACCCCGCGCGAGCTGCGCCACCAGTTCGAAGACCACGGCGCGAAGATCGTGATCGCCTGGGACAAGGTGGTCGCCTCGATCCAGGCCTTCCCGGCGGATATCGCGGTCGACGCGATCATCTCGATCGACATCACCCGCGCGATGCCGTTCGCCACGCGTGCGATGCTGCGTCTGCCCATCACGAAGGCGCGCGAGTCACGGAGCGCCCTGACCACTCGGGTGCGCGGCACCCTCGACTGGCCCGAGCTGCTTGCGAACGCGCCGATCAGCGAGCACATCATCCGCCCGGAGGCCGACGACGTTGCCCTGATCCAGTACACGAGCGGCACGACCGGGCGGCCCAAGGGGGCCACGCTCACCCACCTGAACCTGAACGCGAATGCGGCGCAGGCCCGCGCCTGGGTGCCCACGGTTCCGCTCGGCACCGCCGTCGTCTACGCGGTGCTGCCCATGTTCCACGCCTACGGGCTCACCCTCTGCCTCACCTTCGCCATGAGCATGGGGGCGCGTCTGGTGCTGTTCCCGAAGTTCGACCCCGACCTGGTGCTGAAGGTGATCAAGAAGCATCCGGCCACATTCCTGCCCGCGGTGCCGCCGATCTATGAGCGGCTCACGCAGGCGGCGAAGGAGCAGAACGTGTCGCTCGCGGGGATCGAGATCGCGATCTCCGGCGCCATGCCGCTGACCGCGTCGGTCGTGGAACCGTGGGAGGGTCTCACCGGCGGCTACCTCGTCGAGGGCTACGGGCTCTCCGAGACCTCACCGGTGCTGATGGCGAACCCGGTGGCCGACAGCCGCCGCGCCGGCACGGTCGGCCTGCCGCTGCCGAACACCGAATTGCGCGTCGTCGATCCCGAAAACCCGGCGACGGATCGCGCATCCGGAGAGCAAGGTGAGCTTCTGGTGCGCGGCCCCCAGGTGTTCTCCAGCTATTGGCGGGAACCGGATGCCACGGCTGAGGTCTTCGTCGACGACCCCGACGGTGGCGCCCCCTGGTTTCGCACCGGTGACATCGTCACCGTCGACAGCGACGGGTTTGTGACTATTGTCGACCGCATCAAGGAGCTGATCATCACCGGCGGCTTCAATGTGGCCCCCACCGAGGTGGAGGAGACGCTCTGCGAGGTCTCAGGAATCGCCGAGGCGGCCGTCGTGGGCATCCCGAGCGTGCACAGCGGCGAAGAGGTCGTTGCCGCGGTCGTACTGCACCCCGGCGCCGCGCTCGACGAGGCCGCTGCGCGGGCGTATGTGCGCGAGCGTCTCACCCCGTACAAGGTGCCCAAGCACATCACGGTCGTCGAAGAGCTGCCGAAGTCGTTGATCGGCAAGATCTTGCGGCGAAGGGTGCGAGAGGAATTGTTGAAGTCCGCGCCGGACTCGTCAGAACAAGCCTGAAGCGTCCCTAGATCAGGGCACCGCTGAGCCGCGCATCGCCACGGAGGCTGCATCACGGGGTGCTGCGCCACAGAAGGTGCTTCATCACACGGCGCGAAGGTGCTCGGCCGGTTCAACACGGTCAGCGGTGGGCTCGACCAATCACCCGCGGTCGGAACCTACTCGTGGTCAGTGTTTGTTCGTGGTCAGTTCCTGTTAGTGGTCAGTGTTTGTTCTTGGTCAGATCCTCAACCTCGGGGTGCAATTTGGCATCCGCCTTGGCGTGCTTGGCCGCGCGTTTCTCTTTGATCGATTTTCCGTGCGCCTTCGAACTGGTCTGGTGTGGTGATTTGTCGGGCATGGTGGACTCCTTCGCGCGCCGGGGCCGTCGGAAGTCCCGTGTTCACAGGGTACGCTCGCCCGCCCGTGGCATGCCCGATTTTCAGCAAGTCGGATGCTTGGCGCGGTGGATGGCGCGGTGGATGGCCTGCTACACGACCTGTTGCTCCGACGACTACCCGCCACCCCGGGCATTCAGCGCCAGTTGTTCAGCGCAGGTTGCCCAGCGCAGGTTGTTCAGCGCAGCCGCTCCCGGAGGGCATCTCGTGACTGCTGCGCGGTGCGGCGAACCTCGATGTCCGGGTCGCGCACGAGCGCGGCGATGGCGTCGACGTGCTCCGCAGTGCCCTGTGCAGCCAGGGCCCGCAGAGCCGCGGCACGCACCCGGGGCACGTCATCGGTCAGCATCTTCACCAGCTTCGGAGCCACCTGCAGGTCGCGCATCAGCACCACCCGTGCGCACATCTCGCGCACCCGCCAGGCCTGGTTGGTCAGGCCGACGACGACGTAGGGTGCGGCGAGCGCCTCATCCCAGGCGTGCAGGAACACGCGCGCCCCCCACAGTTCGGGCCAGTACAGGGCCGGAGCCCCCTCGAGGATGCCGAGGGCGTGGCGACCGCCCGCGTAGAGCAGAAAATCTTTGCCGGCGTTCTTCGCCCGCAACAGTGTCACCGCGTTCTCGATCACCGCCCTCTCGCCGTAGTGTGCTATCGCCGCCTGCAGCCTCTCGGCTGTGGGGAGATCGAGCGGGATGTCGGGGTGCAGTTCACGAGACTTGTTCATGGCGCTGCCCACTTTACCGGGCGCCCCCTGCGGCGGGGGTGCGAGACGACTCCTCATACGTCGGAATCGCTCAACGCCCGCGAAGTCCAGAGAAAGGCATGCCGGCCCTCTCTGGGCAGTGTTTTAGGTCTCAGGACATCGGTGACGGTTCTGCATCAGGACATCGGTGACAGTTCTGCATCAGGACATCGGTGACGGTTCTGCATCGGGACAGCGGTGACGGTCTCCTCCTGAAGTCTTGAACCTGAAGGTCGAACAGCCTGCCGCTCAAAAAATGCAGGAGGAGAGCCGCGCCGAGCGTATCTCTGCGTCGGCAACGGTGTCATCCTGAGTTTTTCTGGGTGAGGTGCGGTGTACCCGGCGGGCTACAGGGAAACGCCGACGAGCACGGGTTCGGGCTGCAGCAGCACGCCGAACTCGGCGAGCACGCGCCCCTGCACGAAGCGGGCCAATTCGGCCACCTCGGCCGCGGTCGCCCCGCCACGGTTCGTCAACGCCAACGTGTGCTTGCTGGAAATGGCCGCCCGCGAGCCCGGCAGAGCGAAGCCACGCCCGATACCGGCGTTCTCTATCAGCCAGGCGGCACTGAGCTTCACCGCGCCTTCCCGAGCGTCGGCACCGGCGCCCGAGCCTGAAGATTTCGCCATCGCGCCGGTGATCTCGGATGCGTGATCGTGCGACGCGCCGTGCCCCGCAGCCCGGCCACCTGCTCCCCCCGCTGTTTCGTCGCCGGCGGGCCCGCGATCATCAGCATCGTCGTCGGCGCCGTGCAACGGGGTGATCGTGTCTTGGGCATCGGCCACCAGCGGCCAGCGTGGGCAACCCGCGGGCAACCCGCGGGCAAAGTTCTCGCTCACGATCGGGTTCGTGAAGAATGACCCGGCACTGACCGAATCGGGGTCTGCGGCATCCAGCACCATGCCCTTCGAGGCCCGCAGCTCGAGCACCGCTCGGCGCACCTCGACCAGCTCGACCCGGTCGCCGAGAGACACGCCCAATGCCGTCGCCAACTGCCCGTAGGCGACCGGCATGCTTCGCCCGGATGCCGAACCCTCCCCTTCGAACAGTTGCAGCTCGATCGCCAGAACGATGCCGATCTGCAGTTTCTGCTTCAGCCTCGAGGTGCGGTAGCCGAGCTCGAGATCGGAGGCGGGGATCCGCGTGACCTGGTCGGTGTCCTGGTCGAGAAAATGTATGGCGACCAGGCTGGACGACAGTTCCTGCCCGTACGCGCCGATGTTCTGCACCGGGGCGGCGCCCGCGCATCCGGGAATCCCCGACAGCGCCTCGATCCCGGCCCAGCCGTGGGCGACCGTGTGCGCGACCAGATCGTCCCACCTCTCGCCGGCCGCGACCTTGAGGTGGATCGTGCGGCCATCCGGCGTCTGACCCGAGGTCGGCAGTTCTTCTATCCCCCGGGTGACCAGCCGGATCACGGTACCGTCGAAACCGTCATCGGATGCCACGGTGTTCGACCCGCCGCCGAGCAGCAACCACTCGTCGCCGGTTCGCCACACCGTGATCGCGGTCTCGACCAGCTCCGCGGTGGTGGCCGGGGCGACCAGGTGCTCGGGCACTCCGCCGACGCGGATGGTCGTCAGCTCTGATAGTGGTGGCACCGATGATGTCATGATTCTCGCGTCGTGGATCTCTGGGTGCCGGTCACGCCAGAAAGACGCGCGCCTGCGCCTTTCCGAGCACGGTCTGGTCGTTGAAGGTGACCGTCAGGTCGATGCGGCACGCAGAGTCTTCGATCTGGCCGACCTTCGCGACCACACGCACGTGGGCACCGTCTGCCGCATCCACTGGCACCGGGCGGGTGAACCGCACCTGGTAGTCGGCGATGCGTCCGGGGTCGCCGATCCAGTCGACGACCGGCTGCACCGCGAAACCCATGGTGAGCATGCCGTGGGCAAGAACGCCGGGAAGGCCCACGTCGACGGCCACGTCGTCACGGTAGTGGATCGGGTTGAAGTCACCCGACGCGCCCGCATACCGCACCAGGCTGTCGCGGCTGAGCGTGAACTCGCCCTCGGCGACAATGTCGCCCACGGTCAGCTGGTCGGATCTCACGGCGTTCATTCGTCTCCCCTGACCACGAGAGTGGAGGTCGCGGTCACCACGTGCGCGCCCGCCTGGTCGACGATCTCCGAGACCGCGGTCACCATGGAGTGCCCGCCCAGCGACTTGACGCTGGCAACGGTGAGAGTGGCGGTGAGCTCATCGCCGGCCACGATCGGCCGAGTGAAGGTGAAGCGCTGGTCGCCGTGCACCACGCGGGTGAAGTCGATGCCGGCATCCGGTTCGGCCAGCAATTGGGCCAGGGTCGCCTCTTGCACGACCACCGGAAAGGTCGGCGGCGCAACCACGTCGGCGTAACCCGCGGCGCGCGCGGCTTCCGGGTCATGATTGATCGGATGCGTGGCGAAGACGGCGCGGGAGAACTCGCGGATCTTCTCTCGCCCGACAAGGTAGGGGGCGACCGGGGCGAAGGTGCGGCCGGCGATATCTGGGTTGACTGACACCCGACCATTCTATTCAGGCGCTGTTCGAATCAGGCGCTGTACTATTCCGGCGCTGTACTATTCCGGCGCTGTTCTATTCAGGCGCTGTCGACGGCCGCCGGGCACAGCCGCGGAGCGGTGTCCCGGCTCGCGGTTAACAGCAGAACCCCGCCGCCACAGGGGCAAACGGGGTTCGGTGCAGTTGGGTACTGCAGTGGCTGACGGTCGGAGCTGGTGCTTCGTGTCAGCCGAGTGACGCGGCCTACTGGCAGCTGTCACACTGCAGAAGGTCCATCGGGTCAACGGGAACTGAATAGCCGTCAACATTGTTGTCGTAATCCATGGGTGCCTCCTCAGGTGTCTTGGTGGTTCTTCGGCTGAAACGTGATTTTGTCTCTGCCGCGCCTTTGCGGTTCTTCACTATATAACGGGAATGACACCCCTGTCATTCCACTACATGTAGTGTTTTGAGGTTTTTCCTCACTATCCCGCGAGAATACGCGGGACCACCGACATTTAAGATTTTTCGACACGCCGAGGCGCGTGTTCGCGGCACGGTTTCGAGGGCCAATTCCATGCCTGACCACGGTTCTGGCTCGACATTTCTCCCTGCTGGCGGCGGCCGCGACGCCCCAGACGGTTAGCATGGCGAGATGCAACAAATGATTCTGGATGTCGACACCGGCATCGACGATGCACTCGCCCTTCTCGTGGCAGTACGCCACCCTGACGTGAACGTGCGCGCGGTCACCTGTGTGGCGGGAAATGCCAGCCTCGAGCAGGTCGTGCGCAACACCCTCAAAGTGCTGGACGTTGCCGGGGCCGGCGACATCCCGGTCGCCGCCGGGGCCCCCCGCCCGTTGCTGGCGGAGGCCCGCCACGCCGCCCACGTGCACGGGAACGACGGGCTCGCCGACCTCGGGCTGCCGGAGTCAACGCGCCAGATCGAGCCGATACACGCCGTCGAACTGCTGCGCCGCGAGATTCTTGCCAGCCCGACCCCGGTCACCCTGGTTCCGCTGGCGCCGATGACGAACATCGCCCTGTTGGTGCGCATGTATCCCGAAGCCCTGGCAAACGTCGAGCGCATCGTCTTCATGGGCGGATCCGCATCGGTGGGCAATGCCACCGCCGTGGCGGAGTTCAACACCTGGCATGACCCGGAGGCGGCAGAGATTGTGCTGAGTGCCGGGGTGCCGATCACCATGTATGGGCTGGATGTGTTCTATTCGGTCACGGTTGCGGCGGACGACATCACCCGGCTCGTCGCGGCGGCCGAACCGGGGGCCCAGTTGGCCGGGCGCCTGCTGCAGCACATCGTCAGTGTGAAGGGCGGCGAGGTGCGTGTCGCGGGTGAGGGCAACGGCGACATCGGCGATGCGGGCGCCGTGTGCGCCGCGATCGACCCCGAGGGCGTGCGCACCGTGAACCTGCCGGTTCGCGTCAGCCTCGGCGACCCACTCACCCGCGGCCAGACGGTCGTTGACCACCGCACGGCCGGCCACGAGCAGGAGGGTGCGGGCGACCCCGGCTTCAACCCGATCGACGTCGCCCTCGGGGTCGACGGTGCCCGCTACGCGAAACTGTTTCTGGACACCATCACGGCGTAAGCGGGTTTGCGCGCCGCGCCACCCTGCGGCCGCACCACTCTCAGCTGGCCGAAGAATCGCCGGCGGCCGCCTCAAGGCCTCGGACGGCGCGGGTTTCGGCAGGATTTCTTGTTGCCCAGGCTCCCTCGATCCGCAGGGTTGCGAGGCGGTTTCGAGCCAATCATCCTTCGCCGGTTCGCTCGGCCCCCGTCAAGCCTGGGCTCGGCGAGGCGTCACTCCGTGAGGTCGAGCATCGGAGTCTTCCGCCGGAACCCACGCGTCAGGAACAGCAGATAGATGAACCCGACCGCCAGCCAGATCAACCCGATCACCAGCGTTCGAGGCGACAGGCTCGTCCACAGCCAGATCGTCAGGCCGAATCCGATCAACGGGACGACGAGATACGTGAAGACGTGCATCCCGTGGCGCCGCTTGTCGTCCAGGTAATAGTGCTTGATCACCGCCAGGTTGACCGCGGAGAACGCGATCAACGCACCGAAGCTGATCATCTCAGACAACATCCCCAGGTCGATCACGAGCGCGAACAGTGAGACGACCGAGACCGCGAGGATCGACAGCACCGGGGTGCGGAACCGCTCGTTCAACCGCCCGAAGAAACCCCGGGGCAGTACGCCATCCCGACCCATTGCGAACAGGATGCGGGAAACTGACGCCTGGGAGACCAGGGCAGACCCCGCCGCACCAGCGACATAGGCGGCGATGAAGAACGCACCGAGGAACTGGCCGCCAGCGGCCTTCATCACGTCGATGGCGGCGGAGTCGGCGTTGGCGAAGGAGTGGTCGGGCAGCACGAGGTGACCCACGTAGGCCAGGCCCACGAACAGCACCCCGGCGATCAGCGTGATTGCCATGATCGCGATCGGCAGGCTCCTGCGCGGATCCTTGGTCTCTTCGGCAAACGTCGAGACGGAATCGAAGCCCAGGAACGACAGGCACAGGATGGCGGCTCCGGCCATGACTGGCCCGAATCCGCTCGGATCCCCCGTGCCCGCGAACGGTGCCAGGAGGTCGACGGTGGAGCTCTGGCTGACCTGGTTGATTGCCATGGCCACGAAGACCACGATGAAGATGAGCTGAACCGCGATGAGGACCATGTTGGTGCGCGCGATCGACACGATCCCCACGATGTTCAAGATCGTCACCACGAGGATGGTGGCGAGGATGAACACCCAGGCTGGAATCGCCTGGAAGGTCTCATGCAGATAGATTCCGATCACCAGGTAGTTGATCATGGGCAGGAACAGGTAGTCGAGCATGAGCGCCCAACCGGTGAGGAACCCGATCCCGGGACCAAAACTTCGCTGGCTGTAGGTGTAGGCCGACCCGGCGAACGGGAAGGCCCGCGACATCAGGCCGTAAGACCTGGCGGTGAACACCATCGCGACCAGGGTGACGATGTAGGCCAGGGGCAACCGGCCACCGGTGACCTGGGTGACGATGCCGTAGGTGGTGAACACGGTGAGCGGCACCATGTAGACCATGCCGAACAGCACGAGCGACGGTATCCCGAGCACGCGGCGCAGCTGGCCGGTGTCGGACTTCAGGTTGCTGACCGCCGAATAGATGGGTTGCGTGCTCATGCGTGCTCCTTGGAGTGGGCGGTTGCCAGGTAGGTGCAGGATCCGGCCAGATACGTGGCCTGAACCCGGATGCCTGGGATGTCGAGCGCCGGCCGGGTGCGCGGGTCGGCGCTGAGCCAGACCAGGTCGGCACTGGTGCCCGGGGTGATCTGCCCCCAACCCTCGCTTGTGCGGTCGGCCAGGGCCAGTGTGGCGACCCCGGCGGTGTATGCCGTCAGGGCTGCTGAGACCTCGAGGCGCTCATCGGCGGTCCAGCCGCCGGACGGTTCGCCGTCTACTGTCATGCGCGAGACGCCGACGGAGATCCCGTCGAGCGGTGCCGCGGACGAGCAGGGCCAATCCGAGCCGAACGACAAGGTGGCTCCGCTGTCGACGAGGGTGCGCATGCGGTACTGCTGCTCCGTGCGTTCCGGGCCGAGCCGGGGCACGGTCAGCACGGTCATCAGGGCGTCGAGCTGGGCCCAGAGCGGCTGCATGACCGGCACGACACCCAGTTCGGCGAAGCGCGCCAGGTCCGCGGGCGCCGCCAACTGCACGTGGGCGATCGCGGGCCGGTTCACCGAGGGCCCGTTCACCGAGGCGGCATGTTCGATGGCGTCGAGCGCCGTGCGCACGGCGGCATCCCCGATCGCGTGGATGTGTGCCTGGAACCCCGCGGCATCCACCGCCTGCACCGATTCGGCGAGGTGCTGCGGGCTCCAGACGAGCATGCCGTGGTCGTGCATTCCTGAACAGTACGGCTCAAGCAACGCGCCAGTCTCGTTCTCGACGACGCCGTCTGCGAAGAACTTCACGCTGTGGGCGGTCAGGTGCGCAGACCCGACGGCCTCCACCCTCGCCCGCGCCTGGACCATGTCCGGCAGGCTCGCTGGGAAGTGCCGCGGGTCGGCGAGCAGGGCCAGATTGAACCGGGTGGACAGCAGCCCCCGTTCGGCGGCAGCCAGGTAGACGTCGACGTCGTCGGGTTCGACCCAGGCATCCTGCACCCAAGTCACCCCGAGGCTCGCGAAATGCTCGCTGGCCCGCTTCAGCGCATCGACCCTGTCTTCGAAATCATGCCCCGGGTTCACCGCGTTCACCAGGTCGATCGCGCCCCACTCCCGAAGCACCCCGAGCGGGGACCCGTCGGCGCGCCGGGGGATCTCGCCGAGCTCCGGCTCCGGAGTATCGGCGTCGATGCCGGCCATTTCCAGCGCCTTCGAGTTGCACCAGACCGTGTGGTAGTCCCACGCCCGCAACACGACGGGGCGGTCACTGACCGCGTCGTCCAGCCAGCGCGCGTCGAACAGCCCGCCCTCGGCGAACGATCCGTCGTAGGAGGCCCCGAGGATCCACTCCTTCTCCGGGTTCTCCTCGGCATACCGGCGCACCTCCGCGATGATCTCGTCCACGCTCGTGCACTGTCGGATGCGCGGACCACAGTCCTCCAGGCCACCGAAGATCGGATGCGCGTGTCCCTCACCGAACGACGGCATCAGGAATCCGCCGGCCAGGTCGATTCTCTCCGCATCAACGCCTGCCGCCGCTTCGGCATCGTCTCCGACGGCGGCCACCCGGCCGTCGACGACCAGAAGCGCGCACTGGTCGGGGCTGTCGGCACCCATCCATACCGTGCCGTTGGTGAAAAGCTGCGGGCGACCGGATTCTGTCACGCCATGTCCTCCGATGAGTCAGTTGTGGGCGTCGTCGCCGCGCAG
>CAJDUP010000075.1_pt1 | contig 12318 bp, 11 predicted proteins | sample 7391181 | NCBI WGS metagenome assembly CAJDUP01 (sample SAMEA7055690, study PRJEB34461) | soil metagenome | biome: terrestrial ecosystem; feature: Peninsula; material: soil | place: Antarctica | collected 2016
TCGGTCCCGGGCTTGCCGACCAGGCCGGTGATCTGCCCGATATGACTGTCAAGTAGATCGATGCGGTCCAGATGCAGTCGGGCAAGCGTGCCGTGGTGCTTAGTGAAGTTGCCCTGGAACGCGAGGCGGAGTTGCTCGTCTTTGGCGCGCAACCGGCCCCGGGCGAGATCAGCCAGGACGGCCGGGTCGGTGTGACCGGCGATGAGTGCTTCCAGGAATGCTCGCCCGGACACGCCGAGGGTTCGGGTGGCGACCGAGGTGTATTTGATCCCGGTGGACTCGATCAGCTTCTCCAACTGCTGAATCTCCCGGGATCGCTGCCCAGTCAGCAGGGTGCGCTGCCGGGTCAGATCCCTGAGTTGGCGGATTGGCCACGGCGGGATGAACGACCCGCGGACCAGCCCGTGTGCTCCTAGCTCGGCCAGCCATTGCGCGTCCGAGACGTCGGTCTTACGTCCCGGGAGGTTCTTGGCATGCCGGGCGTTGACCAGTATCACGTTCAGATGCTCTTCCAGGCCGTAATAGAAGGCCTTCCAGTAGTCCCCGGTCGCTTCCATCACCACCAAGGTGATCTGCTCGATGCGCAGGTGATCGGCCAACGCGACGATGTCGTGGTGCATCGCACCATGCACCGTGATCTGTTTGCTGAACGTTCCCCGGCGGGCGCCTGGGGTTCTGACGCAGACCTTCGCGTCCCGTTTGGAGATATCCATCCCCGCGCACCGCTCGTGCATGACTTCCATGATTGTCTTCCTTCCATCTTTATCTGAGAAAGGGACGGTGGCTGTGGCTGGCGGGACTGGGCAACAAAAGTGGAGTCTGACGCACGTGCTCCAAAGGCAACATTCCACGAATCCCTACGGCTGTCCCACCCGACCAGGCTCATGTGCGGGCTCTACGGCTCCAAGGCAATAACGGCCGTGGAGCCACGGCCACCGCCCCACTCACCAAGCTTCCGCCCGAACCAGCCGTCTCAACAAGCTGAGGTTCGCGGGAGTATCTTCGCTCCACCAAGAACGCGCGCCACCGGCGCGCGGGGATGCTCATGTACAAGAAACTAACCCGAATAGTCGCTTCTACGGCTGAGTAGCTTCACGGTACCAGCCGATATATTACTGCCGCCATTCCCCTGTTCGGGGCACAATCATCTTCTCGGAAACCCTGACTCATCTGCTCTTTCACGACTCTTTTTCAGCCCCGCGAATCGAGGATTCCATCGCTCAGTTGCCGTAATACGGCACACCGTCTCTCATGGCTGTCGCAAACGCTGCGATCAGGATGATGGAGACGATGATGCCCACCACGAGCAAGACGGCGCTGATGATGATTCCGGCCAGCGCCAACGAGTTCTTGTAGCCGGCTCGCTTTGACTGGAGGTACGCGATGATGCTGACCACCAGCCCCGCGAGCTGGAACACGAAGGCGAGAACGAAGCCGATGATTCCGAGCGTCTTACCCGGGTCAACCTGGACCGGAGGAGCACCATACCCGCCGGAGACGGGTGCCGCCGGATAGCCATAGCCGGGCGCCGGCTGATAGCCGCCCGGTGGGGGTGCCTGAGGGTAGCCCGATTGCTGCCCTCCAGGGTACGCAGGCGGAACCGGTACACCCGGATCGGGGCCGGGGTTGCCGTTCGGCGGAACCGGCGGGATGTTCGGGTTGTTCGGGGTGCTTGGATCGGTCATGAGATCACTCTTCGAATGAGAGGCATCACTCAGCGGCGCGCGGAACGCCGTCACCTCTATTCACTCCACGGTAACCCCATTATCTCGGCAGGTTCCTGAAACTTGAGTCAAATCTCCTGGGCGTGGCCAGAGTCATCGAGCCGAGGTGCATACACACAGTTCGTTGCCCTCGGCGTCGGCCATCACCCACCAGGAGGGTGCGTGTTCGTCGGTGACCAGGGTGCCGCCGGCCGCAACGATCGCATCGACCCGGCCGCGGGCATCCTGAGTGGGCACATAGACGTCGAGGTGGATACGGCTGCGCTCTGTGCGCGGCGGATCCATCTTCTGGAACCAGATCTTCGGGCCCCTCCCCCGCGGGTCGCGCAGCTCCACGTCGCCGTCACCGTCCAGGTCTTCAATGTAGTCGCAGCCCACCCGCCAGAAATCGCGGATCGCGTCGGCGTCGACGCAGTCGATTGCGATCTCATAGTTGGTCGGCCGTGTGGTGTTCGCCTTCGCGCCGGCACGGTGGGCCAGCTGCTCGATCTCCTCGGCCAGGCGCAGGTCGCGACCGGTCACTCCCCCGGCGTCATGGGAGCTCACGGTGAACGCTATCTGGCCGTAGCCGAGGCTCACGTCGGGGTGGTGGTTGGCGCGTTCTGCAGCCTCCGCCACCTCGGCCACCAGCTGCGCAGCCCGGGCGAAGTCGTCGGTGGAGTAGGACGCGTACAGCGCACCGTCGAGGTGCACGAACGCGCCGGTCAGGGCATCGCGGGTCTGGGCCGGAGAGAGTACGGCGTCTGCAGGGATCATTCCCCTACTGTGCCCCGCGTATTACGACGAGGCAAGCTTCTCGGCGAACTCGTCCGGCAGCACCACATTCGACGGAACATTCGCGAACAGCGGCGCGATCTGGTCAACGGTGAATCCGGCGATGCCGCACCCGATCTTGGTGACAAGGAAGCGGAGATCCGGATGCTTGACGGCAAACTCCAGGAACGTCAGCACCTCGTCGCGGATCGTCTCGAACCCACTCATCGTGTCAATGCCGTAGGACTGGCCGTGCAGACCGCGCCCCTCGCCCCAGACGGCCCCGAATCTCTCGTACGCGGTGCGAGCAGCACCGGCACCGTGTTGCCCGGAGGCGTTCGAGCCAAAAACAAAGACCTCGCCTGGCGACAGTTCCGTGATCATACGCACCACTGTAACCTGCGCCTTTACTCGGAGTGCAGGTACTCGGAGTGCAGGTTACTCGGAGTGCAGGCGAGCTGGCCCACCCGATAGTGTGAACAAAACCCCGGTGCGGGATGGCCCGGGCATCCGCGATCCTAAGGACGCATCTCGTGAACAAATACATTCTCTCCATTGACCAGGGAACCACCAGTACCCGGGCGATGATCTTCGACCACGGCGGTCGAGTCATCTCCAGCGGGCAACTCGAGCACAAACAGATCTTTCCGCAGGCAGGCTGGGTGGAGCACGACGCTCTCGAGATCTGGGACAACACCCGCGAGGTGATCGGCCGGGCCCTGGGCATCGGCGACATCACCAGGCACGCGATCCACGCGGTGGGCATCACCAACCAGCGCGAGACCTGCGTGGTCTGGGACAGGCGCTCGGGCGCCCCCGTGTACAACGCGATCGTGTGGCAGGACACCCGCACCCAGGCGATCGTCGACCGGGTGGCCAAGGCTGGGACAGGCGACCCCGATTCCAACCGGTTCAGGGAGCTGACCGGGCTGCCGCTGAGCACCTATTTCTCGGCGAGCAAAATTGTCTGGATCCTGGAGAATGTTCCCGGTGCCCGGGCAGATGCCGAGGCCGGCCATCTGCTGTTCGGCACCACCGACAGCTGGCTGATCTGGAACCTGACCGGCGGCGTCGACGGCGGTGTGCATGTCACCGATGTCACCAACGCCTCGCGCACACTTCTGATGAACCTGCACACCCTCGACTGGGATGACTCGCTGCTGGCCGCGTTCGACGTGCCGCCGTCGATGCTCCCCTCCATTCGCTCGTCCAGCGAGGTGTACGGCACGGTGAAATCGTCCAGCCTTCTCCGGCAGACTCCGATCGCGGGAATCCTCGGCGACCAGCAGGCGGCCACCTTCGGTCAGGCCGCGTTCGAGGCCGGCCAGGCGAAGAACACGTATGGCACCGGAAACTTTCTGATCGTTAATACGGGCGAAGACATCGTCTTCTCGAAGAACGGCCTGCTGACCACCGTCGCCTACCAGTTGGGCGAGGATGCTCCACGTTACGCCCTGGAGGGCTCCATCGCGGTGACCGGATCACTGATCCACTGGCTGCGCGACAACCTCGGCATCATCCACTCCTCATCTGAGGTGGAACAACTCGCCGGCACCGTCGACGACACCGGCGGAATCTATTTCGTGCCCGCGTTCTCGGGCCTCTTCGCGCCCTATTGGAGATCGGATGCCCGCGGCGTCCTCGTCGGGATGAGCCGGTTCACCAACAAGGGCCACATCGCTCGCGCCGCACTCGAGGCCACGGCATACCAGACCCGGGAGGTGCTCGACGCGGTGAACAAGGACACCGGGGTACCACTTGAAGAGCTCAAGGTCGACGGCGGCATGATCGCCAACGAGTTGCTGATGCAGTTCCAGGCCGACATTCTCGGCGTGCCGGTGGTGCGCCCGCAGATCGCCGAGACCACCGCCCTGGGCGCGGCCTATGCCGCGGGTCTCGCCACCGGCTTCTGGAAGGATCTGGACGATCTGCGGGCGAACTGGCACGAATCAGCCCGCTGGGAGCCGCGCACCACTGAGGCCGAGCGCAACACATCGCTGCGCGGCTGGCAGAAGGCGGTCACCCGCACCTTCGACTGGGTCGACCCGGCCGACTGACCGGTTACCTGTCTGCCAACGCGCCGTCCGGAGCGTGGGCTGGCACTCCGTCTCATTGGTTTCGGCCTCAGCTGCCCCAGGTTCACGGCCCCGCTCCGGGCCGGTCAGAGTCAGGCGTGTTGCGCGCTCACCCACTCCTCAAGTTTGGCGGCGGCCCCGCCGGAGTCAATCGCGTCGGCGGCAACCACCATCTCCTCCCGAAACCGGTCAAGAATGCTTCGATCCCCTTCTGTGACATCCTGAGACAGCCGGTACGAGACCAGGCCCGCCGCCGCGTTCAACAACACGATGTCCCGCACGGGCCCGGCAGCCCCTGCCAGGGTCTCCCTCACCACGCGCGCATTGTGTTCGGAATCCCCACCGAGCAGATCCTGTATCTGCGCCCGCTGGATCCCCAGGTCCCGTGGTTCGAGGTCGTGTTCGGTGACCATTCCGAGGCTGATCTCCCAGATGTGACTGTGCCCCGTCGTGGTCAACTCGTCCAGCCCGTCGTCACCGCGGAAGACCAACGCGGTGGCCCCACGGGTCTGCAGCACACCCACGATCAGCGGCACCCGGTCCAATTGAGACACGCCGATTGCCGATGCCTCCGGTCTGGCCGGGTTACACAACGGCCCGAGGTAGTTGAACACCGTCGGTATGCCGATCTCACGGCGTGTTGTGGCTGCGTTCGCGAATCCGGGATGAAACTTTGCGGCGTAGGCGAACGTGATCCCCGTCTCTGAAAGGATCTGTGCCACCCGTTCGGTGGGCAGAGACAGGTCGAGGCCCAACGCCGCCAGCACATCGGACGAGCCCGATTGTGAACTGGCCGCGCGGTTGCCGTGCTTGATGACGGGCACTCCCGCCGACGCGGCCACAATGGCCGCCATCGTCGACACATTGACGGTGCCGAAACGATCGCCGCCGGTTCCGACGATGTCCAAACCGATCGGATCCACGTTCAGCGGCACGGCCTCTTCCAACACCGCGTCTCGAAAACCGACCATTTCGTCAACGGTTTCCCCCTTGACACGCAGTGCCACCAAAAAGGATGCGATCTGTGCGGGCGTGGCATCCCCGCGCATTATTTCGCGCATCGCCCACGTCGCTTCCGCGACGCTCAGGTCTTCTCCATCCAAGAGTGAGGTGAGAAGATTCGGCCAAGTCGGAGTAGGAAACATGTACTCCAGCGTAGTTGGACACGGCACACTCTCTTTGAATGCGGAACTTGAACCAAAAATCGGCCATAATGGAACGGTGACGAGCACATCAATTACTCCTGTGGCGAATACGCCCGTGGTCAATCGACCGAATCCCGTTGCGGTGGGCACCATCGTGTGGCTAGGCAGCGAGGTGATGTTTTTCGCGGGCCTTTTTGCGATCTACTTCACCCTTCGCGCCATGTCTCCCGAGCTCTGGAACTTCGAGACCTCGAAGCTCGACGTGACTTATGCCACCATCAACACCCTGATCCTCGTGAGCTCTTCGTTCACCTGCCAGTTCGGGGTGTTCGCCGCAGAGCGTCTCCAGTCGCGCTCCACGGGTTGGCGGCCGTCCCAGTGGGGAATGGTCGAGTGGTTCTTCCTCACCTACGCGTTGGGTGCAATCTTCGTCTCCGGCCAGGTTCTCGAATATGCCACGCTTGTCACCGAAGGCATCGCATTCGACACCAATGCCTACACATCGGCGTTCTACTTCACCACCGGATTCCACGCTATTCACGTGACCGGTGGGCTCTTCGCGTTCCTCTTGGTCATCGGTCGAGCATTCGCGGTGCGAAGGTTCACCCACAAGGAAGCCACGACTGCGATCGTGGTCTCGTACTACTGGCACTTCGTCGATGTGGTGTGGATCGCACTGTTCCTCGTCATCTACGTCCTCAAATAGCAAGCAGGAGCGGACACTTCAGAATGCGTAAGACAACTCAACCCTCCAGACGCGGACGCACCAAGACCGGCAGACGTCACCCACTGGCCACAGTCGCGTTGATCGCGATCGGCTTGATGATGACCGGTGGCGCCTATGCGGCCATCAATGCCGGAACGGCCACGGCCGACGCCGACATCAATACGCAAGTCAATGTTGATGAGGGCGCGAAGCTCTTCCAGGCCAACTGCGCCACCTGCCACGGCATGGAGGCCGACGGCACAGTCGACGCCCCGAGCCTGGTGGGCGTGGGCGCAGCATCCGTCGACTTCCAGGTCGGAACGGGCCGTATGCCGATGCAGATGCAGGGTCCCCAGGCTCAGCAGAAGCCAGTGCAGTTCACCGACCTGCAGGTCAAGCAGTTGGCCGTCTACGTCGGCTCGCTCGCACCGGGGCCCGGCATTCCCGACGCCCAGTACCTCACGGGTGACGGCGATCTCGCCAACGGTGGAGAACTGTTCCGCATCAACTGCGCCATGTGTCACAACGTCGCCGCCGCCGGTGGGGCGTTGACCCAGGGCAAGTTCGCTCCCCCGCTCGCGGGCGTCTCGGCTGTTCACAAGTACGAGGCGATGGTGACCGGCCCGCAGAACATGCCCGTCTTCAACGACCTCATCCTCACCCCCACCGAGAAGAGCGACATCATCTCGTACCTGCAGCACCTGGAGGCAGCTCCCTCTGCAGGCGGTTTCGGGCTTGGCTCGATCGGGCCGGTCTCCGAGGGTCTGTTCCTCTGGATCTTCGGACTCGGATCGATCGTTGCGCTGACGATCTGGATAACCGCACGATCCAATTGACCACCGTATTCTCGGCTCAACCTGCCGTTGAACGAACTCAGACGAAGTCAGACCAGAACAGGCACGAAAAGGAGAACCATGGCACAGGACGATAACGGCGGGAAGGATACGGTGTCGCGCGGGCAGCACGTTTCACACGACGCCCTCGGCGCCTCGCCCGGCACAGCCGTGATCGTTCGGGACGCCGTTCAGGATCCCGGACTGCCACCGCACCGACCGCGCACCACCGACATCGATCCCAAGGCCGAGAAGCGTGCCGAACGGGTCGTCTACACGCTGTTCTACCTGTCGCTGGCCGGCAGCATCTTCGCGATCGCGGCTTACATCGCCTTCCCGATCATCGAAGGCGACTCCGGCTCGGTGCGCCTGAACAACATGTTCGTCGGGCTCGGAATGACGCTCGCGCTGCTCGGACTGGGCGTGGGTGCCGTGCACTGGGGTAAGGCCCTCATGCACGACCACGAGGGAATCGACATCCGCCACCCGCAGCCGGGCACCACTGAAGAGCGTGCGGCTGCGATCAACGTCATCGATGAGGCCAACCGCGAATCCGGTTTCGGCCGGCGCACCATGATCCGCAACAGCCTCTTGGGCGCGTTGATCGTGTTCCCACTGCCTGCCGTCGTCTTGTTCCGTGGTCTCGCACCGATGGATCAGGATCCTGTCGCTCTGCTCAAGCACACCATGTGGGAGAAGGGCACGCGTTTGACGCACGACCCCTCTGGTGTTCCGATCAAGGCTTCTGACCTCACCCTCGGTTCGTCTGTCCAGGTGATCCCCGAAGGCCTCGCGGAACTGGAGCACCACAAGATCGAGGAGAAGGCCAAGGCTGCCGTGTTGTTGATGCGCCTTGATCCCAACGTTCTCAACCCGCTGCCAGGTCGCGAGACCTGGGCCTACGACGGCATTGTCGCCTATTCCAAGGTCTGCACGCACGTCGGCTGCCCCGTCGCCCTCTACGAGCAGCAGAAGCACCACCTGCTCTGCCCCTGCCACCAGTCGCAGTTCGATGTGACCAACAACTGTGAGGTCATCTTCGGACCGGCCAAGCGAGCACTCCCCCAACTGCCGATCACCGTCGACAGTGAGGGTTACCTCATCGCCCAGAGCGATTTCACTGAGCCTGTCGGCCCGAGCTTCTGGGAGCGCGCATGAATACCGTGACCACCACCGGCCAAACCCGCACAGCTGCCGCACCGCGCGAGGGCGGTTTCACCGCAGCGGCAGCCGGGTACATCGACGACCGCACCAAGATCTCTGTCGTCGTTCGCGACTATGGTCGCAAGATCTTCCCCGACCACTGGTCATTCCTGCTGGGTGAGGTCGCGCTGTACAGCTTCGTCGTGATCCTGCTCTCGGGCAGCTTCCTGACGTTCTTCTTCCAGGCGTCAATGACCCAACTGGTCTATGACGGCTCCTTCGTGCCGCTCAAGGGAATCACGATGTCGGCTGCGATGCAGTCGACCGTCGATATCTCCTTCGACGTGCGCGGCGGCCTGCTGATGCGCCAGGTTCACCACTGGGCGGCCCTGCTGTTCGTGGCCGCCATCGGCCTGCACATGCTGCGCATCTTCTTCACGGGTGCGTTCCGCAAGCCGCGCGAACTGAACTGGATCATCGGTTTCGTCCTGTTCATCCTCGCCATGGCTGAAGGCTTCACCGGCTACTCGCTCCCGGATGACCTGCTCTCCGGCAACGGACTGCGCATCATCGACGGAATGGTCAAGGGCATCCCGATAATCGGAACCTGGACCTCGTTCCTGATATTCGGTGGAGAGTTCCCGGGCGAAGACATTGTCGGGCGACTGTACTCCCTGCACATACTGTTCTTACCGGCGCTCGTCGTAGCATTCATCGCGCTGCATCTGTTGTTCGTGGTCACCCACAAGCACACCCAGTTCCCCGGAGCCGGGCGCACGCAGGACAACGTGGTCGGCTACCCGGTGATGCCGGTGTACGCAGCGAAGGCCGGTGGGTTCTTCTTCATCGTCTTCGGTGTGATCATGCTGATCTCATCGCTGTTCTCGATCAACGCGGTCTGGGTCTACGGGCCATACGACCCATCGCCGATCTCTGCCGGTACCCAACCGGACTGGTATATCGGATTCCTCGATGGTGCGCTGAGGTTGGTGCCACCAGGCTGGGAGTTCGTCTGGCTGGGCTTCACCTGGTCGTTCAACATCCTGATGCCCATGATCATCATCGGTATCTTCATCGCGATCGTGATGTTCTATCCGTTCATCGAAGGCTGGGTCACCGGAGACAAGCGAGAGCACCACTTGTTGGACCGCCCACGCAACGCCCCGACCCGCACCGCCATCGGTGCTGCCGGAGTCACGTTCTACGCAGTCCTCTGGGCGGCAGCGAGCTCCGACCTGATCGCGACGCACTTCCATCTGGCGATCGAGGGCGTGACGCACACGCTTCAGGCACTGTTGTTCGTCGGGCCGCTCATCGCCTTCGTCCTCACGAAGCGCACGTGCCTCGCCCTGCAGCGCAAGGACCGCTCGATCGCCCTGCACGGCTACGAGTCGGGTCGGATCGTGCGCCTGCCTGGTGGCGAGTACATCGAGGTGCACCAGCCGGCCGACGAGTACCAGAAGTGGGAGCTTGTCAGCTACAACGAGTACAAGCCACTGATGCTGCGGCCGAACGCCGAGGGCAAGATCACCATGGCCGAGCGCACTCGCGCAGGACTGTCGCGGTGGTTCTTCGAGGATCGCATCGCGCCGGCCTCGCAGACCGAGATCGAGGCTTCGCACGGAGATCATCACTGATCCTCACTAAGTAGTTCAGCTCGAAGGAAGGGTCCCGGCGTTCGCGCCGGGACCCTTTGCTGTGCGGCGCTGTCTTCGTATGGCGCTGTCTTCGTAGGGCGCTGTCTTCGTATGGCGGTGTACTTCGTAGGGCGGTCTCTTCGTAGGGCGCTGTGCGGCGGTGTCAGGGCGCGGCGCTGTCGCTGAGCTGAACTTCATCGAGCTCGCGCCCGTTGGAACGCTTCGCTCCTGTTCGATCTGCAGCGAAGCGTGCCGACTGGCGCGCGCCTGCTCAGCGGCCTCGCGCGTCAGCTCCTGAGACGATGCAGGAGCGCGAGTGGGCCGCCCTCGGGGACGACGAAGGGGCTAAGGTCGTGGGCCGTCACGCGAGCGTTAGGAGCACGAAGGCGGGTACCCTACGCTTTGGTCAACGCGCTGCCCTTGTGCATCGCGACATGGTCTGTCTTGTCGCTCGTGATCTCATACTGTGGGTCGTCCTCGCTGCAATGGCGGGTGTATCCCTTGAACTGGAAGTCACTGGTGTGAATCTTGGTGATTGTGCCGCTCACGCGCCCTGCTTCTGAGTTCCACGACACGTGGTCACCCAGGGCAAACTTCTTGGACATACGTGGCCCTCCATCGATTTATGTGTGCCGGTGCACAGACCATACTCCGCATTCGTGCGTTTCGCATTCACCCTCCAGGGCGACAATTCAGGCTGACGGGGTCACGGGACGTCTAGGAGCCCTGTGATGTATCAGGACATCGGTGACGGAACTGCATCAAGACATCGGTGACAGTTCAGTGTTCCCCCGCGGCCGGCCCACGGGTTTCCCGTTCCCGACGTAGTGGGTGCCGGGTGCCGGGATGGTGTGCTCGATGATCAGCTCGCCGGTGAGCCGGTCGAAGAACGAGAGCGTCTTTGCATCGTGAATGATGTGGGTGCGGGTGCCGGCGAGGTGGCTACCGATCTGGTAGACCACGTCACCGATCTTGATGCCGCCGCGGGGCTCGACCTTCCGGATGTACTCATCATTTTCGGCAGCCTGGCCGTCCGGTGGGGGTGTCCTGGCCGGTGGCCTGGGAATCTTCGGCCTGGGCGGGTCGGCTTTCGGTGTCGCCTGCCACGCCTGGTGCGGGGTGGCCCGGCCGGGCAGCCCTTGGTGCGGACGTTCGGTGTTGTAGATCCGATCGAACTCGTCGACCTGTGCCTGTAGTTGGTCCAGGGTATCGGCGAGGGGTTGTTTGTCGAGGAAACGGAACAGGGTCTGGTGGAATCTCTCGTTTTTGCCCTGCGTGGTCGGCTTGTATGGTTTCCCGGTGATCGCCTCGATGCCTAGCCGGGTGACGTAGTCGACCAGTTTCCCGGCAACACCGCGGCGGGACGGGTTCAACGCGGCCCCATTGTCTGTCAACAGTCGTTGTGGGACCCCGTGCAGGGCAATGCCTTTGGTCACCACCTGGATCGCCGCGTCGGAGGTTTCGGCCCAGGCGACGTGAGATGCGACCGCGAGCCGGGCGTGGTCATCGATGAGTTGGAAGATCACACACTTGCGCCCCCCGGTGAGAACGTACTCGGTGCCGTCCAACTGCCAGCACGCGTTCGGCTGCGGATACACGAACCTGCGGTATGCCGCCCGGGGCTTTTTCCTTGGCTCCAGGCGAGCGACTCCGGCGTCACGGAAGATCCGTGACAATGACGCCGTCGATGGGGCCTCCATACCCAGAGATCGCATCTTGTCGTGGACACTGATCGGGCCATGGTCCAACCCCGATACCTCCAACGCGGCCCGCACCTGAAGCGCCCCCCGCTTCGCGTCGTCGCCGACCCGGGACGGGTTCGATCTCGGCCGGCGAGACCGCGGTTCCAGCGCCGCCGCTGGTCCCTCGGTGGCCACGCGGGCACGGATCGCGTAGAACGTCTTCCTCGAGATTTCGTGCTCCAGGCAAAATGAGGTCACCGCCCCGCGCGGCGCGTCCCTGGGCCACTGGGTGATCGCGAGCCGGATACGGGGGTCAACAGGATCATTTGTATTCACCCACCAATCTCAGCGCGCGAAGTGTCACCACCAGAGACCCGGGAACTGTCACCGATGTCCTGATGCAGAACTGTCACCGATGTCCTGAGACATAACAGCGGCCCTACAGTGCCGGCATCCGCCCCGTCCTGAATTTTTGCGGGTTGAGGGATTTCGAGGAACGAGGAATCGTCTCGGAATCCCGTCCGGTCAGCTCGCCGGGCGACCGACCTCGCCGAGCACGTCGCCCATGGTGTGGATGTAGTACTCACGCACCGGCTTGCCCCAGTCGGCGGCCTCGATCA
>CAJDUP010000076.1_pt1 | contig 12143 bp, 10 predicted proteins | sample 7391181 | NCBI WGS metagenome assembly CAJDUP01 (sample SAMEA7055690, study PRJEB34461) | soil metagenome | biome: terrestrial ecosystem; feature: Peninsula; material: soil | place: Antarctica | collected 2016
TGGGCGTTGTGCTGGTGACAATGATGATCCCGATGCAGGTGCTGCTGGTGCCGCTGTTCCAGATGATGGCGAGCCTCGGCTGGATCGACAGTTACCAGGCGGTCATCCTGCCGTTCGTGGCGAACGCGTTCGGCATCTTCTTGATGCGGCAGGGGTTTCTCGACTTTCCCGACACCCTGATCGAGGCGGCACGCATCGACGGCGCCAGTGAACTGCGTATGTTCTACCGCATCGTGCTGCCGGTGGCCAGACCGCAGATCGCGGCGCTGGTGATCTACACGTTCATGAGCCAGTGGAACTCGTTCATCTGGCCGCTGTTGATGCTCAACACCGAGTCGCAGTACACCATCCCGGTAGCGTTGAATACGATGATCGGCCTCACTCGGGTCGACTACTCCGGCCTGATGCTCGGGTCGTTGCTCGCGACGCTGCCGATCATGATCCTCTTCCTGGTCTTTCAGAAACAATTCGTGTCGGGCCTGCTCGGCGGGGCCGTCAAAGGCTGATTGAAAGTGAACTCGCATGGCTGAAACAAACTCCCGCCCCATCCGCCTCGACGCGCTCGCCTACGGAGGCGACTACAACCCCGACCAGTGGACGGAAGAGGTCTGGCTCGAAGACGCCCGCCTGATGCGCGAGGCCGGCGTGAACATGGTGAGCCTGCCGATGTTCTCCTGGCCGCAACTGGAGACGGCACCCGGCCAGTGGAACTTTCTCTGGCTCGACCGAGTGATCGAAATCCTCTGGGCCGAGGGCATCCGAATCGACCTTTCCACCGCCACCGCCACACCGCCGTCCTGGCTGGTGCGGGCGCACCCGGAGATGCTGCCGCAGAACGCTGACGGGATCACGCTCGAGTTCGGCTCCCGGCAGGCCTATTGCCCATCGGCGCCCGTCTGGCGCGAGAACGTGGCCCGCATGGCCAGGGTGATGGCCGAGCGGTACGGCGCGCATCCGGCCCTGGCCATGTGGCACGTGTCGAACGAGTACGGCGACCACATCGCACGCTGCTGGTGCCCCGCGTCCGCCGCGCACTTTCGGCAGTGGCTCAAAGCGCGCTACGGCACGCTGGCCGGGCTGAACGAGGCCTGGGGCACCACCGTCTGGGGGCAGGCCTACTTCGATTGGGCACACATCGAGACCCCGCGGGTCGCCAGCGGCCCGATCAACCCCACCCAACTGCTCGACTTCGAGCGGTTCTCCTCCGACGCCCTGCTCGAGTTGTTCCAGTTGGAGGTCGATGTGCTGCGCGAGGTGACGCCGAATGTCGCCGTCACGACCAACTTCATGAGCCTGTTCCGTGAACTCGACTATTGGGACTTCGCCGCGATTGAAGACGTCGTCACCGACGACGCCTACCCCGATCCGGCCGACCCCTTGTCGCACATTCCGGCGGCACTGAATTACTCGCTGATGCGCGCACTCAAGGGCGGCGCTCCGTGGCTACTGCTGGAGCAGGCGCCGGGCGCGGTCAGCTGGCGCGACGTGAACGTGCCAAAGGCGCCCGGCCAGATGCGCATCATGAGCTTGCACGCCATCGCCCACGGCTCAGACGGCGTGATGTTCTTTCAGTGGCGGCAGGCGAAGTTCGGGCCGGAGAAGTTTCACTCAGCCATGCTCGGGCATCGCGGCGAGAAGTCGTTGAGTTATCAGGAGACCAAGGCCTTCGGGGCTGAGCTGACGAAGCTCGAGCCGGTGCGCGGAACGCGCGTGAGGGCATCCGTCGGCCTGGTCGTGGACTGGGATTCGTGGTGGGCGAGCTCGGCAACCGAGTCGCTGCCTTCGCAGCGCCTCAACTGGCTGGACCAGACTCGCGCCTGGCACCGGGGCCTGTTCGCGCTCGGCCAGACCGTCGACCCGGTGCGGGCGACCGGGCCCTTCGACGGCTACGACGTACTGGTCGTTCCGAACCTTTACGCACTCGTGGACGACCAGGCTGCTGCGCTGAGGGAGTTCGTCGCCGCCGGTGGACGACTGGTCTTCGGCCCGTTCAGCGGCGTCGTCGACCATACAGAAAAGGTGCATAGCGGCGGGGCGCCAGGGCCGCTGCGTGATGTGCTCGGCGTTGAGGTCGACAATCCGTGGCCGATCAGCGACGGCGAGCGTGGCGCGATCCTGCTGCGCGGAACCGAGTTCGGCACGGGTGTGTGGAGCGAATGGGTGGAGACCCAGGCCGGTACCGAGATCGTCGGCGAATATCTGACCGGCGAGCTCGCAGGTCGGCCCGCTGTGACCCGCAACGAGTATGGTGACGGCTCGGCGTGGTACGTCAGTGCTGTGCTGGAGGAGGCTGGCCTGCAGGCGATCCTGCGTGAGGTTCTGGCCGAGGCCGGGCTTCGCGCGCGCGAAGCCGTTGATCTCGATCTGGAAATCGTCACCCGCACTGACGGCGACACCGATTTCGTCTTCGTTCTCAACCACGGTCGCCGCGATATCGCGGTCGACATCGCCGCCGGAGCCCTCGACCTGCTCACCGGAGACGTCGTCGACGAGAACCTCACCCTTCCCCGATTCGGGGCCGCGGTGCTCCAGCAGCCAACCGGCAGCCGGATGCCCATGCCGGCCCGGTAGAACTTCGACTGCCGCGTTCCTCCCTACCGCGCACCGCCCAGGCGCCGTAAAGTGCGCCCATGACTATTGCACGCTTTCCCGGAATCGTGATCGATTGCCCAGACGCCGTGGCCCTGGCGAAGTTCTACGGCGAGATCCTCGGTTGGAAGCCATCGGTTGAAAGTGACTGGGTGGAGATCCGTCCCGAAGATGGTTCAGACTGCATCTCATTCCAGCAGGTCGCCGACTACCGGGCGCCGGATTGGCCGGGTCAGACCAGCCCGCAGCAGATGCACCTTGACCTCATGGTGCCCGACCTCGACGACGGTGAAGCCGGGGTGCTCGCGTTGGGGGCCAGGAAGGCGGAGTTTCAGCCGGGAACCACGTTCCGGGTGTATCTCGACCCGGCGGGGCATCCGTTCTGCCTCTGCCTGTCCTGAAGTGGCTGCGCACGGTTCTGGTCTCGAGACGGTCGCCTCGCGACCCCCCGACGAGCGCATCGGGAAAGGTTCCGCGGGCTGAGTGATCAGAAGGTACGAGAAATCTCTCGAATCCGGGCGGCGTGCTGGTGCTGCCGGCGGCGACTAGCCCACGCGGGTCAGCTGCACCGGAGTGCGCGGATTTCCCTCGCCGGTGGCAAACTTGATCGTTGCGGTGTCGCCACTGCACTCGTAGGGGGCGTCATTGATCGGCGAGATCGCCATCATCTGCTCGAACTGTTCGGTGCCGTCCATCGGCTGCCCGTCAATCAACAATTTCACCTCGACGTCGGTGGCGTTGTTGCTGGTGATGATGATGCCATCGTCGGACGTGTACTCGCCGCGGATGCTCCCGGTCAGGTTTCCGGTGGCCTCCACAGACATGATCTCCAGCAGCAGTGTGAAGTCGGGCGTGTATTCATAGGTGCCCTCGCCGGTGAAGTCGACGAGCACCTGTCCGGAGACGGTCAGGTCGGCGGGGGTGTCCCCGATGGCCTGGTCATAGAACGACTGCATCTGGTCGCCGGGCATCACCCACGAGCCGACGAGGCAGGTGCCCGCTGGAACGTCTGCGGCGGGCTGCTCCGCAGACGGCTGCTCCTCGGTGAGGGCGGCGCCCGGGGCCGGAGTCTCCGGCTCGGCCGTTAGCGGGCTTGCCGACACGGGGCCGCCCGGAGTGAGGGGGCCGGGAGAACAGCCCGCGAGCGCGAAGATCAGTATCGACGAGGCGATTGCGGCGACGGATGCGCGCACGACGGTGTGCGAGGAGCGAGGAGTCAACATGGGCTCAAGCGTAGAAGTTCCGCTCACTTTTAGCGAGTCGGCCGGGGAACCACCGGTCCGGACTGGCCACCATGTTGCCCACCCCTCTATTATTATTTAGGTGCAACTAACTTTCGAGTTATGCGCTCTTAAAACAGCAACGATCCAGTACCGCGCCGGGAAAGGGGCCAAATGGAATTCCTTGAAGCGCTGGTCGAGTACGACTACCTGAAAAAGGCTCTGGTCACCGCCGTCGTCGTCGGGATCCTCTGCGGGGTGATCGGCTCGTTCACCATCCTGCGCGGCCTCGCGCTGATGGGCGACGCGATCTCGCACGCCGTTCTCCCCGGAATCGCCGCGTCCTTTCTGCTCGGCATCAGCTTCTTTCCCGGAGCCCTCGTCGCCGGCCTGTTGACCGCATTGGGGATCGGGTACGTGAACCAGAACAGTCGGCTGAAGAACGACGCCGTCATCGGCATCGTCTTCACCGCCATGTTCGCGCTCGGAGTGGTGATGGTCTCGCTGTCGCCGACCAGCACCGACCTGACCAAGATCCTGTTCGGAAATGTGCTTGCGGTGCGCACCTCCGACATGTGGATCACCGTGAGCGTCGGCGCGCTCGTGCTCCTGGTCGTCGCCGCCCTGTACAAGGAACTGCAGGTCTCATCGTTCGACCCCACCATGGCGGCTGCCTACGGCCTCTCCACCAAGGGCCTGCACTACCTGCTCATGACCATGCTGACCCTGGTCACCGTGGCGTCCCTTCAGACCGTCGGCATCATCCTGGTGGTGGCGATGCTGATCGTTCCGGCCTCCACGGCCTACCTGCTCACGGAGAGCCTGCCGCGGATGATTCTGCTCGCCGCTGTACTCGGCGTGCTCTCGTCGGCCGGCGGGCTCTACTTCAGCTTCAGCTACAACCTGCCGTCGGGCGCGGCGATCGTGCTGGTCGGCGCCGCCGGGTTCCTCGTCGCGTTCCTGTTCGCCCCCACGCACGGCGTCATCCGGCGCCAATTGTCCGCGCGGCGCGCCCGCGTGCTGGCCACCGGCTGAGACCGCCCCGCCATCGCCCCGCCACCGTCCCGCCACTGATTTGGAGAAGTCACTTGTTCCGTAAGATTTCTATCAGCTCCGCTGCCGTGCTCCTGGCGCTTTCGCTCGCCTCCTGCAGCGCAACGGCGGGAGACGAACGGGCCAAAACGGCGCCCGACACCAACAAGCTCCAGGTGGTGACCACCTTCTCGATCCTCGGCGACATGGTGCAGGCGATCGGCGGCGACCTGGTCGAGATTCACAGCATTGTTCCGCTCGGCGTCGACCCCCACGAGTACACGCCGCTGCCCCTGGACGTCACGAAGGCGACAGATGCCGACATGGTGGTCTGGAACGGACTGAACATGGAGTTCGGCGGCGGCTGGTTTCCGGCCCTCCTCGAATCGGTGGGCAAAGACATCGACTCCCCGCAGGTCGTGGAATCCAGCGCCGGGGTCGAGCCCCGCTATCTGGCCTCCGAAGACGGCGCCGCCGAGGAGATGAACCCGCACGCCTTCCTCGACCCCACCGTCGGGCTCATCTACGCCGCCAACATCCGTGACGCCCTGATGGCCAACGACCCCGAGAACGCGGCCCTGTATGAGGCGAACGGTGCCGCCTACCTCGAGAAGATCGAGGCGATCGACCAGCTCTACCACGACAAGATCGCCGAGATCCCCGCTGAGCACCGGGTGTTGGTCACCAGCGAACACGCCTACCAGTACATGGCCGAGACGTACGGGTTGACCCCCGGCTACATCTGGGAGATCGACACCGACGAGCAGGGCACGCCGGCGCAGATCAACGCCCTGGTCGCCCTGGTGCGCTCGACCGGCGTGCCGGTGCTGTTCGTCGAATCCAACGTCGACCCCCGGCCGATGGAGACCATCTCGGCCGAGACCGGAACCCCCATTCACGGAAAGATCTTCTCCGACGAACTGGGTACTCCCGGCGGTGACGGCGAGAGCTACCTGAAGATGCTCACCTTCAACATCACCCAGATCCACGCCGGGCTGGCGCAATGAGGCAGCCGGCCATCGAGGTTCGAAACCTTTCGATCTCCTACTTCGGCACGAGCGCCGTCACCGACGTGAGCTTCCGGGCCGCCCCAGGCACCATGACCGCCATCGTCGGCCCGAACGGCGCCGGAAAGTCCACACTGCTGAAGGGGATACTGAAACTGATCGAGCCGGATGCCGGAGACGTGACCATCTTCGGCCGGCCCGTCGGCGCCGTGCGCAGGCAGATCGCCTACGTTCCGCAGCGCGGCGACGTCGACTGGAACTTTCCCATCAACGCCCTCGACACGGCACTTCTCGGAACCTACCCCCGGCTCGGTGTGTTCCGCCGCCCGGGTAAGCACGAGAGGGCGATCGCCCGCGACTCCTTGGACAAGGTCGGCATGTCCGAGTATGCGCTCCAGCAGATCGGTGCGCTCTCCGGTGGCCAGCAGCAACGGGTCTTCCTGGCCAGGGCGCTGGCGCAGCAGGCCGACATCATCCTTCTCGACGAACCGTTCGTCGGTGTGGATGCCACCAGTGAACGGCTGATCGTTCAGATTCTGCACGAGCTGCGCGACGCCGGGGCGAGCATCCTGGTCGTGCATCACGACCTCGTCACCGCTACCGATTACTATGACCACGCGCTGCTGCTCAACCGGCGACTGCTGGCCCACGGTCCGGTCGATGAGGTGCTCACCCCAGACAGGCTTGCCGAGGCCTACCAGCCGATCACGGCGCACGCGCTTTAGGATTGTGCAGTGACTGTTGAGGCGATCGGGGCGGATGGGGCGGGCGAGAGCGCACTCAGCCCGGTCATGCAGGACTACCTGAAGATCATCTACGCCGCCAACGAGTGGTCTGACGCGCCAGTCACCACATCGTGGCTGGCCCGCAGGCTGGGCGTCGCCCCGTCATCGGTCTCGAACATGATCGGCCGGCTGACCAGTCTCGAGCTGGTGCACCACCGCCCGTATGCTTCCATCGAGTTGACCGGTGAGGGCCAGCAGATGGGCAAGGCGATGGTCAGGCGGCATCGCCTGATCGAGACCTACCTGGTCGCCGAGCTCGACTACCGCTGGGATCAGGTGCACGCCGAGGCCGAGGTGCTGGAACACGCGATCTCCGACCTCATGCTCGACCGCATCGACGCCAAGCTGGGCCAGCCGACCCGCGATCCGCACGGTGATCCGATCCCCGGGCCCGACGGCACGGTCATCATGCCGGATGCCGTGCCGCTGACCGAGCTGCAGGCCGGTGACAGCGGGGTGGTGGCACGAATCTGCGACGACGACCCGGTGCTGTTGCGCTACCTGGAAGACCTCGATGTGCACCTGGACTGCCTGATCCGGGTGATCGAACAACGCCCCTTCGGCTCGGGCACCCAGGTGGAGATCGTGCCGCCAGAAGACGGCACCACCGGCAGCGCGAAAGCCGCCGCCCCGCCGATCGTTCTCGGGAACGAGGCCTTGACGTCGATCTGGGTGGTTCGTGACCCGCAACAGGCGCCCACCCGGGGCACCGAAGGCTAGTCTTGGGTTTCATGACGGCCACCATCTCGAAGACGAGGGATCGAACGGAGCACCCGGGCAGACCCCGCAGGATGCTCCTGGCGTTGCCGATTGTGCTGGTCGCCAGCGTGCTGGTCGTCATCGTGCTGGCCGCCGTGGTGCTGGTGATCGTTTCCGGCGGCCCGCCCGGGTGGCAGGTCTACGCGTTGGGCGGCGTTGCCGTCGTCGCGACCGGGCTCGGCGGTGTGCTGCTGGTCAAACTGCTGTGGATGCACAGTCAGTTGGGTCGCAGCGTTGACAGTCTCACCCTGGAGGCGAACACCGACCACCTCACCGGCCTGCCCAACTACCGTGCCTTTCAACAGAACCTCGAGCGCATCAACGACAACCGCGCCTACTCCGAGGCCATTGCGGTGTTGTTCATCGACATCGACCAGTTCAAGGGTTACAACGACCAGTACGGCCACCACGCCGGCGACCTGATGCTTCGCACGCTGGCCGAACGGTTACAGGCAGCGGTGCGCCCGGGAGACCTGGTGTTTCGGGTCGGCGGCGACGAGTTCGTCGTCATCCTCACCGAATTGGGGTCGCTCACGGAGGCGCGCCACGTCGCCGAGCGCATCATCATCGAGGCGGGGGTCTCGGTGCAACTGGTAGACAGGCAGAAGGAGGTCTCGGTGTCGGTCAGTGTTGGCCTGGCCTACTCCGCACACCGCGAGACCGATCTTGCCGCACTCGTGATCGATGCCGACCGCAGCATGCTCGACATGAAGAAATTGGGGCGGCGGGGCAGCGGTTCTGTGAGCATTTCGCCGCACCGCTCCTCGCGCATCAACGACGTGGTGGCCCGGGCGATCGACGAGCAGCTGCTGACCGTGTTCTACCAGCCGATCGTCAATATCCCCGAAGATCGCATCTGGGGCTTCGAGGCGCTGGTGCGATACACCGACCCCGATGTTGGCCCGGTCTCGCCGTCGTCACTGGTCGACAAGGCGAAACGGCTGGGGCGAATGGACGCCCTCACCCGCCAGGTCATCGAACAGGCGATGGATGCCGCTGTACAGTTCCGCCAGGTGGCCCCGACGGTCACCATGATGGCGGTCAACCTCGAAGCCAAACAAATACTGCCGACCAACCTCGGTGACTTCCTGCAAGGAGTGCCGAAGCGATTTCCGGGCGTCGACCTGTGCCTGGAGTTGAATGAACGGTCGTTGCGCGTGGTCTCCGAGGAGTTGCGCCTGCAGGCGGTCAACCTGCGCGGGCGCGGCCTGATGATTGCGCTCGACGACTACGGCGCCGAGCAGTCGTCGGTGGGGGCGCTGGTGCGGCTGCCGATGGACGTCTTAAAACTCGACCGCACCCTCGTTCCCGACCTCGATGACGTGCGCCAGCGCGAAATGGTGAAGGCGCTGCGCGGCTACATGGACACGCTCGGGCACGCCATGGTCGTGGAGGGGGTCGAGAACGAATCGGCTGCTGGCCGCTTGCGCGCGTTGGGTGTGACCAATGCGCAGGGCTTCTACTTCGGCAGGCCCGCCCCCCGGGCAGCGGTCATCGAGCGCCTCGAGCGCGGACTCGCAGCGGTGGAGACGCCCGCGGAATATGCCGAACGCTGACTGCCTCAGTAAACTCGAAGAGTGACCCCTCCCAAACCTGTTGACGTAGTGCTGATCGGCGGCGGCATCATGAGTGCCACGTTGGGCGTGATGTTGAAGAAACTCCAGCCCGATTGGTCGATCGTTGTTCTGGAGCGACTGTCCGATGTTGCCCTCGAGTCGAGCAACCCCTGGAACAACGCCGGTACCGGACATGCCGCTCTCTGTGAGCTCAACTACATGCCCGAGGCGGCCGATGGTTCCGTCGACACGGCCAAGGCGGTGGCGATCAACGAGCAGTTCCAGATCAGCCGCCAGTTCTGGGCCGGAATGGTCGCGGCAGGTGAGCTCGACGCCCCCGAGACGTTTTTGAACGCAACCCCGCACATGACATTCGTTCAGGGCGAGGCCAACGTCGAATATCTGCGCAAGCGGTATGAGGCGTTGAAGGAGGAGCCGCTCTTCGCCGGCATCGAGTTCTCTGACGACCCCGTGCAGATCGCCGCCTGGACACCGCTGTTGGTGGACGGGCGAGAGGTGGGGGAGACGTTCGCCGCGACCCGGGTGGTATCGGGCACCGACGTCGACTTCGGGGCGCTCACTCACCAGCTTTTTCGCTACCTCGTCGAGCACGATGTTGTTCTCCGGCGCGAAACCGATGTGAAGAACCTCACGCGCATGAAGGATGGCACCTGGAAGGTCGGGTACCGTCACGCGGTGGGAAACACGCGCGGGTCATTGCGTGCCCGGTTCGTCTTCGTCGGCGCCGGCGGGGGCGCCCTGAACCTGCTGCAGAAGTCGGGCATCCCGGAGATCGACGGTTTCGGCGGCTTTCCGATCAGCGGCGAGTTTCTGCGCACCGACAATCCGGAGATCGTCGCCATGCACCACGCCAAGGTGTACGGCAAGGCCGCAGTGGGTGCCCCTCCGATGTCGGTGCCGCACCTCGACACCCGCGTGGTCGACGGCAAGGCGTCGCTCCTGTTCGGCCCGTATGCCGGGTTCAGCCCCAAGTTCTTGAAGACCGGCTCGATCCTGGATCTGCCCCTGTCGATCAGGCCGGGAAATCTCGTCCCCATGCTGGCGGTGGCCAAAGACAACTTCGATCTCATGAAGTATCTGATCGGTGAGGTGTTGGCGCCGAAGGAGAAACAGTTCAAGGCGTTGCAGGCGTTCATGCCCACCGCCGATCCCGAGGACTGGCACCTGATCACAGCCGGCCAACGGGTGCAGGTGATGAAGAAAGACGCGGAGAAGGGCGGAGTGCTGCAGTTCGGCACCGAGGTCGTCTCCTCGGCCGACGGAACGATCGCCGGGCTGCTCGGAGCGTCGCCGGGCGCGTCGACGGCGGTACCGATCATGCTCGGGCTGCTGCGCAGCTCGTTCCCCGACCAGATCGAGGCGTGGGAGCCGCACCTCAAGGAGCTCATCCCCAGTTACGGCACCCGGCTGACCGACACTCCCGAACGAGCCCTCGAGATCATGGAACACACGGCACAGGCGCTCGCCATTCCCGCCTGAGCCAGCCGACTGCGACCACGCCGCACAGCGAAGTGTCGCGACCCGGCCGCACAGCGAAGTGACGCGACCCGGCCGCGCGTGCGGGGGACGAGACCGCAGATGTGGGCCGGATGTCGGCTGCGAACGACCCAGCCATCCGGCCGATCCGCCGGATCCCGCGGAACTGGGCAGGCTGTTACTCAGGCCGCACCCATCTACTTATCAGCGAGCGTGTCATAAGGTATCCCAATGACTATGTCCCACGGAACGGCCCGCAAGAGACGCAATCCGGCCAAGATCGCCTTCATGGTGGTAGCCGGTGTGCTCGTTCTCGCGCTGATCGGCGTCGGTGGGTACATGTGGGTGCTGGCACAGAATTTTGACTCCAACACCCAGAAGCTTTCGTCGGCGTTCCCGGATGACGCGAACCGGCCCGCGGCGTCCACGACGGGGGCCCAGAACATCCTCCTGCTCGGCTCCGACACCCGCGGTGAGAACGATGGCAGCCTCGATGACCTCACCGGCCAGCGCTCCGACACGATCATGGTCGCTCACATCCCGGCAGACAAGCAGCACATCTACGTGATGAGCATTCTGCGTGACAGCTGGTTGGAGATTCCCGGCCAGGGCTCGGCGAAGATCAACGCCGCGCTCTCATATGGCGGCGTTCCGCTGGCCGTGGAGACGATCGAGCAGCTGATCGGAACCCGCATCGACCACGTGGCGGTCGTCGACTTCGAGGGGTTCAAAGGCGTGACCGACGCGCTCGGCGGAGTCGACGTGGAGAGCACCACCAGTTTCAGCGCGGGCGGCTACCAGTTCTTCGAGGGCGCCCAGCAGTTGAACGGCGACCAGGCGCTCGCCTTCGTGCGGGAGCGTTACTCGTTCTCCGACGGCGACTACCAGCGAGCGCGCAACCAGCAGGCCTACCTGAAGGCAGTGCTGGGCAAGACGCTGAGCGCGCAGACTCTCACCGACCCCGCCAGGCTCAGCGAACTCGTCGGTTCGATCGCCCCCTACCTCGCGGTGGATGAGGGCTTGAACTCGGCCTACCTGGGCGGGTTGGCGCTCGGGATGACCAACCTGCGCTCCAGCGACGTGTCGTTCTTCACCGCACCCACCCTCGGCACCGGCACCTCCGATGATGGCCAGTCGATCGTTCTCATCGACTGGGACAAAATGGCCGAGGTCAAGAAGGCATTCGAGACTGACACCGTGGCCAGCTACACCCCGTAGCCCCGGAGACGCGCCCACTGGTTGCAGCAGGGCTGGGTTCGGTTGTAGCAGGGCTGGGTTCCCAGGCCGCAAACGCACCCGGCCAGGGCAAAAATGTGCCACGACGCTTTGACGCCCGGGGTGGCGGAGAAGTGCCCGGGGGCTACTCCAGTACAGTGGAAATCGTTGTCGTTCGGCGACGAGAAGACCACTGGATTGCGGCGCAGGCCGAGGAACGGAACGACGAGGGCGATGGCGAAACTCTATTTCCGTTTCGGTGCGATGAACAGCGGCAAGAGCACGGCGATGCTGCAGGCGGCGTACAACTACGAAGAGCGTGGGCACGCGGTGTTGCTCACCAAGCCGGCCGTCGATACCAAGGCCGACCTCGGTATCCTGTCGCGGTTGGGTGTGCGGCGCGAGGTCGATTTTCTGCTCGCTCCCGAGTCAGATGCCTACACCGAGTTCCAGCGTCACCGGGGGCGTACCGCGAAGCGGATG
>CAJDUP010000105.1_pt1 | contig 12066 bp, 9 predicted proteins | sample 7391181 | NCBI WGS metagenome assembly CAJDUP01 (sample SAMEA7055690, study PRJEB34461) | soil metagenome | biome: terrestrial ecosystem; feature: Peninsula; material: soil | place: Antarctica | collected 2016
AAGATCCGCCACCGCGAGCGACAAACCGCTGTGTTACAGCCCATGCAGGTTCAGCCCACGGAACGGCCGGCTCGCTTCATTCTCTGTGACGGAGGACAGCCCGCGCCTCCTATCGGCGGTCCGGAGCGAGAAGATTCTGAGCGCCTGTTGCCGGAAAGATTTCTGCGAGGCATGTTGAGCCAACGAGGGAGACCGCCGTTTGGATGGTGTTTGAGGCTTAACACCCAGGCGTAGAGTTGCGGAATGGACTACGCGGTAGTCGTGTTGTTCGGCGTGCTGGTCGTTGTCGCCGCGTCTGCACTCGCGCCCAGACTCGGTGTTGCGACACCCCTGATCCTGGTCGTCATCGGTATCGCCTGCAGCCTGCTGCCGGGGTTCCCGCCGATCGAGGTCGAGCCCGAATTGATCCTCGCTCTCGTACTGCCGCCGATCCTCTATGCGGCCGCGGTGAATGTGCCGTTGGTTGACTTTCGTCGCAACTTGAAACCGATTGCGGGACTGTCGATTCTCTTGGTGATCGTGAGCGCTATCGGCAGCGGGCTTCTGTTCTACTGGCTGCTCCCGGGGCTCGGACTGGCCGCCGCCATTGCACTCGGCGCTGTGATCAGCCCAACTGATGCGGTCGCGGCCACCTCCCTGGGTAAGCGGCTGGGCCTGCCGCCACGGCTTGTTACGGTGATGGAGGGGGAGGGCCTCGTCAACGACGCCTCTGCCCTGGTGCTGTTGCGATCGGCGATCGCGGCGACTGCCGGTGTTGTTTCACTCTGGGAGATTGTGGGAAACTTCGCGTATGCGGTCGCGGTCGCCGTTGTCATCGGGGTGGCGATCGGGTACGCCACAGTGTGGGTGCGATCAAAATTCGACAACTCGGTGCTCAACACGACCGTCTCGTTTGCTGTGCCATTCCTCGCCTACCTTCCGGCCGAGAAGTTGAACGCGTCGGGTGTTCTCGCCGTGGTGGCCGCCGGCCTGGTCACAGGTCACCAGAGTGCGAAATACTTCACCGCGCAGGATCGCATCAGCGAGCGGATCAATTGGCGCACCATCCAGTTCGTGCTTGAGAACGGGGTGTTCCTTTTGATCGGTCTTGAGCTGAAGGCACTGGTCGAGGATGTCACAGAGAAACACCTCGGAGTATTGCCTGCCATCGGTATGGGGCTGGCAGCCGCCGGGCTGCTCTTGGTCATCAGGGTGGCGTTCGTCGTGCCTCTGATCGGAGTGCTGCGGCACGACCAACGGCGAGCGGCCACGATCGGCCAGCGCCTCGACGTCGCAATGGAGCGGCTGAAGCGTGCAGACTCCGGTGAGCGCGCGGGGGGCCGCACGATGTCGGACAACCAGAAGGCCCGGGTTCATCGGTTCTTCACCCGAAAACGTGCCGACTACAAATCGTTGGCAGCCGAGGGGCTCGGTTGGCGCGGTGGCGCCGTTCTGGCCTGGTCGGGAATGCGCGGAGTGGTGACCCTGGCCGCCGCGCAGTCACTGCCGCACAGTATCCCGTACAGGTCGCAATTGGTACTGATTGCCTTCACCGTCGCAATCGTGACGGTGCTGGTGCAGGGCGCGACGCTCCCATTCCTCATCAAGAGGCTGCACATTGTCGGTACCGATGCGGTGACCGATCGAGCCGAACTGGCCGACCTGCTCGACGAGATCAGCAGCGTTGGCCTGGCGACTCTCGACAACCCCGGGCTCATACAGGACAACGGGGAGCAATTCGACCCGGCGGTGATCGAGCGGGTGAGGGCGGAGGGGAAGTTCCTCACCGAGTCGATCATGGAACTGCCCGAGGCCGAAAGTGCGGGGCCCCACCGGCAGAGCAGGGCACTTCGGCTCACGATGCTCAGGGCCGAGCGCGCAGCGCTGCTCGACGCGCGCTCCACCGGTTCGCACACCTCGCGGGCGTTGGGGCGTGCGCAGGCGATGCTCGATCTGGAGGAATCGCGGCTCGCCCAGCTGGACGAGGAGCCCTGAGCCGAACAGGTCGAAACGCATGCGGAGTCCGTTCTGCCGCACCAGCGGCTGGGTTCACGGGCGCCTCGCTCTCAACCCGATCACCTTTCCGCTCTCGTGGATCTTCAGAACGTGAACAAAACTGTCACGAAACTCGCTCGATCAGGGTTTGCTGCCCGTCACCCTGTCGCACGCTGAGCGCCAGGGCGGTCAGAGCCGCACGGATGTTCGCAGGAAGATTCAGCATCGACCCGATCGCGTGTTTGATCTGGTCAACACTGGCACCATTGGGATCTAAAGCAGCACCGAATCCCACGCGTTCCAGGGCTTCAGCTCCTGCAAATTGATCTGTGGAGAACGGGAGGACCACCAGCGGAACGCCAAACGTCAAGGCCTCCGTCACGCTGTTATTGCCCCCGTGCGTCACCCCCACAGCCGCTGAACCCAGCAATGTGACTTGTGGCAGGAATTCCCCGACCAGCCAATGGTCGGGGACTTCGCCCAAGGCCGCTGCGCCTGCGGATCCGTAGGCGACGGCTGCCCTGATGTTCTCTTCCCTCAATGCCGTGGCGACCCTGCCGAGCACGTCGGCGCGTACCGAAAGAAAGCTGCCGAAGCTGACATAGACAAATGGCTCGTCGCTGGATGCCAACCACTGCTCGATGTGCGCTTCGCGCGGTTCGGTGCGCACCGATGCGCCAATGAACGTGTGAGACGGTAAGAGCTCCAACCGATCTGATGGCATGAGTTCGGCCGGGTAATTGAAGACCAGAACGTCACCGTGCTCGGCGAAGGCGTCCTCGGATAGCTTTCGCGTGGGTGCCAGCTCCGTCAACGCACGGTTCCATTCTGCAGTGAATGCCTCACTCACTTCTTCGCAGACGACCCTCAAGTCTCCGAGCTGCTGATCGCTCGGAGAAAACGCGGCCGGCCACGCCGGAGGCAGCCCATACACCTCGCTTGCAGCCGTCAGCGGCAGCGCGCTGGGATGCCCCAAGACGAGATCAATATGTTTTCTTTCGGCAGCGACCAGGGCCAGTCGTGCGCTGAAAGCCAGATGATCGACCACGATCGTGTTCGGGTTCAGCTCGTCGACGATGGCTTGGACAGCCCGGGCGGTGGCAACCGGCTCCCACATGAGATCGTTCATTCGGGCTTCGGCCTGGAACGTGAGTGTCTGGATCATTCCCTGACGCGTCGCAGCGAAAAAACCACGCAGCGCCTCATCTTCGCCGTCTGGCTGCTCGTCAGCACGGATGACCCCGGGGTTGGAACCACGGCTGAGTTGCAGATTGACGTGCTCAAAGCCAAAGGATCGCACAATCGAAGCGGTGGCGGGGCCGGTTGCGACAACGACTCGCTCCCCAGCATCTGACCACTTGGTTCCCAGGGCAGCGAGGGGATACAGATGTGAGGCATAGTCGGGGCTGATTATGAGCACCGTCACGTGGAGAAAACCAGTTCTTTTCGATGTTGCACGTCGTCGAGGTGTACATCGGAATAGACCTTGTTCAGTGCGTGAGCCATCGATTGGACGGTGAAACGTTCTTCGACGATGCTGCGAGAATACGCTGCACGCTCAACTGTGGTCTCGGTCGCCGCGCAGGCCAAGGCGTCGTGAATGGCTGCGCCGAGTAATGCTGGGTCCCAAGTTGTGGTCAAGAACCCGGTTCGACCCTGTTCCACGTAGGTGGCCGGGCCGCCGCCGTTGGGCGCCACCACAATCAAACCCGAAGCCATGGCCTCGAGCAGCGCAAGACCGAACTCTTCTTTGAGGCTTCCACAGACATACACACCGTTCGGGGCCACGAGTCCGGGCAATCCAATGCGTGCCGCCGCGATCCAACGAGACACGACGCCATTGGGGCGATTACCCGAAAGAACGAGCCCTTCGAGCATCCGATTCTTGGAGTCAATGGTTTGGTTCATCCGTCCCAACTGCTCACATTCATCGGCTGAGGGATTCTGCAGGTTTCCGCCGACCAACAACAGATTCGTGCGGTGACGCAGATCCGACCCGGCCCAGACATCCACGACGGTCGCCATCCCTTTGACCCGGTGAAATCGGCCGACGCTGATCAGCAATGGCAGACCCCGACGCTCCCGTGGGAGCTCTTCCAGCAGTGTGCGAAGCTCGGCCAGCGGAGCGCTGGCTGGACCTCCGGCAGCATGGGACTGCGCTTCACGAACTGCGTGGTCAGTCACCTCGAGATCGATGCCTTCCGCAACCGTCGTGTATCGCGCGGGCTCGCTCGCAATATCGATGCCCATGAGGTTTTTCAGATCGTGACGGAGGGTTGGCCGGGGAAAGAACACCGCATGCTCTGAGTTGGTTGCCAGCCGTTGGATGAGTCGCGCTCTGAACCAGAAGTGTTCCACCTCATCGATGGTTCCAAAATTCTGACGATTCAGCTCACCCGAGAGATCCATGGAGTTGATCAACCCATGGGGGTCTGGTGCCGCGGTGAAGATGATCGGTATATCTAAGGTGCGAGCGACGTCGAACGCAGCCAGGCTCCCCACATCGGCCATGCGCAGATGGATCGCATCAACAGGGGCGGCGGCCTTGAGTATCCGCGCGATTCCCCGACGTGTGGCTACGCGCAGAGGCCAGGAAATGGCTGACCGCATCGATTCCTGCAGTATGGGGATCCGGCCATACAGGTGGCCGGAGCGATGCTCTCGGAGAGTGGCCAGGCTCTGCACTGCTTCGTTGAGTGTGCCCCTGGAAAGTGTGAGCACCCGGTCGATCGGCAAACGCCGATCCAGTCCCTCGCTGGTGTCGGCGGCATCCTGTTCCGAAACACTCACCAACGCGTTACCGAGTCGCACCAGCAGGGTGGCAATTCCTCCGTTGTCGCCGCTCCCGGCGTGACGCAGCTCTGAGTCGATTTCGGCGTGAAGAAAGAGTTGGGCCACGGTGAGACCGTTCGCTCCGGTTGAGTCCGAGCTCGCATCGTTCGTGGTTCCTTGATCGGCAAAATCGGCGAGGGAAAGCTGCGCAACTTCGGCGAGATGACCTCCGGCTGTCACTAGTTGCTCGAGGGCCTCGGGTACTTCTCCGCTTTCTCCTCGTTCGCCCATCGCGGCGACAGCGGCCACCCGAACCGAGAGGTCCTCACTCTCGTCCGCAGCGATGCGCAACAAAGGGTGGGTGGCGATGGGCTGGTGCACCAGACCCATCGTCTCCACCAGCCGGTAACGGCTGGCGGGTTCAGCGACACCGAGCAATGCGCTTTCCACACCGATGACGACGAGTTCGGGGGATGTCTTCGACCATTCTTCAAGGGTTCGCTGGGCCAACATGCCCGCAAACCCGCCGGTGACAACCAAGCCGATGAGACGCCCCACAGACTCGGGCCGGGGGGCACGGGCACTGAGCGCCCACGCGGCGTGTTCCCTCACGAACCCGCGCTCGCTCGACAGCAGCTCCGACAGAGCATCAACTGACTCTTCATCAGGGATGTGCGAGAGAGCATGTATCGACGCGATTGCCGCGATCTGGTCCGTCGATGCCACGGCGCTCAGAAGAGTTCGAATATTTCTTGAACCACCGTCACGGCCCGCCTCCACAGCGAGTTCATCTGCTAGCCGGAGCACTTCTACCAACCGATCAGCAGTCTTCACTGCCTCAAGGCATTCCCGTACTCGCATCAACAAACCTCTTCAAGAATTTAGCTTCTCTTTACAGTATCTAGCTTGGCTACCGATTCTACTCACTTCGCAGTGGAAATCACCCAACAAATTTTTGCTTGGGACGATCTCGCAGAGGCGACGATCGATCGGGAGAAGTCGCGGCTCGCACAGATGGACGGGGGGTCTTGAGTCGAACCGGGTGCCGACGTCCCTGAGGAGGCCCGGTATGGCGTACTGTCGAAACACTGGCCGGGATGTGACACCCTTCAGGGCGACTCCCGCGGCCCGGCAACCCGTTCGATGTGAAGGTGTAGGTACAAAGGTGTCGTTGACTATCGGAATATTCGGCCGTTCGTCGCTGGAGAACGAGTACCGGTTGCCGATCCATCCCGCACACTTTCAGCGCATCGAGCCCGATGTCTCGGCAGCGATCTTCATCGAGACGGGGTATGGCAACAAGTTCGACGTCACAGATGACGAGTTGGCCCCACACGTCGGCGGTATTCTCTCCAGGGCTGAACTGATCAAGCGCTGTGACGTGATCCTGCTGCCCAAGATGCAACCGGTCGACCTGGCCGAGTTGCGCGAGGGCCAGATCGTGTGGGGCTGGCCACACTGTGTGCAGGACGCCGAGATCGCACAGCTGGCGATCGACAAGAAGCTCACCCTGATCGCTTTCGAGGCGATGAACCACTGGGCCAGCGACGGCGGTTTCAGCCTGCATGTGTTCCACAAGAACAACGAGCTCGCCGGTTACGCCTCGGTCATCCACAGCCTGGAGCTGATGGGGGTCACCGGCGACTACGGTCGGCGACTGTCCGCGGCGGTGATCGGGTTCGGGGCGACAGCCCGAGGGGCGGTCACCGCACTCAACGCACACGGGATCCACGATGTGAGAGTGCTGACCATGCGCAGCGTATCAGCGGTCGCTTCGCCCATCCACTCCGCCTGGATGGTGCAGATCGAGCACAATGATGAGAGCGGTGGCAGCTTCGTGAACACCGACGATGAGGGCCAGGTGGAACTCGCGCCCTATCTTGCTGAGAGCGACATCGTGGTCAACTGCACCCTGCAGGATCCGGAGAACCCGATCACCTACCTGCACACCGAAGACCTGCACGCGTTCCGGCCCGGCTCGCTGATCGTCGACGTCTCCTGTGACGAGGGCATGGGGTTCAGTTGGGCCAAACCCACCACTTTCGACGACCCGATCTTCCAAGTCGGCAACCGGGTGCACTATTACGCTGTGGACCATACACCCTCGCTGCTGTGGAACTCGGCCACCTGGGAGGTCAGCGAGGCGTTGCTTCCGTACCTCGAGACCATGATCGCCGGGCCGGACGCGTGGCAGGAGGACGAGACTATTCGGCGGGCAATCGAGATCCACGACGGAATCGTGCTCAACAAGGCGGTTCTGGCATTCCAGAACCGTGAGGCGGAATACCCGTACCCACGCCGTTGATTCGTGGTTCGCGCCGAAACCAGACCAACAGGTCACCTGGCGGCGGCGACGTCGGTGGGGCGCGGGAGAATGGTCGGTATGTACCTCCTGTTGACTCGGCACGGGGCGAGTAGCGCATGCCTGCAACCGGTCTCTGGCGACGGCACCGTTGAGGGCAAGCCCAGCGTCGTCACAATGGAGGCACTCCCCGCGGCCGTTCGCGCGGCCGAATCGGCGCATCCCCGGTGGCTCTGGGGTGACACACAGTCGTGGTACCCGGCATTGCTGGCGGCCGGTGTGCGGGTGCAACGCTGCCACGACCTGCGCCTGTCGCGGGCCATTCTGAAGCGGTCAGTGCTGTGCCGGAAGTCAGCGCTGGCGGCCGGGCCGCGTGACGCGTGGGACGAACCGGCTCCGGCGAACCAGACGGCCAGGGGCGGGTCTCCGGCTTCCGGCACGATGGTAGCGCTCTTCGAAGACGTGCCGACCGAACCTGCTCCGGTCGATTCGGGGGAGATCGCCGAGTTCCGCCAGCAACAGAATGCGGTGACTGCGGCAGCGGAGCCCGGGCGGTTGCGCCTCTTGCTGGCCGCCGAATCGGCCGGTGCCCTGATCGCTGCCGAGATCCATCATGCCGGGTTGCCGTTTCGCTCGGAGTTGCACGATCGAATGCTGACCGAACAGGCCGGGCCCCGGCCCCAGCCGGGTTCACGACCGATCAAGCTCGAGGCCCTCGCCGACCAGGTGCGCCAGGCACTCGGACAGGCCGATCTCAACCCCGACTCGCATACAGACCTGCTGCGCGCACTGCGACGGGTCGGGCTGGTCGTCTCATCCACCAGGTCATGGGAGTTGCGGGAACTGGTGCATCCCGCAATTGAGCCCCTGCTGGCCTACAAGAAGCTCTCCCGCCTGTTGTCGGCCAACGGCTGGGCCTGGTCCGACCAGTGGGTGAGTGACGGTCGGTTCAAGCCCGACTACGTGGTGGGCGGTGTGGTGACCGGACGGTGGGCGACCGACGGCGGCGGCGCATTGCAACTGCCCAAGCAGGTACGAGGGGCGGTGGTGGCCGACCCCGGCTGGAAGCTCGTGGTCGCTGATGCCGCCCAATTGGAGCCACGAGTGCTCGCGGCTCTCGCCGGAGACACCATGATGTCCTTGGCCGGGCGTGGCACCGACCTCTACGCGGGCATCGTCGCCAGCGGCGCGGTCGCCGAACGAAGCCAAGCCAAGGTTGCCATGCTCGGCGCCATGTATGGGGGAACAACCGGTGACAGCGGCAGGTTGCTGCCCCGGCTTGCGCGCGCCTTCCCCCGTGCGATCGACTACGTCGACAATGCCGCCAGGGCGGGGGAGCGCGGTGAACAGGTCACCAGCCGGCTGGGCCGGAGCTCGCCGTTCCCTGCCGACCAATGGCAACAGGTGCAACGGCGAAGCCGTGAGTGCAGGCGAGCGCGGCCGAGTGGGCCCTCTGCTGGATGGCCGAGGTGCGCCGCAGCCAGTACCAAGAGAATGGAAGCCGACCGTTCACCGAGGGCCCACACCTGGTCTTCTTCCTCCACGACGAGGTGATCGTGCACACGCCGGCCGATCGCGCAGCCGAAACGGTGGAGCAGCTCCGGGCGGCAGCTGAGGCCGCCGGGCGTCTCCTGTTCCACAACTTCCCCGTAGATTTCCCCGTGAATGTGTCGATAGTTGACGCATATTCTGAGGCCGAATGATTCAACTGACAGAATGGAAACATGACTGAAACAGCGACCACCGTCGATCCGGGCAGCCAATACAAGACCTTTCGTGAACGCCGCGACCGCGCCGTCACGCAGCCCCAGGGCAACCTCGCGCTCGTCGCCACCGAACTGATCACCGGCGATCCCCAGCAGACCCGAGAAATCTGGGGTGTGCCCGGGCTGTGGGCCCCGCTGCCGGAGGGGCAGTCCGGCCTTCGGCTGGTGGCTGCCGCATCCGACGGCATCGTCGTCGACGGGTCACCCGTCGACGGCGAGGTGATTGTGCGTGGAAAGGACGACGAAAAACCGGGCAATATCGTGTTCAGCGACACCGTCACCGGGTTCGTGATCGCCCGCGAAGACGGATATGCACTGCGCGTGTGGGACGCCCAGTCCGAGGCGATCCAGGCTTTCGGAACCATCGATGCGTTCGCCTATGATCCCGACTGGGTGGTTTCTGCAAAGTTCACTCCGATGCCCGGGGCCACGTTGCCGTTCGAGCACAGCAAAGACGACGGCCGAACCCGCGAGATCCCGCTGCCCGGTGAGATCTCGTTCTACAAGGACGGCGTGGATTACCACCTGGCCGCGATCAGCTCGGGCCGCGCATTGCAGGTCGTGTTCGCTGACTCCACCAGCGGGGTGTCCACCTACAGTGTTGGCCGGTTTCTGTTCGTGGCGCCGGATGCGGCTGGCGACGTGGTGCTCAACTTCAATCATGCTGTGCTGCCGCCGTGTGCGTTCTCCTACGCGTTCAACTGCCCGATGCCGCCCAAGCAGAACCGCTTTCCGTTCCCGATCGAAGCCGGTGAGAAGAACGTGATGTCGAAAGAGGGGGCACTGCTCCACGCCTAGGAGCGGGAAATGGTGACGGGACTCTTGTCCGGGCTCTCGTCAAGCGGCAGGCGCATCCTGAACCTTCACGGCTTCTCTCAGGCGACGGGAGTGTGCCCGACCTTCACTGGGCGGCCTCGTTTGGGGGCAGCCGTGTTGAGCGGCAGAGGAGTGGCGTGGCCGGCAGCGGTGGCCAAAGTTAGTTGTGTCTCGGTGTGGTCGAGCCAGCGCAACTCGGCTTCGGCGGCGAAGATGAGTGAGTCCATGACGAGCATCCTGGCGAACGCGTCGGATGACTCCGGTGCCTCAGTCGCGTCTCTCGCTCGGGTGAGTTCCCTCAGCGTCTCTGTGCTTGCACTGCGTTGTACTTCGATCGCGCGAACGATATCGACCTGCGGAAGAGTCACGGCGACAGCGAGCTTGATGGCGAGCTCATCTCTGGTGGCCGCCGAGCGCACGACGGGGGAGCCGAGCCAGCGGGCGGTTTCGGCGGCGCCCGCCGCGGTGATCCGGTAATAGATCTGGCCGTCTTCATCTGGTGTACCTCGTTCGACAAGGCCGTCGCGCTCAAGCCGATCCAAGGTGTTGTAGATCTGCCCGGCGTTCAGGGGCCAGCTTGACCCGGTGCGCCGGTCGAACTCGGTGCGCAGCTGGTAGCCATAACATGGGCCCTGGTCGAGAATGGCGAGAAGGGACTGGCGAACAGACAATGAGGGCTCCAGAGATCGAGTCACGGTGTCAGCCGGCATCAGCTGCGCAGCGGGAATGCCGGAACCACCTATTTGCCTACCGAGTATAGGTATATCAGCGGCCGTGGCCGCTACCGGTGGGCGGCGTGTCGATAATGACAAGGTTGTCATTTCGGGGTATATCCGCCATAATTCAAGGACTCGCGCAGTTTGTCGCGCAGTGAAAACTTCATACACAGCACAGGATCCATACAACAGGTCGATGGGGAAGTCGCACCTGAACAGATGGAGGAATTGTGGCTGCTGCAAATGCACGAGGGGTGCTTTACGTGCACTCCTCCCCGCGCGCGCTCTGCCCCCACATTGAGTGGGCTGCAGGACGCGCCCTTGGTCGTGCCGTCAACTTCAAATGGACCGAACAGCCCATCCTCAAGGGCAGCCAGCGTGCCGAGTTCTACTGGGAGGGCCCGGTCGGCACCGGCGCGGCACTGGCGTCTGCGTTACGTGGTTGGGAGCACCTTCGCTACGAAGTGACCGAGGATCCGAGTGGAGCCAGCGATGGCGCACGGTGGTCACACACCCCTGACCTCGGAATCTTCTACGCCCAGACCGACACCGGTGGCAACACCGTGATCCCGGAGGACCGGGTGCGCTATGCGATGGAGGTCGCCGGTAACAACACTCTGGAACTGCATCGCGAGCTCCGGCTGGCCCTCGGCCAGGCCTGGGACGACGAACTCGAACCGTTCCGGCACGCGAGTGACCACAACTCGGTGGTCTGGTTGCACAAGGTCGGCTGACCCGGCCTGGGGCCGATCAAATCCTCAGGCGCACAGGTCTGCGGAGACCGCTCAGGCGCCGGTAGCCCCCACAACCTGAATTTGTGTGGGGTGCATCCGGCTCGTTTCAGCGTCTGAGCGACGCGCCTCCGTCGACCGGCAACGCAACCCCGGTGATGTACGAGGCTTGCGCGGAGCACAGCCAGACGGCCGCATTCGCTTGCTCCTCGGCAGTCGCCATACGCTTCATCGGAATCGCCTCGACCACGGCCTCGTACTGGTCGGGCACCTCGGCTGCCCAGTACTCGATGGCAGCGGTGAGAGTTGCGCCGGGGCAGATGGCGTTGACACGAATGTCGTCAGCCGCGTTCTCGGTCGCAGCCGTCTGCGTCAGCCCGAGCACACCCCACTTGCTGGCGTTGTAGGCCGAGAGTCCCGCGTTCGCGCTGATGCCCGCCACCGACGCCGTGTTCACGATCGCACCAGGTGTCCCTTGCTCCTTGAAGCGCTTGATCTGGTGCTTCATGCAATACATCATGCCGAACAGGTTGATGCCGAAGGTGCGCTCCCAATCGGAGCCCTCCTGCTCACTGACCGGCTTGGTGGGGGCGCCGATGCCGGCGTTGTTGTGTGCGAAGTCCAATCGACCCCACAACTCGACAACCCGTGCGACCAGGGCCTCCGCGCTGGACTCTTCCGCGGCGTTGCCCGCCGGTGCCGCCTGCGGCACGGATGAGCTCAACGGTCTCGTTGCCTGCGGCGTCATCGATGTCTGACACCAGCACTCGTGCGCCTTCGCGGGCAAACGCGAGAGCACTCGCGCGACCGATTCCCCCGCCGGAAGCCGTGACCAACCCGTTCTTGCCGTCCATGAGTCCCATCGCTGTGATCCTTTCGTCCGTCAACCGGCGATGCTTTGAAGAGGGTGAATGCCCGCCTCCACGTCGGTTCGTGACTCCACCCTATGGGCACGCTGCTGCCGCCGATCCATTCGCTTCTCGGGTAAA
>CAJDUP010000106.1_pt1 | contig 11953 bp, 11 predicted proteins | sample 7391181 | NCBI WGS metagenome assembly CAJDUP01 (sample SAMEA7055690, study PRJEB34461) | soil metagenome | biome: terrestrial ecosystem; feature: Peninsula; material: soil | place: Antarctica | collected 2016
CCGGTCCAGGATGCCCTCCGCCAACACGGTCGGCACGGTCATACCCAGCTCGGACAGGCCGTCACCGAGGTCGTGCACCCACACCCGGCGTTGCTCGTATGCCTGGTCGTACCGTTGTTGGAAGGTCACCTCGCCGCACGTCGCGGCCGCCCGTTGCGCGTACCGGCCCAGCCTGCCCGGGGTGGTGTCGACCGCTTTGTCCAACACCACCTGTTCGTAGACGGCGCGGGCGGTGTCGTCCTAGATGGGCAGACCGTGGTCGGCGATAACCCGGTCTTCCACCTGGGCGGAGCGCTAACGGCTCAACTCCCTGGGCCGCCAAGCAAAGAACTCGTTGCCGCATCGATCCGTGTCTGTGGCAGTGTGAGCGCGCGGCGGGAGCATCAACTGAAGTGTCAGGCTCCAGGGATCGCGGCGAGACCCGGACGAGTTCGCGCTGAGACCGCCGCAACGCCGACGAGCTCGGTCTTCTTCGCGGGCACGCGACCGACGCCGATCACAGACGATCGGTCGCGAGCGGTGCGCACGTGCGCACGTGCGCACCGCTCAACGGATTGCTAGACCGGCAGCCGCCCTACGCTGACGGTGCCTTGGTCATCGACAGCACGTCGAGTGCGTCATCGAGGATCTGCTCCGTCAGCTCACCACGTTCGACGAATCCGAGTTCGATCACGGCCTCGCGCACGGTGATGCCCTTCTCCACCGCCAGCTTTGCCACTGTTGCAGCCGCCTCATAACCGATGACCTTGTTCAGCGGTGTGACGATCGCAGGCGAGGATTCGGCCTGGGCGCGCATCCGCTCCACATTCGCCTCAAGCCCATCGATGGTTTTGTCGGCGAGCAGGCGGGAGGCGTTCGCGAGCAGTCGGATCGATTCGAGCAGCGCGGTTCCCATCACCGGGATCGCCACGTTGAGCTCGAAGGTTCCCGATGCGCCACCGTACGCCACGGCGGTGTCATTGCCGAGCACGCGCATGCAGACCATCAGCACGGCCTCGGGAACCACCGGGTTGACCTTGCCGGGCATGATCGACGATCCGGGCTGCAGGTCGGGGATGTGCACCTCGCCGAGACCAGCGTTCGGGCCGGAGCCCATCCAGCGCAGGTCGTTGCAGATCTTGGTCAGACCGATTGCGATGACGCGCAGCGCACCGGATGCCTCGACCAGCCCGTCGCGGGCGCTCTGCGCCTCGAAGTGATCGCGGGCCTCGGTGATCGGCAGTCCGGTCTGCTCGGCCAGCAACGAGATGGCCAGTTCGGGGAAGCCGGGCAACGTGTTGATGCCTGTACCGACCGCGGTGCCACCGAGTGGAACCTCGGCAACACGGGGTAGCGCGGCCTCGATGCGTTCGATCCCGTAGCGCATCTGCGCGGCGAACCCACCGAACGACTGACCCAGGGTGACCGGGGTGGCATCCATCATGTGGGTGCGGCCGGCCTTCACCACGTCAGCCCAGAGAGCCTGCTTGGCCTCGAGTGCTGTGGCGAGGTGCTCCAACGCCGGGATCATGTTCGAGATCAGCGCGCTGGTGACGGCGACGTGCACTGAAGTGGGGAAGACGTCGTTCGACGACTGGGAGGCGTTCACATGGTCGTTGGGGTGCACTGGTGCGCCCAGGCTCTTGGTGGCCAGGGCGGCGAGCACCTCGTTCATGTTCATGTTCGACGACGTGCCGCTGCCGGTCTGGTAGACGTCGATCGGAAACTGGTTGTCGTGCTTGCCGGCGGCCACCTCGTCGGCGGCGCGCGCGATGGCGTCGGCCATCGGCTGCTCGAGCTTGCCCAGTTTCGCGTTGGCCAGTGCGGCGGCCTTCTTGATCTGAGCCAATGCCGCGATGTGCGCCGGTTCTAAGCCGGTGCCGGAGATCGGGAAGTTCTCGACCGCTCGCTGGGTCTGTGCGCTGTAGAGCGCATGAGCGGGTACGCGAACCTCACCCATCGTGTCGTGTTCGATCCGGTATTCGGTGTTGTTGTCCACCACGGTGTTTTCCTCTTTTCTGTGAGAATGAACTTAGGCTGGCAAAAAATCGTGGGCCGCGCAGATGTTCGCAATGCTGGCGCCCATTTCAGGAAAATGTGTTCAGGCGTTCCCGACAACAATGTCGGAGACAACCCGCCCGTCCTGCAGTACGTAGTTGGCTCCAACGATAGCCAATGTGCCGTCGGCAACGGCGTCGCTGATCATTTCAGAACTCGACAACAACTCGGCCACCGTCTCGCGCAGATGTTCGCGGCCGACGACACTCGGGTCGACGAATCTGGTGTCGACCTCGGCCCCATCGGCGACCCCTGCAGCTCGGCGGACGGCCGGGATGATCGGCTGGATCAACACGTCGATGTGAGGCGGAAGCGCGGGAACGTCGGGATCCAGGCAGTCGATTGCAGCCTGCACTGCGCCGCACTCATCGTGGCCGAGCACGAGTACGAGCGGAACGTGCAGCACTCCGACGGCATATTCGATCGAGCCGAGCACCGATGTGGAATTCACCTGTCCGACATTGCGGATCACGAAGGCGTCGCCAAGGCCCAGGTCGAAGATGATCTCGGCTGCCAGACGAGAGTCGCTGCAACCGAAGATTGCGCACACCGGATACTGCCGGTGCGCGAGTTCGGTGCGACGTTCGACATCCTGACGCGGATGGCGCGGAGCGCCGTCAATGAAACGTCGGTTGCCCTCTTGCAAGTCATGCCAGACTTCGCCGGGGGTGAGCGTGGTTGGTTCGCTCATGGATTTACCGCCTTCCCGGCCGCCAGGATCTGGTCGGCCAGCGTCGCCTGGACCGTGTGGAACTCTTGATCGGATGCGGTTCCGTGCAGCACCAGGATGCTGGACGCTGTGACAGTGCTCACTGCAAACTGCAGGTTGCCTTCGCCCTTGCTGGCAACCCGGTTGTCATAGACCTGCCAAGTGACTCCATCCACGGTCTCCTCACCGGTGACGTGGAGCGTGGGCAACTCGGCAGCGAGCCAACTGGGGTTCGCATCAAGGCCCTGCTTCAGCGCGATGTACTCGACAGAGGGCGTCAGCAGACCGATGTGCCAGTTCAGCACATCGTCTGCGCCGGTACGCAATGCGGCGGCGTTCGCTGTCCAGTTCTCGGGCAGCGCCGGCACGAACAGCGTTTCGGAGACGGAGGTCTGCGCCTGGCTGGCCACCTGGACATAGTCCACATTCGGCATATGATCCTGGTCGCCCCGCGGAACGATCAGAACGATGAGGATGACCACGCCGACTGTCGCCAGCAGCGACAGCACCAGATTGTTGGGGGTCTGGCGCGCGCGGTGATTCTTCGAGTTCTGGGCCTTGCGTGCCGCCGTCTCCTCGGGGGTCTCTGGGCGGCCCAACTCGGCCACCACTCGTGGCTCGTGAGCCATCAGGCGTTCTCGTTCGAGTCGGTGGTGGGCTCGGCGATGGAGGCGCGCGCGGCTTCGAGGCGTTGCTTGGCTCCGATCAGCCACTGCTCGCAGCGGCGGGCAAGCGCTTCCCCCCGCTCCCAGAGCGCAAGCGACTGCTCCAGTGTCGAGGCGCCCTGTTCGAGGTCGCCCACGACCCGGATGAGTTCATCGCGGGCCTGCTCGTAGGTGAATTCCTCGATATCGGAATGCGGGTCGACGGTTGCGGGCGCGGCGGCATCAGATTTCGGCATGGCTTCCATTCTAACCGTCGGTGGTGCGGTCTCGCCGGGCCCCCCGGGAGGCTGCGTCAACGGTACCGTCGGCCAGCGTCAGAGTGAACACGGTGCCGTCAGGGGCGTCGGTGTGCGAGCGCAGGACCTCCCCGTCTGCCAGCTGCGCGATCGCGTACCCGCGATCGAGGGTGCGTTGCGGCGACAGCGCCCGCAGGTGTGAGCGCAACTGGGTCGTTCGGGCGGTCTGGTCCTCGACCAGTCGCGTGGTCAGTTCGACCCCGCGTGCCACGTAACGGGTGAGATCCTCCGACCGGGAATCAACGATCCAAGTGGCAGAGGCCAGCGCCGGACGAGAACGCAATTGCCCGAGCCGGTCGATCTCCATCGTGAGGTATCCCGTTAGCCGTTGGCGAAGCCTCAGCCGGGCCTGCTGCACGAGGGTCAGCTCCTCGGAGACATCCGGAACCACCCGTTTGGCGGCGTCAGTCGGGGTGGACGCGCGCAGGTCGGCCACATCATCGAGCAGTGGCCGGTCGGCCTCGTGGCCGATCGCACTGACGATCGGGGTGCTGCACGCTGCTGCCGCTCGCACCAGGTTCTCGTCGCTGAAGCCGAGCAGGTTCTGGAAGTCACCACCGCCGCGGGCAACGATGATCACCTCGACTTCGGGGTCGGCATCCAGGGTGCGCAGAGCCTGGGTCACCTCTCCGACGGTGCGATCGCCCTGCACCGCCGTGTGGATGGTGCGAAATCGCACTGCTGGCCAGCGTAACTGGGCGTTGCGCAGTACGTCTTTCTCTGCATCCGAATCCTTGCCGGTGATCAGGCCGATCACGCCGGGCAGGAAGGGGAGACGCTTCTTTCGGGCCGGATCGAAAAGGCCCTCCGCAGTGAGGGTGGCACGCAGTCGCTCCAGCCTCTCCAGCAGGTCGCCGAGGCCGATGTGTCGCATTTCGAACACCTGCATGGTGAGAGTGCCGCCCTTGACCCAGTAGTTGGGCTTCATCAGGGCGACGACCCGGTCACCCTGTTTCAGGTCGGCAGGAATCTTCTGGCGTACTGAAGACCAGATCGTGAAACTGACCGTGGCGTCCTGGTCGAGGTCCTTGAGTTTGCCATAGACGTTGCCGCCGCTGCCGCCCCACTGGGTGATCTCGCCCTCAACCCAGACCGTGCCGAGGCGTTCGATGTACGCGCGGATCTTCGTCGCCAGCAGGCTGACGGGCCACGGTGCTTCGGCCGTTGCTGGGCCCTGCGTCTCGGTCATGCTTCGGGCGCCTTTTGGATCCGCGCGATGTAGCCATCGACGGTCGACATCGAGACCAGACGCTCGCGGAAGAAGGTAGTGACGCGGGCATCGTCCAAGGATTTGTGAGACAGCGATCTTCGTTCACGATAGCGTGAAGCGAGATACCGCATGCTGGTATCGGCCCACGAGCCGCCTGCCATGCCCGGACAATACGACTTCAGATCGAGCGCCGCGTTGCCGAACGGGTTGGTCACGCCGAACCGTTCGAAGTAGTCGCACACGATCATCCAGTCGAACCGTGCGTTGAACCCCACGAAAACCGGTGCGTGGCTCTCGCCCACCTGCGCGGTGACCCAGTCGGCGAATGCCGTCAGGGCCTCGACCGGGTCGGTTCCGTTGATCGCCAACTGCTCGAGCGACAGGCCGCTCACCGCCCGGGCTTCGTCAGTGGAGCGATCGATCACCGGCGCGAGCTCGATAGAGAACTGCAGATCGGGCCGATCCACCACGCAGGCACTGATCGACAACAACGAGAACCCGCTGGGCGCCGCACCCGCCGTCTCCGCGTCGATACTGAAGTGCATCTTTCGCCGGGAGGTTTTCTGCGGGGCGGTCGGAACGTTGTTCATCGGGCTCCTGAAAGATTGGGGTGGGGCTACTGACCCCCGACATTGGCTGATATCAGGCTACGGGATGCCACCGGCATCGCCTGCGCTCCTGAGCCTGTGGGTGGCGCGAGCACGCTGTTTCCAGACGCGCACATTCACCGCCCAGTCGGCGGACCTAAACTGGCACCGGAGCCAGGCCCAGGCGAGAACTGAGCCGGTATTGCACAATGGACACCCACGAGAACAGTTGATTGGCAGATGCGATGACCGACCCCAGGCCAAAACCCCAATACGGTGAATATGCGCCGCCCGGGTGGGTCTCACCGGTGCAACAGCCGGTGTCACACGCACCGGAGTCGATACTGCAGCGTCAGCCCGACAGGCGCGCCGCATCTGCTGGCCCGCGATCCCCCCGACGGCCGATTGCCCGCGCCTGGGACCGGGCGGTGACATTCGGCCTGCTGGTGCTGTGGACGGTTCTCACGATCGAGGGTTTGTTCAGTTTTCCGCAGCTTTCGGAAACCCTCAACGTCATCTACGCGCAGTTGGGGATCGGCACCTTCACCCTCGTCGACGAGGCTCGTACTGCCGGATTCGTGCTCGCCGGAATCCAGGTGCTCTTACTCGCACTCACCATCTGGCGGTCCTACCGGGCTCTCCGACGCGACCGGCTCGCCTTCTACTGGCCATTGGTCGGTTTCGTGATCTTCTACGTGACGCTCATGGTGGTCATGGCGGTCGTGGTCTTCTCCGACCCGGCCTACCTGGCGTATGTCAAGACGCTCGGCGGCTGAGCACGGGCTCAGCCGATCGAGTTGCCCGCCGACCCCAGGTCAGTGGCGGCTTCGACCACGCGGGCGGCCATCGCTGTCTCCGCGGTCTTACCCCACGAGCGCGGGTCGTAGACCTTCTTGATTCCGACCTCGCCGTCGACCTTCAGAAACCCGTCGTAGTTGCGCAGTACGGTATCGGCGACGGAACGGCTGAACGCGTACTGGGTGTCGGTGTCGATGTTCATCTTGATGACACCGTAGGAGACGGCATCCGAGATCTCCTGGTCGCTTGACCCGGAACCACCGTGGAAGACCAGGTCGAGGGGTTTTTCTCCTGTGCCGTAGTGCGCAGCCAGACCCTCTTGGATCTCTTTCAGCAGCTCGGGACGCAACTTCACATTGCCCGGCTTGTACACACCGTGCACGTTTCCGAAGGTGAGTGCGGCCATGTAACGCCCGTTCTCGCCGAGGCCGAGCGCTTCGACCATCTTCACGGCGTCTTCCAGCGTCGTATACAGGTGCTCGCCGATGTCGTGGCTGATTCCGTCTTCTTCGCCGCCGACGACACCGATCTCCACCTCGAGAATCGAGTTGATCGCTTTCATGCGCGGCAGCAATTCCTTCGCGATTCGCAGGTTCTCGGCAATCGGAACCGCGGAGCCGTCCCACATGTGTGATTGGAAGATCGGATTGCGGCCGGCCTTCACCTCCGACTCGGATGCCTCGATCAACGGCATCACGAATCCGTCGAGCGCATCTTTCGGGCAGTGGTCAGTATGCAGCGCGACGGTCACGGGATAGTTCTTGGCAACCTCGTGCACGAATGCAGCAAAGGCGAGGGCCCCGGAAGCGCGGGCCTTCACCGATTGACCGGCGAAATAGTCGGCTCCTCCCGTGGAGACCTGAATGATTCCATCCGAGCCGGCGTCGCTCAAACCCTGCAGCGCCGCGTTGACCGTCTGAGAACTGGACACATTGATCGCAGGGAAGGCGAATTGCTGTGCCTTGGCCCGGTCGAGCATCTCGGCGTACTGGTCCGGTGTGGCGATGGGCATGAAAACTCCTTGGCAGTGGGCTCGTTCTTGGTCAAAGTCTACTCAGGGCGGCGCCGGCGAGGCCGGGCACGGCTAGGCTGACAACGAGTTATTACGGTGAAAGCCGTCCGTTCATGCGCGACACAGCCAGTGGTGATGTGCACGTCGAACGGGCCCCACACGAAGGATATGAACGTGACCAGCACAGACACCGCCTCCCATTACCTGCACCCGGATCGAAACCTCGCGATGGAGTTGGTGCGGGCGACCGAGGCCGCAGCCATTCGCGCGTTCCCCTTCATCGGGCGCGGCGACAAGAACGCCGCTGACGGCGCGGCGGTCGATGCGATGAGAGCCTTCCTGGGCACCGTGAACTTCGACGGCGTCGTCGTCATCGGTGAGGGTGAGAAGGATGAGGCGCCGATGCTGTACAACGGCGAGCACGTGGGCAACGGCCGCGGGCCCGCCTGCGACATGGCAGTTGACCCGATCGACGGCACCAGCCTCACCTCGGCAGGGCGGCAGAACGCGATCTCGGTGATCGCCGTCTCCGACCGCGGCACCATGTTCGACCCGTCAGCGGTGTTCTATATGGACAAGATCGTGACGGGGCCCGAGGGGCACGGTGTGGTCGACCTGCGCCAGCCGATCGGTGAGAACCTGCGCGCATTGGCCAAGGCGAGCGGCAAGAGCGTCGGTGACCTCACCGTTGCCGTGCTTGACCGCCCCAGGCACGCCCAGTTGATTGCAGACATCCGCGCGGCCGGCGCTCGCACCCGGCTGATGCTCGACGGCGACGTGGCCGGCGGGATCAACGCGGTGCGCGAAGGCACCCGCATCGACATGTGCGCCGGGATCGGCGGAACCCCGGAGGGCATCATCACGGCCTGTGCGGTGAAGGCCCTCGGCGGGTTCATCCAGGGCAAGTTGCATCCGCAGGACGACGCCGAGAAGCAGAAGGCGATCGATGCCGGCCACGACCTCGACCGAGTACTCGACGGCGACGACATGGTGCGCGGCGACAACACCTACTTCGTCGCGACCGGGGTGACTGACGGCGGGCTGGTGTCGGGCGTGCAACATTTCGACCGGATCATCCGGACTGAATCTGTGGTGCTGCGTTCCAAGACCACCTCGTGGAGAAGTGGCTGTAACTGATCGCCCACGCGTGAACCGGCGCCGTCCGCTCTCGGTGAGCGCGGCCTCTACAGTGTGAACGAGTCACGCGCTGCGCCAACCCATCAGGCGCTGCGCGAACGGTTCAGGCGCTGCGCGCAGGCTCTTCCGCAGGCACCAGCTCTCTGCTGTGCACCGGATCTCTGCCATCTATGGGTTCGGCGGGCATCAGCTCGGCCGCGGTCAGCTGTTGGGGAGATGTGTCGATGCCTTCGGCGGTGCCGAGTACCTTCGATTCGTCGAGCGCTTGGAGCTTGCGGGCGGTGACCAGCACCCGTGACTCCAGCGAGCTCGCGAACTGGTTGTAACTCCTGACCGTCGCTTCGATCGAGCGGCGCAACTTATCAGCGTGCTCAGACAGGGTCGACAGTCGCTGATAGAGCTCTTTGCCCAGATCGAACAGGTGCTTGGCGTCTTCAGTCAGTACGTCTTGTTGCCAGCTGTACGCCACGGTCTTCAACACGGACCACAGAGTGACGGGTGACGCGAGTGCAACGCGTTTGCTGAATGCGTAGTCGAGCAGGGCAGGGTCGGCCTCCAACGCCGATGAAATCAGCGACTCACTGGGAATGAACGCGATCACCAGCTCCGGGCTTGCCGCCAAGCCCTGCCAATAACTGCGCGACGCGAGCGCATCGATGTGGCCACGAACGGCTTTCACGTGCTTGAGTATCAATTCGCGTCGCCGATCGGCATCTTCCCCGTTCGCCCCGACGGAGATGTGACTCGCTTCCAAATAGGCGCTGAACGGAACCTTGGCGTCGACGGCGATCGATTTACCGCCGGGGAGGCGTACGACCATGTCGGGGCGTCCCGTTCCGGCATCAGACTGGATGCTCGCCTGCACGTCGAAGTCGACCCGTTCGAGCAGGCCTGCGGCTTCGACCACATTGCGCAATTGGGTCTCGCCCCACACCCCGCGTACATCGTTGGAGCGCAGCGCCGATGCGAGCGACTCGGCGGTCGAGCGCAGTCGCTCCTCAGATGCGGTTGCCTGCAACAACTGCTGGCTCAGCTCGCCGTGCTGCACGCTGCGCTGTTTCTCCAATTCGGTGACCTGGCCCTGCATGGTTCTGAGCGCCTCCTGCACCGGCGATAACGCCTGCAGCACGCGGCTCTCATCCTCGGCGCGTCGTTTCTGGGCGACCTCGTCACTGCGGCGAAGCTCCAACTGCTCACGCAGTTGCTGCTGCAGGCCCTCGACACGTTCGCGTTGGGCATCCACTGTGGCATTCGCGTGTGCCAGCTCTGACTGGAGGTCAGATCGCACCTGGAAGCCTTCGGCGCGGAGTAATGCCAACTCGGCCTCATGCCGGGCGCGGATCAGCGCCGGATCGTCGCCGCCGCCGGTCACACGCCTCTTGTGCAGCAGCACGCCGAGCAGAACGCCGACGAGCAGGCCGAGAACCAAGCCGATCAGGAGGTACACCGAGGAATCCATACCTGCCAGTGTGCCAGCAGCCACCGACATCTCCCTCTAAGCCATAGAGTATTGGTATGCAGACTATTGACCATTGGATTTCAGGCAGAACACACACCAGCACGAGCGGGCGCACTGCCCCCGTATATGACCCGGCGCTGGGACAGCAGACGAAGGCGGTCGCACTGGCCGACGCGAATGAGATCGACCTCGCGGTCGCCGACGCCAAGGCGGCGTTCCCCGGCTGGCGCGACATGTCGCTCGCGAAGCGCTCGGGAATCATGTTCCGTTTTCGGGAACTGCTGAACGAGCGCAAAGGTGAGCTCGCAGAGATTCTGACGAGCGAACACGGAAAGGTCATCTCAGATGCCGCCGGCGAGATCGCGCGCGGCCTGGAGGTCGTCGAGTTCGCGATCGGCTTCCCGCACCTGCTGAAGGGTGAGTTCTCGGAGAACGTGTCAACGGGTGTCGACGTGTACACCCTGCGCCAGCCACTCGGAGTGGTCGCCATCATCAGCCCGTTCAACTTTCCGGCGATGGTGCCGATGTGGTTCTTCCCGATCGCTATTGCCGCCGGCAACACGGTCGTGTTGAAGCCCAGCGAGAAGGACCCCTCGGCCGCGAACTGGATGGCTGAGCTGTTCACCGAGGCGGGCCTGCCCGACGGCGTGTTCAACGTGTTGCACGGGGACAAGGTTGCCGTGGACGGCCTGCTCGAGCACCCGGATGTCAAGGCGATTTCTTTCGTCGGATCGACGCCGATCGCTCGCTACATCTACGAGACCGCAGCCAAGCATGGAAAGCGAGTGCAGGCGCTCGGTGGCGCGAAGAACCACATGTTGGTGCTTCCGGATGCCGACCTCGACGTGACCGCCGACGCGGTTGTCAACGCAGGATTCGGCTCGGCCGGTGAGCGCTGCATGGCGATCAGCGTCGTCGTGGCCGTCGAACCCGTCGCCGATGACCTCATCGCGAAGGTCGCCGAGCGCATGTCGGGGCTCAAGGTCGGCGACGGCCGTCGCAGCTGCGACATGGGCCCGCTGATCACCGAGGCGCATCGCGACAAGGTTGCCAGCTACATCGAGATCGCCGAAGAAGACGGCGCAACTGTGGCCGTGGACGGCCGCGGGATCAAGGTCGATGGTGCGGACGAGGGCTTCTGGCTCGGCCCGACACTGATCGACAACGTGCAGACGTCGTCAAAGGTATACATCGACGAGATCTTCGGCCCGATCGTGGCCGTCGTTCGCGTGGAGAGCTACGAAGCCGGTGTCGAGCTGATCAACAACAGCCCGTACGGCAACGGCACGGCCATCTTCACCAACGATGGCGGTGCCGCGCGCCGCTTCCAGAACGAGATCGAGGTCGGCATGGTGGGCGTCAACGTGCCGATCCCGGTGCCCGTCTCCTACCACTCGTTCGGTGGCTGGAAGGACTCCGCGTTCGGCAACGCCAAGGCGTACGGCACACAGGGGTTCGACTTCTTCACTCGCGAAAAGGCGATCACCAGCCGGTGGCTCGACCCGAGCCACGGTGGCATCAACCTCGGGTTCCCCGAGCACGACTGATCACCTGAAGTGACAACGAGGGGGCCGCGGACACTGTCCGCGGCCCCCTTCGTCGTCTGTACGAGGCCAGCTGTGCACCAGTCGGTGCTCCTCACTATGATTCGAGGGTGACGTTCCTTTCTGCGCTGAGTGTGATCGTGGGGGCCTTGGGGCTCGCTGCGGGGGTGATCGCCTATTTTCGGGCGCAATCTGCAGAGCAGGAAGCGCAGAAGGCCGTGCAGTACGCCCTCGCCCAGTCGGCGGAGGCACTTGCCCGTGCGTCCGATGCGGTTGGCCGGTCACAAGCGGCGTCTGCGGCCGCCGCCGGTGTGGCCCGGCAGGCCGGCGACCTGGCTGATGTGGCCCAGTTGGCCGATCGCAAGGCTGATCGGGCGCTGCAGGCCTCGGATGAGGCCCTGACGCGTTCGGGCGCCGCCATGCAGGGGATCACCGCCGTGGTGAAGCGGGTGGATGAATCAGGTCACGCCCGACTCGATGCGGGCGTCGTTCGCTGGGA
>CAJDUP010000102.1_pt1 | contig 11548 bp, 10 predicted proteins | sample 7391181 | NCBI WGS metagenome assembly CAJDUP01 (sample SAMEA7055690, study PRJEB34461) | soil metagenome | biome: terrestrial ecosystem; feature: Peninsula; material: soil | place: Antarctica | collected 2016
GATTGAGCCCGCACCCGCGATTCGCCTGGGTGCAATCGTGCAGCGTCTGGATGCCCGAGATGCGGTGTGTGCCCGTGACGGGTTGACGCTCGCCGAGCTTTCGCCCGGGGCGCGGGTGGGAGCGGGGTCGGCCCGTCGCATCGCCCAACTCGAGGCCTTCCGAAGTGATCTGAAAGTCATCGATGCGGATCACGACGCCGGCGTGCTGCTGGAGATGGTGGCCGCTGGTGCCCTGGATGCTGCCGTGGTCTCGGTGGCTGAACTCTCCCGGCTCGAGTTGCTCGACGAGGTTGCCTGCGAGATTCTGGAGCTGCCCGATTGGCCGACCGGCGCGGGCCAGGGTGCGCTCGCAGTCGAGGTGCGCGAGCACGACTTCGTTCAGGTGTCGTTGATCCGGGCCCTGCTCGCCCGGCTCGACCACCGCCCGACCCGGGCGACGGCCACCGCCGAGCGTCATGTGAAAGAACGGCTGGAGGAGCACACGGATGCGGCCTTCGGCGTGTACGCGATCCTCGACGGATCCCTCCTGTTGCTGAGCGCCACCGTGTACGACGGGGCCGGCAGCAAGCAGACCACCAGTTCCCACGGGGTGGTGCTGGACGGGATGAGTCCGGCGGCCACCAAAGTGGCGATCGAAGCGCTCGGTACGAGCGTGGCCAATGACCTCATACGCAACGGCGCGGCGGAGTTTACGTCGACAGGAGTGATGCATGAGTTCGGTTGATGCCGCTGAGGCGGCCGCGCTGGCAGTGGCGGCCACCGGCGCGATCTCGTTGCCGAAGAGACTGTCGGGCTGGCGCGTCCTGGTACCCCGCGGGGGCCCGTGGGGCGATGCCGTGGCGGCCGCGTTGCGGGCCAACGGGGCCAGTCCGGTGGTCTCGCCGATGATCAACTTTGCGCAGACCGATGATGCCCCGGCGCTGGAGGCCGCGCTGGTTCAACTGGCCGCCGGAGAGTTCGACTGGGTCACTGTGACCAGTGCGACGACCGTCGATGTGCTGTCGTCTCATCGGGCGGTGGTCCCGGAGGGCACCAAGATAGCTGCGGTGGGAGAGACCACGGCGAGCGCCTTGACCGCGGCCGGTTACACGGTCGACCTGGTGCCGAGCGAAGACAACACCGCACGAGCACTTCTCGCCGAATGGACAGAGGCCACGGGCGGTGTGGTTCCCCTGAAGATCCTCACCCTGCGCTCGCAGGCCGCCACGCCGGTATTGACGCCGGGCCTGATTCGAATCGGCCATGACGTGAAGCAGGTCGTCGCCTATCGCACCATCGGAGTGCCGGTCGGGGCGCAGGTGCTGAGCGACGTGGCGGCGGGGCGGATCCATGCCATCCTGGTCACATCGGGCAGCGTCGCGGAACAGGTGTTGGAACAACTCTCGCCCATCCCCGAATCGACGTTGATCGCATGCATCGGACCGCGCACCGCGAGGGATGCCCGTAACGTGGGTCTCCGGGTCGACACCGTGGCCGCTCGCCGCAGTGTCGCGTCGTTGATCGACGCGGTGATCGAGGCGGCAACCACGCGCGACTGAACGTCGCCGGGGCTTGCCGGGCGGGGTGGCCCCAGGGTTCAATCTTTCGATGGTGTTGTGCTCGGCAGGGTGCCAATAGCGTGGAATGACACCTATTCGCCCAGCCCAAAGTACCGACCTGCCGCCGAACGCCCGCGGCAGTTTCGTGTGCTCGGCGCCTTCCCCGAGAGTGACATGCCGCACCGACCCGCCACGCCCTCCCACAACCGTCCGCATACTCCAGACCGGCACCTGCCCGATGGGCGCATCCCGTCGTCCTCGACAACGGGGGGCTCGCGACACACCGTGCCCCGCTGGCTGAGGATCATCATCCCCGCCGCGTTGATCCTCGTCTGGTTCGTGGCCTTCTCGATGGGAGGTTCCTACTTCGGCAAGATCAGTGAGGTGTCCAGCAACGACGCGGCCCAGCACCTCCCAGCCGGTGCCGAGGCCACCCAGGTGCAGGAGTTGCAGACAAAGTTTCGTGGGAGCGACCTGATCCCCGGAATCGTCGTGTATCAACGTGACGGCGGCCTGACTGAGACCGACATGAGGGCGATCGACGAGCAGATCGCCGTCTTCGGCGAGGTTGCCGGTGTCGCCCCCGACGCGGTGTCGCCGCCGATCCGGTCGACCGACGGCGAGGCCGTCGAAGTGTTCGTGCCGATGGACAGCACGGTCAAAGTCAGCGACACCGTCGCCGAGGTTCGCGCCCATCTTGCCTCCTCGACCCCAGCGGGACTCTCCGCCCACCTCACGGGACCCGCCGGTCTCTCCGCCGATATCGGCGGGGCCTTCAGCGGGCTGGACGGGATGCTGCTCCTGGTCGCGCTGGCCGCTGTGCTGCTCATCCTGATCGTCGTCTACCGGTCACCGTTATTGCCCATCATCGTGCTCGGCACCAGCATGGCGGCGCTCACGGCCGCGATCGTGACCGTCTGGTGGCTTGCCAAGGCCGAAATCGTGCTGCTCACCGGGCAGACCCAGGGAATCCTTTTGATCCTGGTGGTCGGTGCCGCGACGGACTATTCGCTGCTCTACGTTGCCCGGTACCGGGAGGCCCTGCGCGACCACGAAGGCACCTGGCAGGCGACTTGGGCGGCGCTCAAGGGGTCATGGCAGCCCATTCTCGCGTCCGGCGGAACCGTCATCATCGGCCTGATGTGCCTGCTGTTCAGCGACCTCAACTCCAATAAGGCGCTGGGCCCGGTTGCCTCGATCGGGATAGCGTTCGCGCTCCTTGGCGCACTCACCCTGTTGCCCGCCCTGCTGATGTGGGCCGGGAGGGCGGCATTCTGGCCCATCCGACCCGCGTTCGGCTCCGATCATCCGGCCACGGTCGGGCGCCGGGCTGCGGGCGTCTGGCCGAAGCTGGGGGCCATGATCTCCAGGCGGCCGCGCCTGATCTGGGTCGCCTCGACGCTGGTGCTCCTGGTCGCATCGCTGGGCATGCTGCAATTGAAGGCAGATGGCGTTCCCTCGAGCGAATTCGTTCTGGGAGCGTCCCAGGCGCGTGACGGGCAGGCGGTGCTCGCCGCGCACTTCCCGGCGGGAAGCGGCACCCCAGCGGTCATCATCGGCCAGCAGGCTGACTTCGATGAGATCGCGCAGACTGTTCTTGGCACCGCGGGCGTGACGAGCGTGAACGTGATCTCCGCCGATTCGAAGTCGGGAACACTGCCGGTCGATGAGGCGGGCATCAAGCAGCTCGGAAAACCGGGCAGCCCTCCAAGCCAGCCCACCGTTGTCAACGGCCAGGTGATGCTGCAGGCGACCCTTGATGCCGCCGGGGATTCGGCCGAGGCTGAACAGACCGTGCGCGACCTGCGCACCGAACTGTCGTCGGTCGGCGCTGATTCGAGTGTGCTCGTGGGCGGGGTCACGGCGGTCGCGCTCGATACGAATACCGCATCCGTGCACGATCGCAACCTGATCATCCCGCTGGTTCTCGTGGTCATTCTGGCCGTTCTGATGCTGCTCCTCAGGTCGATCGTGGCACCGTTGATCCTGATCAGCACCGTTGTGATCTCGTACCTGGCCGCGCTCGGAGTGTCTGCGCTGGTGTTCAACCACCTGTTCGGGTTTCCCGGCGCCGACCCGTCTGTGCCGATGTTCGGCTTCATCTTTCTGGTGGCACTCGGAATCGACTACAACATCTTCCTGATGACCCGGGTGCGCGAGGAGTCCACGATGTTCGGCACGCGCCTCGGAATCTTGAGAGGACTCTCGGTAACCGGCGGGGTGATCACGTCGGCCGGGCTCGTGCTTGCCGCCACCTTTGCCGCACTCGGCGTGCTTCCGGTTCTGTTCATGGCCCAGATCTCCTTCATCGTCGCGTTCGGTGTGCTCGTCGACACCTTTTTGGTGCGCTCGTTACTGGTGCCCGCCCTGAGCTACGACATCGGCCGCCGGATCTGGTGGCCGAGCAAACTGGCTGAAACTGAGCTTCCGGCCACAGAAATGCGCAATGTGACGAAACTACTCTCCGGAAACGGAGACAGTCGGGCAGACTAGAGGTATGGCAATCGTGCGCGTTCATCCCGACAGGCTGGAGATTCAGTTGTCGAAAATGGAGAAGGCGCTCGCGCTCAGACGAGAACCGGTTGTGATCACCCGAAAGGGGATCCGTGCGGCCACGATCACGCAGGATCCGTGGATCTGGTTGCGGGGCATCCGTGCTCCCGGCATCCATGTGCCGTTGAATCTGGCGGTGGGCACCTGGAAGTTCCACGGTGGAAAAGACTTCATGCTGGTCAAGCGTTCCCGAACCTCAGTGGTGATCGATGTCGAGGGCGGCGAATTCGAGCGCGTGATCATCAGCACCGCGCTCGCCGGCGAGCTGGTGCACGCGTTGCGGTTGGCCGGAGACGACCAGACCGACCACGCGACTGTTTTCGACACCGGCTCCACGAACGACTGACGGTCGCGCGATCCCCGCACGCCGAGCGCAGGGTTCGGGCCACTCAGGCGTTGACGTCGACGACGGTGCGACCGTGGAGCGTGCCCGCCAGCAACTGAGTGGCAGCCTCGAGGGTTTCGCCCAAGCCGATTTCTCTCGTCACACTGTCGAGCGCATCGTGGTCGAGGTCAGAGGCCAGCCGGTGCCAGGCGTTCTCACGCAGCTTCAGTGGTGCATCCACCGAATTGACACCCACGAGGCTGACCGCGCGCAGGATGAATGGCAGTACCGAGGCCGGCAGGTCAGCGCCTTGGGCGAGCCCACAACAGGTGACCACACCGCCATATCGGGTCTGGGCGAGCACATTGGCGAGGGTGTGGCTGCCGACCGTGTCGACACCGGCCGCCCAGCGAGCGGATTGCAGGGGTCTGCCGGCCGCCCCCAGCTCCTCACGGTCGATCACCTCGTCGGCACCGAGCCCACGCAGGAAGTCGGTCTCGGTCGCCACGCGTCCGGTGGAGGCGATCACCCGGTAGCCGCGGTGTGCGAGCAGGGCCACGGCGATGCTGCCCACGCCTCCGGAGGCGCCGGTGACAACAACTGGCCCGGAGGCCGGGATCACGCCATTCCGCTCGAGCGCCAGGACACTCAACTGGGCGGTCAGTCCGGCGGTGCCGATGGCCGCGGCCTGCCGGGAGGTGAGGCTGCTCGGCAACTGGACCAGTGACTTGCCGTCCACACGCGCGTGTTCGGCGAACCCACCGTGGCTGCGCTCACCCAGGCCGGCGCCGTTCAGGATGACGAGGTCGCCCGCGCTCCAGTGGTGGGTGTCGGAGGAGTAGACACGGCCGACAAGGTCGATACCGGCGATCAACGGAAACGTGCTGACGATCCCTGGCCGTCCGGTGAGGGCCAGGGCGTCTTTGTAGTTGAGGCTCGAGTACTCCACGTCGATGGCGACCGACCCCGGGGTGGATGCCGGCATCAACAGGTCGTCGCTGACGGTGCGCAGCTCGGCGACACCGCCATCTGAACCCGCATCCTTCTGGCGGTCAGGCGATCGATCCACCACAATTGCGCGAAAACTCTTCGTCGACGTTGTCATGGTCATACCTTACGAGACTTGCCCGGTGTGGGTCGAGGGTCAGGTGACGTCGCGGCGCCAACTCGTGAAGAAGCCCCCGACCGTGGCGAGCACGGCGTAGCCGAGGAGAACGAGGCCGCCCTGCCACCACTCCAGTTGCGCGGTGCTTCCACCCATAATGGTGAACACGCTGGAGCCGACCAGGGCATCGCTGGCCGAACCGGGCAAGAACTTCCCGTAGGGTTCCAGCCAATCGATGAAGCCGGCGGCGGTGCGCAGCAGGGGTTCCACGAACTGGGTGAACGCCAGCACGATCACGATCGCGGCGACCTGGCTCGGCACGAGCACGCCGAGGCCCACACCGATGGCCGCCCAGAGTGCCATCACGATGATCGAGCGCCAAATGAGGGTGAGCACCTCGTCTGACAGGAACGCCGGGTCGAGGCCGAAGAGGGCGATTGCCAGCCCGCCGGCGGCCATCGAGCCGACCAGCGCGATCACTCCGTAGGCGGCACCGAAACCGGTCAGGGTGAGTGACTTGGCCACGAGCACGCGGCCGCGGCGCGGATCGGCCAGAAAGGTGGGGGTCAGCGTCTGGTAGCGAAACTCGGCCGTGGCGGCCAGGGCGCCCAACAGCACCGGGAAGACATAGCCGATGGACGTCGCGAAACTGTAGACGGTCGTTGTCAGCGGGAACCCTGGAGGCAGCCCGTGGGCCTCGCCCCCGGGGATCTTGCCGGTCTCGATGCCGGCGAACACGGTGGCGAGGCCGCCAGCGACGAGTGCGACATAGCCGACCATGATCAGGGCGAGCACCCACCACAGTCGAACCGAGACGAGTTTGGCCACCTCAGACGCGAGGGCCGATGAGAGACTCTTCACAGTGATCCTCCCTCGCCGACCAGGGCGAGGAAGGAGTCCTCGAGGCCCGACCGCTTCTGACTGAGTGCGCTCAACTCCACACCGGCGGCGAAGGCCACGTGACCCACATCGCTGGCCTCTGCGCCGCTGACGAGCAACCCGCTGCGAAGCTCGCTCACCAGGTAGCCGGCATCGGTGAGCGCATTCTGGAGCGAACCCCGATCGGGCCCATCGACCAGAACCTCGCGAGTCTCGGTCATGTCGAGGCTTGACAGCGGCCCGGTGTGGGCGAGCTCACCGTGGGTGATCACGACCACCTCATCGACGGATTGTGCGACCTCGCTGAGCAGGTGCGAGGAGACCATGACCGTGCGGCCCTCATCGGCCATGTGCCTGAGGAACCCACGCGTCCACTTGATGCCCTCGGGGTCGAGGCCGTTGACCGGCTCATCGAGTACCAACACGCCTGGGTCGCCGAGGAGGGCGAAGGCGAGGCCGAGGCGTTGGCGCATCCCGAGCGAGTAGCCGCCGACCCGGCGCGAGCCGTATTCGGCCAGGCCGACGCGTTCCAGTGCGACCCGGGCCGCCTCGAGCGGGATCGCGGCCGCACGCGCGTACACGGCCAGGTGATTGAAAGCTGAGCGACCGGGATGGAAACTGGCGGCCTCCAGGGCTGCGCCGACCGTGGTCATCGGCGAGGGCAGGTCACGGTAGGCAATGCCGTCGAAGGTGGCGGTGCCCGTGGTGGGGGTGACCAACCCGAGCAGCATTCGCATTGTGGTGGTCTTGCCGGCACCGTTCGGCCCGAGGAACCCGGTCACCCTGCCCGGCTCAACGGTGAAAGTCAGATCTTTCACGGCGGCCACATCGCCGAACCGCTTGGACAGCGCGTTGAAGTGCAGGGGAACTCCGGCGGTCATCAGGCTCCTTATCCGTCGTGGATGCGCGGCATCGAACGCACGGAGCCGCCCGGCCAGTTTAGGGCGTAGTCCCGGTCAGACCCGCTTCAGCGCGACGGGTGGGCGAGCCGGGGCTGGGTCGGGCCGCGTGATGGTCGCAGGCGACAGAAGTGCTCGCGCACCGCTCGCAGACCACCAGTTGGGTGCGGCACGCGGCTTCGACGCAGTTCTGCATATGCTTGGTCGGCGCCTCGCAGCGGGTGCAGGTGCCGAGCACAGCCGGGCTCTCACCGAAGTCGAGCGACATCCGCTCGTCGAACACGTACAACGACCCCTCCCAGAGCCCGGCGTCGCCGAAGGCCTCACCGTAGCGCACGATTCCGCCGTCGATCTGGTACACCTCGCTGAAGCCGCGGGCCTTCATGTGCGCGGAGAGCACCTCACAGCGGATGCCCCCGGTGCAGTAGGTGATCACCGGTTTGTCCTTGAGGTGGTCGAAGGCGCCGCTATCGAGTTCGGCCACGAACTCGCGGGTGTTGTCCACGTCGGGCACGATGGCGTTCTTGAACCGGCCGATCTCGGCCTCGAACCGGTTGCGACCGTCGAAGAAGACCGCATCTGGGCGTTGGTCGACCAGTTCGTTCACCTGTTCCGGGGAGAGCCGGATGCCACCGCCGACCACCCCGCCCGAATCCACTTCGAGCTCGTCCGGGGCGCCGAAGCTGACGATCTCCTCGCGCACCTTGACGCTCAACCGGGGAAAATCGGTGCTGACCAGACGGCTCAACGTTGCCGAGCCGGTGGGTTGGGCGGCGACGCGCCAGGCCTCCTCGATGAGGCCGCTGCCATCGCTGAATTTCGCGTCGAGGTCACGGAACGGGCCGTACTCGCGCGTCGAGCGCAGATAGCGCTTCACGGCGTTCAGTTCACCGCCGACGGTTCCGTTGATGCCGTCTTTCGAGATCAGGATGCGACCACGAAGACCGAGCGAGGAGGCGAGGTCGCGCTGCCAGAGCCGGATCGCCTCGGGGTCGGCCAGCGGCGTGAATGCGTAGTAGAGCAGGATCTTGGAGATTGCCACTCGCCGATTTTACCGGGGCTTCCCGGAAGGATGCCCACCTCGCTCACTCTTCTGCGCTGGCTAGGCTGGATGGCGAAGCCGGGCAGCCCATGCAGCCATTCAGCTGGCCCAGAACTTCAATAGATCCAGAACCTGAGTTGATAACGGATTCACAAGGAGCCCCGATGTCACAGAACACCGCATACGACCCGCACAGCCACGACCCGCTCGCGATCCTGCGCCCGGTGCCGTCATTCACTGTCACAAGCAACGATGTGACCGAGGGCAAACCACTGGGTGCGGCCCAGTTCGGTGCCTCGTCGGGTGGGTCGTCACCTGCTACGACCCGGATGCCCCCACAGGGGCTGGCTTCTGGCATTGGGCAGTGTTCAACATCCCGACATCCGTCACCGAGCTTCCGACAGGCGCGGGCAGCCCGAACAGTGGATTGCTGCCCGAAGGGGCGGTGACTCTGCCGAATGAGGCCCGGCTGACCAGTTTCTACGGTGCGGGTCCCCCCGAGGGCACCGGGGTGCACCGCTACATCTTTGTGGTGCACGCGGTCGACGTGGCGCGCCTCGACGTCGACCCCCGGTCGACGCCGACCGTGCTGAGCTTCAACCTGAACTTTCACGCGGTCGGCCGCGCCGTGCTCACCGGCCTCGGCGAATTCGGCGGCGCCCACTGACGGTCATTCGTGGGGGTTTCGAGACGATCGCTGCGCGATCCCTCAACCTGCGGAGAAACTGCAATCACGCGGGTTGACGGGTCGAGAGGAACGAACGATCGTCTCGAAACCCCACATCGAGGCGATCGCCGCGTGACCGCTCAGTCTGCGGGCGGCGGCACCACGACCGTCGTGCCGGCGAGCACTTCGCCGAAGACCTGCGGGGAGTCCGCGCCGGGCTTGCAGGCCAGATCGACGGACAGTCCGATTCCTGCTGCGGCGAACGCACGGGCTGCCATCAACCACTGGCCGGAATCGGGGTTGGACGCCGCCACGGCACGCACATCTGTGGTGGCCTCATTGCCGAGCTCGCCGTAGCCGACCGTGCCGTCGATGACACCGGTGGCGAGCTCCTCCGGGCTGAGCTTCAGCAGGTGCTTGAGCAGGGCATCCGTCGTTGCCCGGTCGTCATCGGCGATCGCGGGCACGCTCTCGTCGAGGCGGTGCTGGCTGAACAGCGCCTGGCAGAGTCCGTCTGAGCTGGTGTAGGCCCAACTGCCGGTACCGTCATCGGGGGAGGAGACCTGCCAATTCGTGTTTCCAGAGAGATTCTCGCCGAACTGGGGAAGGCTGTCGGACGGCAGGCTGTTTCCGGCGGCGAAGGTGAGGTTTTCCAACGGCAGCGTCGGCTGTTCCCCGGTCGCCGGGGAGTCAGAGGGCGAAGGTGAGGCTGAAGCGCTCGCCGAGACCCCGGCTGTGGGTGGCGCCGCTTCGCAGCCGGCCAACGCCAGCAGTGCGACCGGGGCGATCAACGCCAGGGCGGCAATTCGGGTTCGTGCGCGCATGCTGCCTTTCCTTTGGGGCTGGTTCGCCCCGAAAAACCGTAGCCCACGAAGCTGTGCCGTTCGCGCGAACTGCACCGGATTGTGCGAACGGATGCGTGGTCTCATGTTTCCGGCCCGGCCACAGAAGCCGGGGACAGGCGAATGGATACCGGGCGCAGGGCCCCATTTCCGGTACGTTATTGAGTGTGAAGACACATAATGTACGAGTTCACCGCAGTGAAGAGAACCTCCAGCGCGAAGACCAGTTGGCGTGGAAGATCGCCGAAGTGGCCGCCGACCCCGTTGAGGTGACCGATGAGGTCGTCGACATGGTGATCAACCGCGTGATCGACAATGCGGCCGTCGCCGCGGCATCCCTGACCCGCCGCCCGGTGGTCTCAGCGCGCACGCAGGCCCTGGCTCACCCGGTTTCAATCGGTGGCGACGGAGCCACCGTCTTCGGCAAGGACTCGGCCCGCAGGGTTTCGCCTGAATGGGCCGCGTGGGCGAACGGTGTGGCCGTGCGCGAACTCGACTATCACGACACATTCCTGGCCGCGGACTATTCCCACCCCGGCGACAATATTCCGCCGGTCATCGCCGTGGCCCAGCACCTGGCTGACAAACGCGGCCTCACCGGGCGCGACGTAGTGCGCGCCATCGCCACCGGTTACGAGATCCAGGTCGACCTGGTGAAGGCGATCTGCCTGCACGAGCACAAGATCGACCACGTGGCACACCTCGGCCCATCTGCGGCCGCTGCCCTCGGCACCCTGCTCGCCCTCGATACCGAGACCATCTTCCAGGCGGTCGGCCAGGCGCTGCACACGACGACAGCCACCCGCCAGTCCCGCAAGGGCGAGATCTCCAGTTGGAAGGCCCACGCCCCCGCCTTCGCCGGCAAGATGGCGGTCGAAGCAGTCGACCGGGCCATGCGCGGCGAAACCAGCCCCACCCCGATCTACGAGGGTGAAGACGGTGTCATCGCGTGGATGCTGGATGGCCCGGACGCCCAGTACGAGGTGCCCCTGCCGGAGCACGGTGAAGCAAAGCTCGGCATCCTCGACACCTATACGAAGGAACACTCGGCCGAGTACCAGGCGCAGGCTCTGATCGACCTGGCCCGCAAGCTGCACAACGAGTATCCGGCCCTGGGCGAGCCCGAGGGGCCCGAACTGGTGGAGAGCATCGTCATCCACACCTCCCACCACACGCACTACGTGATCGGTTCGGGCGCGAACGACCCGCAGAAGTACGACCCGAGCGCCTCCAGGGAGACCCTCGACCACTCGATTCCGTACATCTTCGCGGTCGCCCTTCAGGACGGCGCCTGGCACCACACCCGCTCGTACGAACCGGAACGGGCGAACCGTGCTGACACGGTTGAGTTGTGGAAGAAGATCACGACGGCCGAAGACGAGGAGTGGACGAGGCGCTATCACTCGACCGATCCGGCCGAGAAGGCATTCGGTGGTCGCGTGGAGATCACGCTGACCGACGGCACCGTGATCGTCGACGAGATCGCCGTGGCCGATGCCCACCCGCTCGGGGCCCGACCGTTCGTTCGCGCCGACTATGTGCAGAAGTTCCGGATGCTGGCCGAAGATGTGCTCGCGCCCGAGGAGATCGAGCGTTTTCTCGACCTGGCCCAGCGCTTGCCCGAACTCTCCTCTGCTGAACTCGGCCAACTCAACATTGTCACGCTCCCGGGCCTCCTGGCCTCGGGGCCGGAGTTGA
>CAJDUP010000083.1_pt1 | contig 11382 bp, 9 predicted proteins | sample 7391181 | NCBI WGS metagenome assembly CAJDUP01 (sample SAMEA7055690, study PRJEB34461) | soil metagenome | biome: terrestrial ecosystem; feature: Peninsula; material: soil | place: Antarctica | collected 2016
GTCATGAGTTCTCCTTAGATGACGCCGGATGTGCGCAATGACGACAGGGTGTCGTCATCCAGTCCCAGCAGGCCTTGATAGATTTCATTGTTGTGTGCGCCGAGTTCCGGGCCGAGGCTGCGCACTTTCCCGGGGGTTTCGGACAGTCGGGGAAAGACGTTCTGCAGCTTGAAATCCCCGAGCTGCGGATGTGTCATCTTCACGATCGCCTCCCGTGCGGCGAAGTGAGGGTCGGCCAGCATGTCCTTGGCACGGAAGATGCGCCCGGCCGGAACCCCGCCAGCGTGCAACCGCTCCAGGAGCTCGTCGGCCGGCAGGGTCACAGTCCATTCGGCAATGATCCCGTCGAGTTCTTCCATCCGCGATCCGCGCGCCACGTGGGTCGCGAACCGGTCGTCCGCGGCCAATTCGGGCTGGCCCATGGCCTCGGCCAGGCGTTTGAACACGGTGTCCTGGTTGCCGGCGATCAGAACCATCTCACCGTCTTCGGTGGGATACACATTGCTCGGCGCGATATTCGGCAGTGTGGCGCCGGTGCGCTGGCGCTCGTAGCCGGCCACCTGCCATTCCGGGATCAACGACTCCATCATCGCGAGCACGGCTTCGTAGATGGCCGAGTCGACGATCTGGCCGCGGCCCGACCGGGTGCGCTCGTGCACGGCGACGAGGGTTCCGAGGGTGGCGAACAGGGCAGCAAGCGCATCACCCAACGAGACACCGACCCGCGACGGCGGGCGATCGGGTTCACCGGTGATGTAACGGATCCCGCCCATCGCCTCACCGATCGCGCCGAAACCGGCACGCGCCGCGTAGGGCCCGGTCTGGCCGTAGCCGGTCACCCGGGTGATGATCAGCTTCGGGTTCAGCTCCCACAACTTCTCGGGGGACAGCCCCCAACGCTCCAGCGTTCCGGGGCGGAAGTTCTCGACCAACACGTCCGCTTCGACGATCAGCCTGCGCACCAGGTCTTGGCCGGCTTCGGAGCGCAGGTCTGCGGTCACCGACTTCTTGTTGCGGGCCACGACCGGCCACCACAACGACGTGCCGTACGGGCGTTCGCGGCCCCACTGCCGCATCGGGTCACCCCTGCCCGGGTCTTCGACCTTGATGATCTCGGCACCGAAGTCGCCCAGCAGTTGCCCGCAGAACGGCCCGAAGATCATCCAACGGCAACGAGGGTGAGGAAGACATCAGGGCCTACTTTCGTATGCAATTTCCGGGGAGTGCAATCGTTCGCACAGGACACTTCCGTCATTATACCCAGACGAGGTCTCAGCGCGGCAAATTTCTGCACGACCATTGCATACAATCTGCGTCAGGCTGTGGTATCGCGATCAGCGCCCTCGTAGCGGGGAGGGCGCCGAATCTCTTCTTGGCCGGCCGCGACGGTGCCCGCGAATATTCAGGAGTCGAGGCCCGCCGGGCGCCTGTGGCCGCCGGCGGCCCTCAGCTCCTGATCTTGTGCGAATATCAAGGTACGGTCGTGCGAATCAAAGGGTACGGTCGTGCGAATCAAAGGGTACGGTCGTGCGAATCAAAGGGTACGGTTGTGCGGATCAGGCGCTGCGGAACGCGATCACGGCGTTGTGGCCGCCGAAGCCGAACGAGTTGCTGATCGCCAGCAGGTCTCCCGTACCGAGCGAACGCGGTGACGTGACCACGTCGAGTGGGATCTCCGGATCATGCTCGTTCAGGTTGATCGTGGGCGGTGCTGTGCGCGTCGACAGCGCCATCACCGTGAACAACGCCTCGATCGCGCCGGCCCCGCCGAGCAGGTGCCCGGTGGAGGCCTTGGTCGCCGAAACCGGAATGCCTTCCACGAGATCTCCAAAGACCCGCTTCAGTGCGTGGAACTCGGCGATGTCGCCAACCGGGGTGCTGGTGGCGTGAACGTTGATGTGGCTGACATCTGAAACGGAACCGCCTGCACCTTCGATTGCGGTGCGCATCGCGCGTGCTGCCGCTGTGCCCTCCGGGTCGGGGGCGGTGATGTGGTGCGCATCACTGGTCACGGAGCCGCCGAGCAGTTCGGCGTAGATCTTGGCGCCACGCGCTTTCGCGTGCTCCTCGGTCTCGAGCACGAGGGCGGCCGCCCCCTCGCCGAGCACGAACCCATCTCGGGTCAAGTCGTATGGCCGGGAAGCCGTGGCTGGGTCGTCGTTTCGTTTGGAAAGCGCCTGCATCGCTGCAAATGACGCGATCGGCAACGGGTGGATGGCGGCTTCGGAGCCACCGGCGATGATCACATCCGCCAGTCCCTGCTGCAGGTGGTCGTAGGCGTCGGCGATGGATTCCGTGCTCGAGGCACACGCAGACACCACTGTGCGAATGCCCGCCCGGGCGTGCAGATCCATGCCGACGGCCGCAGCCGGGCCGTTCGGCATCAGCATCGGCACTGTCATGGGCAGAACCCGGCGTGGCCCGCGTTCACGCAGGGTGTCCCAGGCGTCGAGCAGGGTCCAGACCCCGCCGATTCCGGTTGCCCAGTCGACGCCGAGGCGTTCCGGATCCACCTCGGGGCTACCGGCGTCAGCCCAGGCCTCCCGTGCGGCGATGAGCGCGAACTGGCTCGAAGGGTCGAGTCGCTTCGTCTCGAAACGCTCCAACACGTCGGCGGTCTTCACCTTGGCCTGCGCCGCGAACTTCACCGGAAGTTCGAGCTCTTCGACCCAGGGTTGCTCCAACAAACGGGCGCCGGATGCGCCGGCCAATAGGGCCGCCCACGTTTCTGGGGCTGTTCCGCCAATGGGGCTGGTGGCACCGATTCCGGTGACGACGATCTTCTTGGGCATTTCGTGACTCTCTGGGTTGCTCACCATCCGACGAGCCGCCTGGGCTGTCGAGAGTGGCGCGCAGGTTGCGGTGACCAGCCAGTTTCAGCGGCTCGGAATGTTCGGAGTCCGAGTCGGTCAGCCTGCGTAATGAACTTCAGGTGTCGGCGCAACTGAAGACCGTGATGCAGTCTGCCGCTGGCATCCTGCATCACGGTTCAAACGGGGATGGGGTGAGTTACGCACCCTGCGCGCTGGTGATGAAGGTGACGGCGTCGCCGACAGTCTTCAAGTTCTTGACCTCTTCGTCCGGGATCTTGACGTCGAACTTCTCTTCTGCGTTGACGACGATTGTCATCATCGAGATCGAATCGATGTCGAGGTCGTCGGTGAACGACTTGCCGAGCTCTACCGTGTCGGTTGCGATGCCGGTCTCGTCATTGATCAATTCCGCCAGGCCGGCAAGAACTTCTTCGGTGGACAGTGCCATTGTGTGTATCTCCTCGATTGTTGTCAGATGACCAAAGAACAGTTTAGGGCAGGACGACGACTTGTGCGGCGTAGACAAGCCCGGCACCGAAGCCGATCTGCAGGGCGAGACCTCCGGACAGTTCCGGGTGCTCCGTGAGCAGCGCATGGGTCGCGAGCGGGATGGAAGCCGAACTGGTGTTTCCGGTGGTTTCGATGTCCCGCGCGATGACGACCTGCTCGGGCAGTTTCAGCTGTTTGGCGAACTCGTCGATGATGCGCATATTGGCTTGGTGGGGGATGAACGCCGCCAACTGATCGGCACGCACGCCCGCAGCATCCAACGCCTGTTTGGCCACCTTGGCCATATCCCAGACGGCCCAGCGGAACACCGTTTGGCCGGCCTGCCTGAGGGTTGGCCAATCGACTGAGCCCTCGCCGTTACGGTACTCGTCGAACGTGGCATCCATGCCCACTGCATCCCACTTGGAGCCGTCGGAGCCCCACGTCGACCGTGAGATGCCCGGCGTTTCACTCGGGCCGACTAGTGCGGCGCCCGCGCCATCCGCGAGCAGGAACGAGATGGAGCGGTCGGTCGGCTTGGCGTAGTTGGAGAGTTTCTCGGCGCCCACGACCAGCACATATTCGGCGAGGCCCGCACGAATGAACGCGTCTGCCTGGGCGATGCCGTAGGCGTAGCCCGCGCACGCCGCAGAGATATCGAAGGCGGCAGCGGGGTTGGCCCCCACCCGCTCGGCGAGCAGGGCAGCCATCGATGGTGTTTGCATCGTGTTGCTGACGGTCGCCACGATGACGGCGCCAATTCGGTCGGCGGAGATGCCAGAGCGTTCGATCGCCTCCAAAGAAGCGGTGGTCGCCAGGTCGACGGCCTGCACGTCGGCACCGGCACGGCGGCGTTCGATCACACCGGTCCGTTGCCTGATCCACTCGTCAGAGGAATCGATCGGCCCGACCAGTTGGTCGTTGTCGACCACGAGGTCGCCGCGTGCCGCGCCGATCGCGTAGATGCGGGTGAACTGCGGGCCGGTCGCTTGTTGCAGGACGGGCTGTGTCATCGGTGTCTCTCGTTCTGGTTGGGTGCTGTGGTGCGGTGGTGCGGTGACGTGAACGGTCAGGCGTGGTCGTCAATCATCTGGAGGGCTTCGGGCAGGTCATCCGGGGTCTTGATCGCCAGAGTCGGCACGCCTTTGAGCGCCCTGCGGGCCAGGCCGGTCAGTGCACCGCTCGGAGTGACCTCGATGAGGCCGGTGATGCCGGCCTCGCTGAAGGAGTTCATGCATAGATCCCACCGTACCGGGGAGGAGACCTGCCCGACCATCAGGTCGATGAAACCGCGACCCGAGGCCTGTACGCTGCCGTCCTTGTTGGTCCACAGTCTCAGGTTGGGGTCGTTGGCGTCCAGGTCGGCGGCGACAGCAGTCAGGCGCTCGACGGCGGGCCGCATATACCGGGTGTGGAATGCACCGGCCACCTGGAGCGGGATGACCCGCGCCTTGGCCGGTGGGGCCTCCTTCAAAGCCGCGAGTGCGGCGAGGTCGCCGGCGGCGACAATCTGCCCTCCGCCATTGAAGTTCGCCGGTTCCAGATCGAGTTCGTCCAGCCGGGCCAGGAGTTCGTCCTCATCGGCTCCGAGCACTGCGCTCATCCCAGTGGCGGTGATCGCCGCAGCATCGGCCATCGCGTTTCCGCGCTCCCGAACGAGACGCAGTGCGTCACCGGGGGTGAGGATGCCCGCACCACTGGCGGCGGTGATCTCACCCACCGAGTGCCCCGCGATCCCGCCGACCCGTTTACGACGCCCATCTGCCAGCAGTGCTGACAGTGCCAGGAGCCCGGAGGCGACGATCAACGGTTGGGCAACCGCGGTGTCCCGTATGGTGTCGGCATCGCTGACGGTGCCATGGGCGACCAGGTCAAGCCCCGCCTCATTCGACATCCACTCGAGCATGTCCTGGAATCGTGGCTCGGCCAGCCAGGGCTCAAGGAACCCGGGCGTCTGTGAACCCTGGCCAGGGCAGACGATGACGATCATGAGGGGGCTTTTCCTTGCGTCTTGGGTTGCGGTTCGGGTTCGTTCATCGAACCAATTATCAGGGCGGACTGCAAGATGAGTGCTTCCCGTGCGCCGGTTGCGTCCCAGCCGATCACCTCGGTGACGCGCTTGAGCCGGTAGCGCACCGTGTTCGGATGCACGAAGAGTTCGCGCGCAGTGGCCTCGAGGGAGCGGCCGTTGTCAAGATAGGCCCACAGCGTGGCCATCAGTTCCGGTGCGTGCGCCTGAAGTGGTCGGTAGATGCGATTGACAAGGCTCGCCCGCGCGAGGGGATCGCCGCCCAGGGCCCGCTCCGGCAGCAGGTCGTCGGACTGCACCGGCCGGGGCGCGTTGCGCCAGCTGCGGGCGACGGCGAAGCCGGCCAGTGCTGCTTTGGCGCTCTTGGAAGCCTCGACAAGACTCGGCACCTCGTGTCCGAGCACCAGGTGGCCGGAGCCGAACCCGGACTCCAGTTGGGTCGCGATCTCCAGGAACGACAGGGTGGGTGCGGCGCCGATCTCCGGATCGACTTCGCTCATCGACGGTTGGGCACGGCCGATCACCAGCACCAGGCGCTTGCCCTGAACCCCGATCAACACGTCAGCGGTCATGTGCCTGGCTGCTCGTCTCAGCTGGTCGACATCCAACATCGGGGGGGCCGTTCCGACGAGGACACTGACCTCGCCGTGGCCATGCCAGCCGAGCGCGGCGATGCGGCTCGGCAACTCGTCGTCGTACTCACCGCTCAGGATGGAGTCGACCACGAGGGCTTCCAGCCGGGCATCCCAGAGCCCACGGGCCTCGGCCGCGCGGGCGTAGACATCGGCAGCTGCGAAGGCGATCTCGCGAGAATAAAGCAGGATGGCTTCACGCAGCGTCTCACTGCCACTGGTGACGCGCTCTTCGACCACCTCCACGGTCACACGGATCAATTGCAGGGTCTGCTGCAGGCTGACCGAACGCAGAAGCTCACGCGGGGCGGCGCCGAAGACATCAGCGGCGATCCACGGGGTTGACTTGGGGTCATCGAACCAGGCGATGAAACTTGTGATCCCGGCCTGGGCGACCATGCCGACCGCCGACCGCCGGCCGGGCGGCATCGTCCCGTACCAGGGCAATGTGTCTTCCAGACGCTTCAGTGTGGCCGTCGCCAATTCCCCTGAGATCGTGCGCAACCACGCCAATGTCTGGGCCTTGGTCTGCACCTTTTTCTGTGGCGTCATTGCGTTCGGACCGATCAGCTCGCCCCACCGGCTGACCCGGTGGTGCCGGCGTTGACGTCGAAGAGGCGGTACTTCTCGATCGCCTGTCCGGGTGTGGCCTTGTCGATCTGACCGTGCTCCACCAGCAGTTCCAGGGTGCGCACGACGAGTGAGGGTCCGTCGATCTTGAAGAACCGGCGTGCCGCAGGACGGGTGTCGGAGAAGCCGAAGCCGTCGGCGCCGAGCGTCGCGAAGTCGCCAGGAACGAATTGGCGGATCTGGTCGGGCACCGAGTGGGTGAAGTCCGACACCGCGACGACCGGGCCTTGGGCGCCGGAGAGTTTCTGGGTGACATACGGCACTCGGGGCTCGTCATTCGGGTGCAGGAAGTTGTGCTCTTCTGCATCGACCCCGTCGCGCCGCAATTGGTTCCAGCTGGTGACGCTCCAGACGTCGGCTGAGACAGCCCAGTCCCGGGCCAACAGTTCCTGGGCTTCCAACGCCCACGGAACCGCGACACCGGAGGCAAGCAACTGCGCCTTCGGCCCGTGCTGGTCGGAGACACTGACTCGGTGGATGCCACGGATGATGCCGTCGACGTCAACACCTTCCGGCTCCTTCGGCTGCACCATTGGCTCGTTGTACACCGTCAGGTAATACATGACGTTCGGGTCGGGGTGGTTGCCGCCGTACATCCGGTCGAGGCCCGATTGAACGATGTGCCCGATCTCATAGCCATAGGCGGGGTCATAGGAGATCACAGCCGGGTTGGTGGCGGCGAGCATCGGTGAGTGGCCGTCAGCGTGCTGCAGGCCCTCACCGGTGAGCGTGGTGCGTCCGGCGGTGGCGCCGATGATGAACCCGCGGGTCATCTGGTCACCGGCCGCCCAGAACGCGTCACCGGTGCGCTGGAACCCAAACATCGAGTAGAAGACGTAGATCGGGATCAGCGGTTCGCCGTGGGTGGCGTAGCTGGTTCCGACGGCGGTGAACGCGGCGGCGGCACCGGCTTCGTTGATGCCCACATGCATGATCACACCCTGGGGACTCTCCCTGTATGCCAGGAGCAACTCGCGGTCGACCGAGGTGTAGGTCTGACCGTGCGGGTTGTAGATCTTCGCGGTGGGGAAGAAGGCGTCGATTCCGAAGGTGCGAGCCTCATCCGGGATGATCGGCACGATTCGGTGGCCGAAATCTTTGGCACGCAGCAGGTCTTTCAGCAGTCGCACGAATGCCTGTGTGGTCGCGATCTCCTGTGTGCCCGAGCCGCGCTTGGAGACGGCGTAGGTCTCCTCTGCAGGCAGGGCGACCTGAGTGTGCGTTTGCCGACGCTCGGGCAGGTAACCGCCGAGGCTCCGGCGGCGCTCCTGCATGTACTGGATCGCTTCGTCGTCGGGGCCGGGGTGGTAGTAGGGCGGTCGGTACAGGTCGACCTCGAGCTGGGCGTCCGTGATCGGGATCCGCATGGAGTCACGGAACGTCTTCAGATTTTCGAGGGTCATCTTCTTCATCTGGTGGGTCGCGTTGCGACCCTCGAAGGAGGCTCCCAGTCCGTAGCCCTTGACGGTCAGCGCCAGGATGACGGTGGGTTGACCCTTGTGCTCCTCGGCGGCCTTGAACGCAGCGTAGACCTTGCGGTAGTCGTGGCCGCCGCGTTTGAGGTTCCACACCTGCTCGTCACTGAGGTCTTCCACCATCATGAGTGTGCGCTCGTCACGGCCGAAAAAGTTCTCGCGCACATAGGCGCCGCTCTCGGCCTTGTAGGTCTGGTAGTCGCCATCCGGGGTCTGGTTCATCAGGTTGACCAGTGCACCGTCGGTGTCGGCCGCCAGCAGCGGGTCCCACTCGCGACCCCAGATCACCTTGATGACGTTCCAGCCGGCGCCGCGGAAGAAGCTCTCCAGCTCCTGAATGATCTTGCCGTTGCCGCGCACAGGTCCGTCGAGTCGTTGCAGGTTGCAGTTGATCACGAATTTGAGATTGTCGAGCCCCTCATTCGCGGCGACTTGGAGCTGTCCCCGGCTTTCCACCTCGTCCATCTCGCCGTCACCGAGGAATGCCCACACATTCTGTTGCGAGGCATCCTTGATGCCGCGGTTCGTGACGTACTTGTTCAGCTGGGCCTGCCAGATCGCGTTGATCGGGCCGAGACCCATCGACACCGTCGGGAACTGCCAGTAGTCAGGCATGAGGCGCGGATGCGGGTAGGAGGAGAGCCCACCCGACGGGTGCGACTTCTCCTGCCGGAATCCGTCGAGCTGGTCGGTGGTGAGGCGCCCTTCCAGGAAGGAGCGGGCATAGATGCCGGGGGAGGCATGACCCTGGATGAAGATCTGGTCGGCCCCGCCGGGGGCGCCGGCGCCTCTGAAGAAATGGTTGAAGCCCACCTCGTAGAGCGAGGCAGACGACGCGTAGGTGGAGATGTGGCCACCGACGGCGATATCGGGCCGTTGAGCGCGGTGCACGGTGACGGCGGCGTTCCAGCGGATCCACGCACGGTAGCGACGTTCGAGGTCTTCATCACCGGGGAAGTCGGGCTCGTTCTCATTGGCGATGGTGTTGATGAAGTCTGTGGTCGGTACCATCGGCACGCCCAGCTGCAACTCCTTGGAGCGCTTGAGCAGGCTCAACATGATCTCGCGGGCCCTGCCCCGTCCGTGTGCGGCGACCAGTGAATCGAGGGATTCCGACCATTCCGCGGTTTCTTCCGGATCGGAATCCGCGGGAGTGACTGAGTACGGGTCCTGGTCGTTTACCGGCACGTCGACCTCATTTCTGTGGGTGGGCAGATTGTGTCTGGGGTTCAATTGTCGTAAATCGCGGTGACTGTGAGCGGATCTCGGCCACGTCTGGATCGAATCGGATTCTCGAACCAGCATGCCGCCGCGTGCCGAATGACTCCATTCGAGCAACCTCTTCAGTCTAGGTGACGAGGACGGCAGCCCCATCACGGTGCCACTCACCTCACAGTCGGCGACCAGTATCATGGTCTATTCGTGCCCTTGAGGCTTCGTGACGCAAAGAGAGTGTGACAATGACGATGATCCAGGTCGGTGCCCAGGCACCGGATTTTGAGCTTGTGAACCAGTTCGGCGAGCAGGTGCAGCTGAGCTCCTTCCGTGGCGAGAAACCCGTCGCGCTGGTGTTCTTCCCATTGGCCTTCTCCGGCATCTGCACCGGGGAACTCTGCGAGATCCGCGACAACTTCGAACAGTTCGAGACGGCCGGGGTGGAACTGCTGGGCATCTCGGTCGACTCGAAATTCGCGCTGCGCGCCTGGGCAGAGCAGGAGGGGTACCAATTTTCCCTGCTGGCCGACTTCTGGCCGCACGGCGAGGTTGCGCAGTCATACGGAGTGTTCCTGGATGAGCCGGGACTGGCCAACCGGGCGACGTTCCTCATCGACACCGACGGGGTGGTGCGGGCATCGTTCGTCACCTCGGCTGGAGAGGCGAGGCCGTTCGCGCAGTACCTGGAAGCGCTCGGGGAACTCCAAGAGGCCGCCTGACCGGCTAGAGATTCGATAGAGTGTTGATTGCTCGTGGTGCATCGTGAAGGTGCACTCCGAGGGCCTTTAGCTCAGCTGGTAGAGCGCCACGTTTACACCGTGGATGTCATCGGTTCGATCCCGGTAGGGCCCACCCTAAGGTCGTTGTTCAAACCGGCGACAATACCGGTTTGAGACCTAATCTATTAACGGGTCGCCCTTCGTGGCGCGCCGCTGTTGACTGTACGTCGGGGTTGAAGAACACGTTGAACGGTTCCCCTGGTTCGCCGTCAATGGCCCCTTCTTCGCTTAGGTAAAGCGTGCTGAAGAAGGCTTGAGACGGCACCCGAGCGGTCGATGTGGAGGCCAGGCCCCGCGCCCACCGCCCACCGCGTACGGCAAAGTAATCGGCAAATGTCATCTTGTGATCAATGCCACTATCGGACGAGGGCCGGAGTTGTTTGAAGAGCCCTCGAGCAGCGGCCTCGTCGCGCACAATCTCGGACCGGGTGATGCGTGTATTGCCCGCCGGATCGGTCTAGCGGGCACGGGCGCGGATGCCATAAGAGCGGCGCTCCATGTCCGTGGAGAACCTCACACCCACCGGCGGGGGTGCTGGTCGTGCTCTCCCGGCTGCTCGATCTCTGGCGTGTGCTCATCATCGGGTCGATGTACGTGCTTCTCGCGCTCGTACTGCTTGTTCCGTTCGTTCGAGACTTCCTCCAGCTCCCGAGGCCACCACCCGAGTTGCTGGTCGCCTGCCTCATTACTGCGTTCATGGCGTGCGTGGGTATCGAAGTCGTCTTCAGAATCGTTCGCGTCAGCCAGCGGCGGCGGGTAGTGACGTGACCGAGCGGATCCACGCAGCCGCCCTGTCCGTCTCACCGTCAATGAGCGGACCCTCGTAACCGTGAACGCGGAACGACTTGGACTTGGCTGCAGTGTCGAAGCCCAGGCTCCGCAACTCGTGCCGGATGGCCTTTGCGGCCGATCCCGGCAGTCGCGGCGTGTCGACGCGCGTGTCGAACGCCACGGCCGTGATCGCTGCATCCGTTCTGCTCAGGGTGTGGAGCCACTCGCGGATGCCGTTGGTCGGCACATGTGGCGCATTCCGCGCGGTGCGCGCCTCTTCACGAGTGGCCGGGCGCGAGAGCGAGAAGGCGTGCGTCGGGGCCCCCACTACCAGCAGAACGACACCGTCAACGGAGGCAGGTGCTGAATCGGAATCGACGACCTCCACCGTCATGGTGGCTTCGAGTTCCTTTCCCATCGCCCGGGCTATCTGTTCCGTGTTTCCCCACAGCGACTCGTAAACAATCATGGCGCGCATTGTGGGACTCCAATCGCAGGGGCGGTCGCGAGACCAAGTGGCCCGCGACCTCCAGCATGCCCCACTGACTC
>CAJDUP010000154.1_pt1 | contig 11021 bp, 10 predicted proteins | sample 7391181 | NCBI WGS metagenome assembly CAJDUP01 (sample SAMEA7055690, study PRJEB34461) | soil metagenome | biome: terrestrial ecosystem; feature: Peninsula; material: soil | place: Antarctica | collected 2016
TGCCGCCCTGGCTTGTGGCACCGGCCGGTGTCGTGCCGCCGAGCTGGGGGGTCGCGGTGTCGGTCATGGTCAGTTTCCTCTGTACGTCGAGTACGCGAACGGGCTCAGCAGCAACGGCACGTGATAGTGCAACTCCCCTGCGGCGACGTTGAATGTCAGGGCGACCTCCGGGAAGAACGTCTCTGTGGATTGCTCGTCGAAATATGCGCCGGTGTCGAAGTGGAGCCGATAGAGGCCGGCCGGCAGCACATCCGGCCCAAGCTGGGAGATGCGACCGTTCTCGTCGGTCACACCGTACGCGATCTCCTCCCATCCGTCGCCACGGCGGCCGTGCAGCTGCACGGCAACTCCAGACGCTCCGCGCCCGCGCGCCGTGTCCAAGATATGGGTCGTGATGAGTGAGCTCATGCGGTGATCAGTCCTTCCAGTCTGAGGAGTGCGATCTCGCGCAGCTGTTCGGCCACGATGGCGTCTTCTTCTGCCGCACTGTTCTCGAGGCGGGTGTTCAGCGCCGCAAGGATCTGCTCGGCCGAACGACCGGCGGCTCGAATCAGAAACACTCGATCAAACTTCTGCTCGTAGGCCCGGTTTCCGGCCGCGAGCGCGGATGCGACACTCGCATCGTTCGCATCGACGCCCGACTGTTCTGCGCGGGAGTGCACGGCCTCGGCGTCGTGGCCGGTCGGCCGTTCGCCGATGCGCGGATGGTGCGACATCGCCGTGGCGACTTCGTCGACGGTGAACGGATGCGCACTCTCGCGTGCCGCCAGAAGCAACGCGTCCAGGCCGCTGTAGGGTCGAGCGTCGGCGAGCTGCTCACACCACCGTGCGATGTCGAGGCAGGGGCGCAAAACGTCCATCGCGCCCGAACGGGGCGCGTCGTTGAATTCTGCAAGCATCATTGCTTGTACAACTTTCTCACCTGTGCTGGCATCCACGGTATCTGGCCCCGAAGAGCCGGACCATACTTTTCGTATCGTGGAACTGCCGGTTCAGTGTTCGTAGTTCAAATACAGCCGATCACTCGTCCCTCGGACGGCTGCAATCTCCTCGCCACATTATCACCGCCGCCATTTCTCAGCCGCGGCCGAGGCTCAGAGGCCGAGCGAGGTGCGCAACGCTGCCACATGGCCCTCGGCCGTGACGTTGTAGTGCGCGTCGACCAGCACCCCGGCGGGGTCGATCACGAACGTTGAACGCAGCACGCCCATGAATGTCTTGTCGCCGAAGGTTTTCTCGCCCCAGGCTCCCCACTGGTCGGCAACCGTTCCGCCGACATCGGACAACAGGGGGAACGTGAGTGTCTCGGCGTTCGCGAACTCGGCAAGTTTTTCGACCGGGTCGGGCGAGATGCCGACCACCTGATAGCCAGAGCCCTCAAGGCTCGCCAGGTTGTCGCGGAAGTCGCACGCCTCGGTCGTGCATCCGGGGGTGAACGCGGCGGGATAGAAGTAGACGATCACGTTCTGTCCACGGAAGTCAGAAAGTGATCGCTCGGCTCCTGTGCCGTCGCGCAGTGTGAAATCGGGTGCGGTCTCGCCCACGGTCAGTTCGTTGCTCATTGTGTCTTCTCCTCGTGCCTTGTCAGCTGTAACAACTTCTCTGGGATCATAATTTCTCGGCCAGGGAATCTTCGGTCGCGGTGTATTCGGTCGCGGTGTATTCGGTCGCTATGTCCTCGGTCACCCCCGCCTACTTCGGTTACCCGAACGTTCAGGCGTCACGACGGATCAGCCGTCCGATTGGCGCCTCTCCGTCGATCCTCTGCCCACGCAGGTAGGTTGCGCGCACCACGCCGTGCAACGCCTGCCCGTCGTAGGCACAGACCGCATTCTTGTGCTTCAGCGTCGACGCGTCGACGGTGAAGGTCTGCTCGGGTGCGAACACCGCGAAGTCGGCGGCCGCGCCGACGGCGATCCGCCCCTTGTCTGTGAGGCCGACCAGGTCGGCGGGCCTCCACGCCATCCACCCGACGACCTGTTCGAGAGAAATGCCGCGCCCCCTCGCCTCGGTCCAGACCAGGGACAGCCCCAGCTGCAGCGACGAGATGCCGCCCCAGGCCTCGCCGAAGTCTCCGCCGTGCGGCTGCTTGAGTGCGACAGTGCTCGGCGAGTGATCGGAGACGATGCAGTCGATCGTGCCCTCGACCAGGCCCGCCCAGAGCCGGTCCTGGTTCTCGGCGCCTCGGATCGGTGGGCAGCATTTGTAGGCGGTGGCGCCATCGGGAATGTGCTCGGCGGTCAACGTCAGATAGTGCGGGCAGGTTTCGACCGTGAGGGCGACGCCGTCGCGCCGGGCGGCGGCGATCTCAGGCAGGGCGTCGGCCGAACTCAGATGCAGGATATGCGCCCGCCCCCCGGTTGCGCGAGCTGCTGCAATCACCGCCTGGATGGCCGTGACTTCAGCCCGCGCGGGCCGTGAGGCGAGAAAACTGCTGTAGTGGCTGCCGGTCGGAGCCGGCGCGTGCGCGATGATCCCCGCATCCTCGGCGTGCACGATCATGCGCGCATCGACAGTGGCAAGCGTGGCCATGTCGGCGCGCATCTCCGCAGCATCCAGCGGCGGAAACTCGTCGACACCGGAGGCGAGCAGAAAACACTTGAAGCCGAAGACGCCGTCGTGATGAAGCGCAAGCAGGTCGCCGCCGTTGCCCGGGATCGCGCCACCCCAGAAACCCACGTCGACGAAGACGTGGCCCGACGCCACACTGCGCTTGAGTTGGAGAGACTCGACACTGGTGGTGGGCGGGATGCTGTTCAGCGGCATATCAATGATCGTCGTCACCCCGCCGGCGGCCGCCGCCCGCGTTGCCGAGGCAAACCCCTCCCACTCGGTGCGACCCGGCTCGTTCACGTGCACGTGGGTGTCGACCAACCCCGGGAGCAGGATCTCGTCTGCTGCCAATTCGATCGTGCGCAACCCGTGCAACCCGGCGCGACGCGGTGCTGAATCAGTCGGTGCAGGATCGATCGGTGCCGAATCAATCGGTCCCGAATCAATCGGTCACCGTCTCGCACGCCCACCTCGGCGGCGATCACTCGGGCGCCGGTGCTGCCGTCGCCGACGAGAATGCGCGACCCGCGGATGACCAGATCGAACGGCTCCGACATCAGGTCAGCCGGATCTGCCGGTTGACGTCTTTGTAGAGCAGGTAGCGGAACGGTCCGGGGCCCCCCGCGTAACACGCCTGCGGGCAGAACGCACGCAACCACATGAAGTCGCCGGCCTCCACCTCGACCCAATCGTCGTTGAGACGGTAGACCGCCTTGCCCTCGAGCACATAGAGGCCGTGTTCCATCACATGGGTCTCTGCGAACGGGATCGTGCCACCCGGGGCGAACGTGACGATGTTGACGTGCATGTCGTGGGCAAGGTCATCCGGATCGACGAATCGCGTGGTCGCCCAGGCCCCATTCGTGCCCGGCATCTCCACCGGCTTCACATCCTGATCACGGGTGACGAACGACCGCGCCGAATAGCCCTCAATGGCCTCGTACTCCTTACGCACCCATTGGAATGTCGCTGGCTCGTCACCCTCATTACGCACCGACCACGTGGCTCCGGCCGCGAGATACGCGTAGCCGCCGGGCAGCAACCGGTGTTCGGTTCCATCCAGCGTGAGCGTCAGTGCTCCCCCGGTCAGAAACACGACGCCCTCGACGCCCGCCTCCGGCTCCGGGTTCTCACTGCCACCGCCAGCACCGACCTCGACGATCAGCTGCGCAAACGTCGTGGCGAATCCGGCGATCGGCCGCGCGATGATCCACGATCTGGTTCCCTGCCAGCCGGGCAGGTTGCTCGTGACGATATCCCGCAGAACCCCCTTGGGAATGACCGTGTACGCCTCGCGCACCACTGCCCGGTCGGTCAACAGTTCGGTCTGGGCCGGATGGCCGCCCGTGGGCGAATAGTAGGTGCTCATGGTCTCTTCCTTGCGTTGATTGTCACGGTCTTGAGTAGCCACCGGTGAACTCACGGATGCGCCAACTTCTGCAACCGGGAGACGGGCACGGCGACGTCGCCCTCGATCTCCGCCGCGCTGATCGCGCCGCAGTCCAGGCCGCGGCAGACGAAGCCGGCGAGCGCCCGCGCGGTTGCGGGCTCGTCCATCACCGCGCCGTTCGCTGCAGCATCACCGGCGGCATCGCGCCCGGCATCGGCAGCCCGCAGGTAGTTGCGCAGTCGTTCGGCGCCCGCCGCGTAGCCGTCGCGGTAGAACGCGTACGTCGCGCTGAACCGTGAGGGCAGCTGGGCCGCATGCAGGTCCCAGCCCTGGTAGAAGCCGCGTTCCAGCGACCGCCGCACCAACCTGCCGTGCAGTCGCCACGCGTCCTCGACGCCAGCACCGACAGGCATGACATTGGTTGAGCCATCCGAAAGCCGGATGCCGGTTCCCGCCACAGCGAGTTGCATCACCTCTTTCGCGAAGTCGGCGACCGGATGCTCCATCGACTGGTATTGCGCCGAGATCTCGAGCGAAGCGCTGTAGTCATAGGTTCCGTAGTGCAGTGCGCTGACTCGACCGGGTACGACATGTGCGAGCCGCGCAACCGGTGAGGTGCCGTCTGCCCCGAGGATCAACTGCGGGGTCTCGACCTGCACCTCGAACCGCAGGCGCCCGGCCGGCAGCGCGTGCACCCGCTCGAGTTCGGCGACGGCCAACGCCATCGCCTGCACCTGTTCGACGGTCGAAACTTTCGGCACCGTCAGCATCAGGCCACTCGGCAATTCACCGGCCGTGGCCAAAGCCGTGACGAACAGGTCAAGGGTGCGCAGGCCACGGCCCCGGGTCGCAGCCTCGAAGCATTTGAACCGGATGCCGATGAACGGCGGCGCCTGACCCGTCGCGACGGCCTCGATGACCGCAGCCGCTGCAGCGAGCGCATCGGCGTCTTCGACCTCGTCCCCGCGGTCACCGTAACCGTCTTCGAAGTCGATGCGCAGGTCTTCGATCGGCTCCGACTCAAGTTTCGCGAGAACCCGCGGCACGACGGCGGCCGCACACGCGGCATCCTGACCCAGAAGTGCGCTCAGCTTCTCAAGACCAGCCTGCACCTCGGGCGCGCCGTGCGCGTCAACGGCGGCCAACGCCCGCTCGCCCCACTCGGCGGGCAGTGACGGCGAGTAACGGTCGGCCGGCACGTAGACCGTGTGCACCGGTTGCCTGGAACCGTCATCGCCCGGGTAGTTCGTCGCGAGCAGGTGATCCGTTGACGCCAGAAGCGTGTCGATCTCGGCCAGCGCTGACGCAGACATCGCGCCGACGGCCGGTGCCGGCGAACCAGGGGCCGCCATCAGCCGAGCATTTCGTAGGCGGGAACGGTCGGGTGCTCCAGTCGACCGGTGCGGTCCACACCCTCACGTTTCGCATCACGCGCGGCCAACAGCTCACTGCGTTGCTGGTGGGATTGCCGCTGCCCCTGCTCGAGGAAGGCGAGCGCGTCTGGCGTGAGAATCTCTTCGGCACCCGCCGCCGTGTCCGCGTCTGCGGTGCTTTCGCCGACAATTTCCGGGTTGACAGCACCCACGCCTGCCGACGCGCGTGCACCACGTGCGTCTGCGCTGATCTCGATCGTCATGCGATGTGCCTTATCTGTTGCGGCGGCAGCGAGAGCGGTGACGGCCGCCGTTGGCCGAATGACCGAAAGAAACCTTTCCGTCTCTTGGAGACTATTGTCTGGCTCCGGGCATCTCAAGGGCTCCCCGCTGCGGCACGGGCACGGGGGCTTCGAGACGAGCCTCGTTTGTCCGCTCCCCCAACCGGCGAGGCTGCTGGCCGGCGGTTGCGCAGACTCCGTTCCCTGAGGGGTCGCGCAGCGACCGTCTCGAGGGGTGCGCCCTGGCAATGGGAAGGCGCGAAACTCGTTCCTTCCCGATCAAGGAGCGCGCAACCGGCGCGCCGCCACCCGGGCAGGCTTGACCATTCGCTCCACGCGGCCCTACGATCCTCGTATCGCAATAATCTAATTTCGCGCCTCGGAATTCAGTTGTGATGGTCAGACTCACAGAGGTACCAGATGAACGAGCAAAGTCGCCCAGTTTCTCCTCGCACCGACGAATCAGCCACCCCAAACACCGTTGACGAGTCCACCAGCCGAGCCTTACCCGGCGTGACCGTGAACGGGCAACATCAGCTGGTGGGTGATGTCGCCTCCCACACGACCGCGCTGAACTGGCTGCGTGACTTGGGGCTGACCGGCGCCAAAGAGGGCTGCGCTGAGGGCGAGTGCGGTGCCTGCGCGGTGATGGTGGCTTCACCCGACGGCGCGGGCGGCACCGCCTGGACATCCGTCAACTCCTGCCTGGTGCCGATCGCGGCCCTTGACGGGCAGGAGGTCGTCACCGCAGAGGGGCTCGGCTCCGCTGATGATCTGCACCCGGTGCAATCAAAAATGGCCGGCAACGGCAGCTCACAGTGCGGCTACTGCACCGCGGGCTTCGCGTGCAGCATGGCCACCGAGTTCTATCGACGCGGCCGAAGCGAGCCAGAACATGAAGCCCTCTGCCCGGAACACGGGCCGAACGGTTTCGACCTGCACGCGCTCAGCGGAAACTTGTGTCGATGCACCGGCTACCGGCCGATCCGAGACGCTGCGTATGCCCTCGGCGACCCCGACCCGGCGGATGCGCTCGCCCAGCGCCGCGACCGACCCGCCCCGGCCCCCGTCGCCACCGACCTGCGTGCACCGGATGGACGCTTCGTGCGCCCCGGCTCCCTCGACGAGGCGCTGGGTCTGATGGCCGAGAACCCGGGGGCCACGGTGATCGCCGGCTGCACCGACTGGGGTGTCGAGGTGAACCTTCGCGGGCGCCGCGAGGAGTTGGTCATCGCAATCGACCAATTGGCAGAATTGCGAACCCTCCGCACCGTCACCGCTTGACGGACAGATCCCGTTATTGACCGAGATGTTTCCGGAGTTTGCTTCCCGGCTCATCCGCAACCGTGCCACATTCGGCGGAAACCTCGGCACCGGGTCGCCGATCGGCGATACTCCCCCCGCCCTGTTGGCGCTCGGCGCCCGGGTTGTGCTCGTCTCGCTCGACGGCGAGCGCGAGGTGCCACTCGATGAGTATTTCACCGGATACCGCACGACTGTGCGCAAGTCTCGAAGCGACGCTTCGACGACATCTCGAGCGTGGCGCTCGCATTCGCGCTGCAGGTCGATGACGGCATCGTGACCCGAGCAACGATCGGCCTCGGCGGTGTTGCCGCCACACCACTGCGCGCCTACGCGACGGAGGATGCCCTGCTCGGCACGAGGTGGGATGAGCAGACGGTCGCCCACGCATCCGCCGTGTTGGGGGGCGAAGGAACCCCGATGGAGGATCACCGTGCGAGTGCAGCGTACCGACGTATCATGCTGTCACAGGCACTTCCCAAGCTCTTCGCTCAAACCGCTGAAGGTCGAGTCGATGCCGGTGAGGAGGTGTCGCTGTGAGCACGTTATCGAAACGCCCGGTGAACCCTGTGGTCGGCGCGTCCGAACCGCACGAGAGTGCCGTCGGTCATGTCACCGGCCGGGCACTGTACACCGATGACATCTCGACGGTCAGGCGGGATGCCTTGGTCGCGTGGCCGGTGCAGTCCACGCAGGCTCACGCGCTCATCACCGCGCTGCGCACCGATCCTGCCCTGACCGTTCCCGGCGTCGTGCGCGTGTTGACCGCCGACGACGTTCCCGGTCACAACGATGCGGGGATCTGGGGGGACGAACCCCTCTTCCCCACCGAGGTCATGTACTACGGCCACGCGATCTGCTGGGTGCTGGGCGAATCCACCGAGGCAGCACGCCTGGGTGCTGCGGCGGTCGAGGTCGAATACGAGACGCTGCCGTCGGTCATCACCGTCAGCGAGGCGATCGCGGCCGGCTCGTTCCAGGGCACCCCGCGCGTGTCGCGGCGCGGCGACATCGACGCCGCACTGTCGCAGGCGGCCCACGTCTTTTCGGGCGAGATCGAGACCAGCGGCCAGGAACACTTCTACCTGGAGACGCACGCGTCACTCGCCTACTATGACGAGGGCGACCAGTTGTATGTGCAGTGCAGCACCCAGAACCCGTCAGAGGCCCAGGCCGTCGTGGCTCACGTTCTGGGGCTGCCCCGCAACGCCATCACGGTGCAGTCGCTGCGAATGGGCGGCGGCTTCGGCGGCAAAGAGACCCAGCCACACGGTCTGGCGGCGGTCGCCGCGCTCGGCACAACCGTCACCGGGCGCCCCGTGCGGCTGCGCCTGAACCGCACCCAAGACATCACGATCACCGGAAAACGGCCCGGCTTCCAGATGACGTGGACCGCCGGGTTCAACGATGACGGCCTGCTCGTCGGGCTGAAAGCAAGCATGACGGCAGACGGCGGCTGGTGCCTCGACCTGATGCAGGCGGTGCTCTCCCGCGCCCTGTGTCACTTCGACAACGCGTACTGGATTCCCGCGGTCGAGGTGCACGGTCGAATCGTGAAGACCCACAAGACCTCACAGACGGCGTTCCGCGGATTCGGCGGGCCGCAAGGCGTGCTCCTGATCGAGGATGTTTTTGGCAAGGCCGCGCCGGCGCTCGGCATCGACCCGGCGGAGCTGCGCCGCCGCAACTTCTACGCCCCCGGCCAGGCCACCCCGTACGGCCAAGTTGTGAAAGACGCCGAACGCATGCCGAAGATCTGGTCCAAACTGCTGGAGAGTTGCGCGTTCGAGCGGCGCCAGAATGAGATCGCGGCCTTCAACGACAGCCATGCGCACGTCAAGCGGGGCCTGGCAATCACCCCGATCAAATTCGGGATCTCCTTCAACGCCTCCTTCTTCAACCAGGCCGGCGCACTCGTGCTCGTCTACCAGGACGGGTCTGTTCTGATCAATCACGGCGGAACCGAGATGGGTCAGGGCCTGCACACCAAGATGATCCAGGTCGCCGCGACCGCCCTCGGGGTGCCGCGCTCGGCCGTGCGACTCGCTCCGACTCGCACCGACAAGGTTCCGAACACGTCGGCGACCGCGGCCAGCACCGGCGCCGACCTCAACGGTGCTGCCGTCAAGAACGCGTGCGACCAGATCCGCGAACGGATGGCCGTGGTGGCCAGCGGCCTGCTCGGCGTCAACCCGGCCGATGTGCGCTTCTCCGACGGTGCCGTCACCGGTCTCGGTGCCGCTGAGCAGCTATCGTTCGCGGAGGTGGCCGAGGCCGCCTATTTGCAGCGCGTTCAGTTGTCGGCTGCCGGCTACTACCGCACCGAGGGTCTGCACTGGGATCAGGAGAGCTGGACGGGTTCTCCGTTCAGCTACTTCGCGTTCGGCGCCGCCGCCACCGAGGTCGAAGTCGATGGCTTCACCGGGGCCTACCGCACCCGTCGGGTCGACATCGTGCACGACGTCGGCGACTCGTTGTCCCCGATGATCGACGTGGGCCAGATCGAAGGCGGATACGTGCAGGGCGCCGGCTGGTTGACCCTCGAGGATCTGCGCTGGGACACATCCGATGGCCCGGGTCGCGGGCGGCTGCTCACCCAGTCGGCCAGCACCTACAAGATTCCGAGCTTCTCGGAGATGCCTGAAGAATTCAACGTCACGCTGTTCGACGAAGCCCACGAGGAGGGTTCGATCTACGGATCGAAAGCGGTGGGAGAGCCGCCGCTGATGCTCGCCCTCAGCGTTCGGGAAGCGTTGCGCCAAGCGGTCGGGGGTTTCGGCCCCGCCGGGCATCCGGTCACCCTCGCGTCACCGGCCACCCCCGAGGCCGTCTTCTGGGCCGTCGACGAGGCCAGGGCTGCAACGACGCCGACTGCCGCGCCGGCCGAACGCGACGAGCGTTCGGGCACTCCGGAGCGCAGCTCCGTTCTCGCGAACCCGTGAGGCGGAGGCCGAGATGGATTGGCTGACCGCGGTCGGGCACCTGCGCGAGCGCGGTAGAAATGGTGTGATCGTCACGGTGATCTCCTCGCGCGGGCACGCTCCACGGCGAGCCGGGGCGAAGATGGTGGTCTCCTCCACCGAAGCCTGGGACACGGTCGGGGGTGGCAATCTTGAGGCGACGGCGATTCAGCGCGCCCGCACATTGCTGGCAGACGGCCTGGCCACACCGCAGCTGCTCACCGTGCAACTCAGTGAGAAGGCCCCGGCCGAGTACGGCGTGCAATGCTGCGGAGGAGAGGTCACCCTGATGTTGGAGCCCATTCGGATTCGGCCGGCAGTCGCCATCTGCGGGGTCGGCCACGTCGGTCTTGAACTGGCGCTGATCCTGTCCAGGCACGATGTTCAACTGCACCTGATCGACTCGCGCGAAGAAATGCTGAGCCCAGAACGGTTGGCCGTGCTCGAGGGTGGGGTGGCGAGCATCCACGTCCACCACTCCCGCGTGCCCGAGAGCGCGCCCGAGAGCGCACTTCACGAACTGCCTCCCGACACGCACGTGCTCATCATGACGCATGACCATTTGGAAGATCTCGCCCTGTGCGACATGGCGTTGAAGACGCCCGGGCTCGGTTCGATCGGCCTGATCGGCTCACATTCCAAGTGGCGCCGCTTTCAGCTGCACCTCGGTGAGCTGGGCCACACCCCAGAGGAGATCGAGCGAATCACGACACCGATCGGCATCGGGGGCATCACCGCCAAGGAACCCGCGGCCATCGCGGTCAGCGTCGCGGCGCACCTGCTACAAATGTTCGAGGCCTCGGCGGCTGCCGAGCGCGCCACGCATGAAGCCGCGCTTGGTGCAGGGCAAGCGTAAAAGTCCCTGAGGCGTAGTCATCGCTGGCATCGACACCGCGCCCTGCTGCGGTTTCTAGTATTCGATGCGGGATTCCAGATTGGTCCACTGCTCGAACGGGGCGGTGGGGGTGGGGGCATCCGTGCCGACGGGAGTGTATTGCACCACCGGCATCGAGCGCTCGGCGACGGGCTGATCGAAGTACTCATAGAATTCGGCGTCGTCGAAGCCTACGGCCGCCGCATCGTGGCGATCGGCGGCGAAGACCACGCTGTCGACGCGCGCCCACAGTGCACTCGCGAGGCACATCGGGCACGGCTCGCAGCT
>CAJDUP010000088.1_pt1 | contig 11015 bp, 11 predicted proteins | sample 7391181 | NCBI WGS metagenome assembly CAJDUP01 (sample SAMEA7055690, study PRJEB34461) | soil metagenome | biome: terrestrial ecosystem; feature: Peninsula; material: soil | place: Antarctica | collected 2016
AAGGCCGATCCAATCCGAACCGTCAACAGGGTGCTGGCCAATGACTGACACTGCAGCCCGGCAGACATCGAACGTCGTGCCCACCCTTGCCGACATTGAGTTGGCGCGCACGCGTGTCGCAACGGTGGCTACGATCACGCCAATGGAAAGCTCGCGGTACCTCGCAGAACTCCTGGGGTCTCCCGTATTCCTCAAGTGCGAAAACCTTCAGCGAACCGGATCCTACAAGGTGCGCGGTGCCTACAACCGGATGGTGATGCTGAGCGCGGACGAGCGCGCTCGCGGTGTTGTGGCCGCGTCAGCAGGAAACCACGCTCAGGGTGTTGCCCTTGCCGCCAGGGAGCTGGGTATCAAAGCAACCATTTTCATGCCGGTGGGTGTCGCGCTGCCGAAACTGCAGGCAACCCGGCGTTACGGCGCCGATGTCATCCTGCAGGGGGCCACGATCACCGAGGCACTGCAGGCCGCCGCAGACTTCGCTGCCGAGACCGGGGCGTTGATCATTCCCCCGTTCGACCACGAAGACGTGGTGATCGGACAGGGCACGCTGGGGTTGGAGATCCTGGACGAGATCCCCGACCTGGAGACCGTCATCGTCCCGATCGGTGGCGGCGGACTGGCGGCCGGAGTGGCCAGTGTGGTCAAACAACAGGCTGCGGCCACCGGCCGGACTGTGAAGGTCATTGGGGTGCAGGCCGAGGCCGCCGCGGCCTACCGGCCGTCCTTACTCGCTGGAGAGCCCGTGCAGATCCAGATGGGCCCCACGATCGCCGATGGCATCGCCGTGGCGAAGCCCGGTGACCTCAACTTCCAGATGATCGAGAAGACCGTCGACGAGATCGTCGAGGTGTCTGAAGACGAGGTGGCTCAGGCGATCCTGATTCTTTTGGAGCGCACCAAATTGGTGGTGGAGGCCGCCGGCGCTGTGGGAGTTGCCGCGATCATCGCCGGTAAGGTGCGTGCGGTCGGCAAGACCGTCGTCATCCTGAGCGGTGGAAATATCGACGCCTTGCTGTTGCAACGTGTGATCAGCCAGGGCCTCGCGGCCTCGGATCGCTACCTCACTGTGCGGGTGATCCTTCCCGACCGTCCCGGACAGTTGGTGCGCGTGGCGCAACTGGTCGCCGAAGCGAACGCGAATGTCGTCGAGGTGCTGCACACCCGCCATGGACTGGGCGCCCAATTGAGCGAGGTGGCAATCGAATTGAGTGTCGAAACGCGCGGCGGAGACCACAAACAGCAGGTGATCGACACAATTCGTGCCGGCGGCCTTGACGTGTTCGTCGAAGAGTAGTGGGCGTGGGCCGAAAGGCGTTCAGCGAGGGCCGAGAGGTGCTCAGCGCGCCAGGTAGGTCTCCACCTTGTTGATTGACACCTGAATCTTCTTGCCGTTCGGGGCCTCATAGCTGGCCTTGTCGCCCACCTTCAAACCGAGGATGGCGGTGCCGAGTGGGCTCTGCGCACTGTAGACGGACAAGTCGCTGTTATCGCCGGCCATCTCGCGGTTTCCGATCAGGAATACGCTCTTGTCTCCGGCGATCGTGGCCGTCACCACCGTTCCGGGCTCGACGACACCCTCGCTGGCAGGTGCCTCGCCAACCTCGGCGTCTCGCAGGAGGATGGTGAGCTGGCTGATCCGGGCCTCGATCTTGCCCTGCTCGTCCTTGGCCGCGTGGTAGCCGCCGTTCTCCTTGAGGTCGCCCTCTTCGCGGGCCAGTTCGATCTTCTTCGCGATATCCACTCGCCCGGCCGTACGCAACCTCTCGAGTTCGGCGGAAAGGCGTTCGAAGGCTTCACGCGTGAGCCAGTTCGCTGGAACAGTATTGGACACGGTGGCCTCCCTTAGATTTCACGATCGTATGAATCAGCGCCCCGACGGTGACCGTCAGGGCGCATGAACCCATTATTCTACCGGCCAGCATCGGTAAATCAAACCGGTCACGCTCAGTTCGGTGGTGCGAACTGTCTCGGTGAAAGCGCGTGTTCGTTGGGTGGACGCGGGGATGTCCACCACCTTCCAACCGACAATTGCGAACGATTCGTTCATCGCTTGCAGCGCACAGGCGGCGGCCTGCCCGGGTGGCATGCTCACCTCGAAGGAGACGCTGACGGCGTGCTCGCCCAAGACTGTGTGTGCGGTGTCTCGGGCATCCACCGGGTTGGGGCTGCCGCCTGCCCACACCACCCACGCAGTGAGCACGACGACGAAACCCACCGCTGCCAACCACCAGACGAGTCGAATCCGGCGCCCACGACCCGCACTGCGGCCGTAGCGTTTGTCGAGGTCGGGGCGAGCGGAGGTGTCGAGAACGCCGCCGCCGGATGGCGGCGTGCCGGAGGAGTCGAAGTCTTCCGCGGCCTCATCGCTGACCGGGTCAGACACTCTCATACAACTCCAGATCGGGTTCGTTACTCTAGTGGGGGCCAGTATTGTTGACTGACATAGCCTGTCTACCATTCAAGGTTAGGCGAATACCGAAGAAGGAGTGAGACCACTCACGTGTCCCTGCGAATGATGGCGGTTCACGCCCACCCCGATGACGAATCGAGTAAGGGCGCCGCGACGTACACCTATTATCGCAGCATCGGCGCCCAAGTGATGGTGGTCAGTTGCACCGGCGGGGAACGCGGGGACATCCTGAACGACGGGATCGAGAACCGCGCCCATGCTGAACGTGACATCACCGGGTACCGGCGGCGGGAGATGGCCCTGGCCGCGGAGATCATGGGGATCGAACATCGCTGGCTCGGCTACGTCGACTCCGGTATGGCCCAAGAAGACGGCACGCTCCCGGTGAACTCGTTCGCAGCCATCCCGCTGCAGACCTCGACCGAACCGTTGGTGCGGTTGATCCGCGAGTTCCGGCCCCAGGTTCTGATCACGTACGACGAGAACGGCGGCTACCCGCATCCCGACCACATTCGCTGCCACGAGATCTCGGTGGAGGCGTACCGGGCCGCAGCCGACCCGGACAGATACCCCGACACCGGTGACGCCTGGCAGATCAGCAAGCTCTATTACGACCGCATTTTCAATGCAGAACGAATGAACAGCGTGTACGAACTGATGAAGCTCGAGCACCCGGACTCTCCGTTGCTCGAACAGATGGCCCAGCGACGCTCCTGGGTGGACCTGATGCCGAAGCTGGCGACCAGCCGGGTGTCGGTGGGAGAGTTCTTCGAGCACCGCGACAACGCGCTGCGGGCACACGCCAGCCAGGTGTCGCCGGATAGTTCGTTCTTCTTCTGGCCCAACGACATCCAGCGTGAGGCGTGGCCCTACGAGGACTTCCAACTCGTTGACTCAAAGGTGAAAAGTGTGCTCCCTGAAACCGACCTCTTCGCCGGCGTGGAGGATCTGTCGTGATCACCGCCCTCGGCATTCGTGCCGCAGGTGCGCTGCATGCGGCGTCGACGCCCCCGGCCGCGCCCACCGAGGCGGAGGCGAATCCGGGCGTGTGGGGATTCGTGATCACCTTTTTGCTCGCCCTCGCCGTGATGGTCATCATCTATGACATGATCCGGCGAGTGCGGCGGATGAACTACCGCGCCCAGGCCCAAAAGGAGTTGGCGGATGAGGCAGCGGAAGCAGCTGAAGCAGCCGAGCTGGAGGCGTTGAGCGGGCAGGTCGGCACCGATGGTGCTGACGGTGCCGGCGGCGCTGACGGTGCCGGCGATGCGGCTAAACCACCGAAGACGGCTCCGCCGACGTCCTAGTCGGGCAGTTCATCCAGCCGGGTTGCGCAACCTCGAGGCCAGTGCGATCGGCTGGCCAGCGCGCCTAACCGGTCGGTCCAGCAACGCAGAAGTCCTGAATGGCTCCGACCAAAATCCTGGTGAGGGCACGCACGGATGAGCCGGTGGTCCATTCGTCGGCTTCGTGTGCGCCGGCTCCGTCGACACCGAGCAGCAGGCACGGAATGCCAGCGGCCGCGATGAGCCCGGCATCCGTCCAGAAGGGCTCGCCGCGTCTCCCGGGTGCGACCCCGAGAATCTGCGTGGCGTGTTCTTCGAGGATGCGCACCAGAGGGGCATCCGTGTCGGCCTCGAGAGCAGCTCGTGCGACCTGTCGCCGAAGGGTGAAGGTGAAATCAGGAATCTTCTCGGCCAGTTCGAACAGAAGCAGGTGCAACTCCTGTTCCACAGAGTCTGGGGATTCGCCCGGCAGCATGCGTCGTTCGACGCTGATCCGGCATTCGTCGGCGACGGTTGCCTCATCGGTGCCACCGTGAATCTTGGACACCCGCACTGTGCTGTGGCCCAGAAGTGGATGCCCGGGTCCGGCTGAAAGTCGGTCCGCCAGAGAATCAAGTGCGCGCAGCACATGCGTGGCGTGAGCGATGGCATCAACCCCGCGTTCGGGCATCGACCCGTGGGCGGCAACACCGGTCAGGACGATCTCGAACCACGCGAATCCGCGATGCGCGACGACGAGCTGCAGATTCGTGGGCTCCGCGACGATCGCAGCATCTGCGGTGAACGTTCGCAACACCTCTTCGGTGCCGAGGCTGCCGAACTCCTCGTCGGCCACCAGGGTCACCAACACGTCGCCCGCCGGTCGATTCAGCCCGGCGGTCGCAGTAGCCGCCAGAATGGCTGCCACACCGCCCAGCATGTCGAAGGTGCCTCGCCCATGCAATTGGTCTCCCCGTTCGACGAGTTCGAAGGGGTTGCCGGAGTACCCGGCCACGCCAACCGTGTCGAGATGGCCGTTCAGCATCAGCGAGCGGCCGTCACCGGTTCCGCGCAGGATGCCGACTACCGACGGCCGGCCGGGAGTCTCTTCGAGGCGATGCACCTCGAATCCGTGCCGGGTCATCCACTCGGCACAGTAGGTGGCGATTGCGCCCTCGCCGGCTCCTGAAACAGTGAGATCTGGATTCACCGAGTCGATCGCGACCAATTGCCTCAGCAGGTTCACGGGGTCGATCGGCGGCACGGCTCTCCTTGTGGCTGGTTTCAGATGGGTGATTCAGGCGGTTCAGCGGGTCAGAAGTTCAAGGATTCAGAAGCTCGGGGGTTCAGACGATCGGTGGATTGACGGCCACCAGGAGAATCGCTGTCCAGTGGCAGAGGAAGGCCAGCACCGTCAGGGTGTGGAAGATCTCGTGGAATCCGAATGCACCGGGGAAGGGATTGGGGCGTTTCAGGGCGTAGAAAATGGCGCCCACTGTGTACAAGAGCCCCCCGACGATGATCAGTACCATCGTTGCCGCATTGGCCAGGAAAAATTGCGGCATGAACATGACCGCGGCCCAGCCCAGCAGCAGGTAGAGCGGAACATAGAGCCACCGCGGTGCACCGATCCAGAACACGCGAAAGCCGATCCCGAGAACCGCTCCTCCCCAGACCAGGCTGAGCAGTAGGGCGGCCTGTTGGGGAGGCAGGCACAGCACCGTGATCGGCGTGTAGGAGCCTGCTATCAGCAGAAAGATATTGGCGTGGTCCAGCCGCTTGAACAGTCTCTTGGTCGCTGGCTTCCAGTTGAAACGGTGGTAGAGCGCAGAGACGCCGAACAACAGCAGCGAGGACGCCACGAACACACTGCTGCTGATGGTGGCCGCCGCTCCATCGGCCGCGACGATGAGGATGATTCCGAGGACCAGGGCGAACGGAAACGTGCCGGCGTGGATCCAACCGCGCCAGGTCGGCTTCAGGTCGAGGGGGTCTGCTGTGCCCGCCTCCAGCAGTGGCACGTGGAGGATGATCGGCTCATCGGCGTCATTCCCGGTTGCCTCATCGGCGTGGGCATCTGCGGGGCGGCTATTTCTCGGGTCGCCGTCTGCGGAGCGCGGATCGCTTACTGAAGGATGACCGGTCATTTCACAAGCCTAACGGCGTGGGCCGGGCTCGCCATGAAGGTGGGCGTCGCCCGCGAGCGCGCGATCGGAAGGCGAAAACTGCGGGTTGCACTTATTCGGGCCAGAAGTGCACTAGCGTGACTGTGTGCAGAAGCAGAGACTACCAATGGCTCGCGGGTTTCTCTATCGCGTCTACCAGAGTCGGCTCCGGCGCCGACTCGACGCGACCAGCCTGCCCTGCCATGTCGCGATGATCATCGACGGTAACCGCCGTTGGGCGAAGCAGTTGGGCCTGGAGACGGCGGCGGCCGGTCACCGTGCCGGGGCCGCGAAGATGCGGGAGTTCCTGGAGTGGTGTGACGACCTCGGCATCCCGATGGTCACGCTCTACCTGCTCTCGAGCGATAACCTGGTGCAGCGTTCCAGCCAAGAACTCGCCGACCTCGTCGAGATCATCGCCGAGCTGGCCGAAGACCTTTCGCACTACCGCAACTGGCGAATCAAGAAGGTTGGATCGGATACGGGTCTCGCACCCGGCCTCACGGCAGCTCTTGACGCCGCCGAGGCGCGTACTTTGAACAACTCGGGAATGCACATCAATCTGGCCGTCGGCTACGGGGGACGCACCGAGATCACGGATGCCATGCGGAACATCGTCGCGGAGCACATGAAGGGTGGCGGCACCCTGGACACGCTGGCCGAGCGGCTCACGCCCCAACTGATCGGTGAGCACCTCTACACCGGTGGCCTGCCCGACCCAGACCTGGTCATCCGCACGTCGGGGGAACAACGATTGAGCGACTTCATGCTCTGGCAGAGTGCCCACAGCGAGTTCTACTTCGTGGAGGCGCTCGGTCCCGATCTGCGTGAAGTTGATTTCTTGCGCGCGTTGCGCGACTATTCTCGTCGCAAGCGACGCTTCGGCAGTTGAGGGAGGACGTGGGCAGATGATGACCATCGACGAGTTCACGCAGCAGTTCAACGAAGAACCGGGCTATTTCGACTTTGCCCGGGTCGGGCCGCCGGGTGCCGCCGTTCTGGCAGAGATGCAGGGGCAGGGGGAGATCTTCTCCCGTGCTCGGTTCGGCGGCCTCGACAACTTTGAGAGTCAGGACGAACGGGTACGCGACGCGGTCGGCGCCCTGACCGGATTCCCGGCAGATCAAATCGTGTTCCAGCCGAATACGTCGATGGGGCTGATGCACACCATGTTCGGCCTGACCGGCGGCGTGCTGATGTCGGCTTCGGAGTTTCCCAGCATCACCTATGCCGCAGTGCGCGCGGCCCAGTCGCTGGGGGTCGTGGTTCCCCAGTGGCTGGAGACCGACCATGGGCGGGTGACCCCCGGCCAGATTCGGGAGCAGATCACACCGAACACGGTCGCTGTCGCGGTCAGCCTGGTGGACTTTCGTACGGGTTACGTTGCAGATCTGGAGGGCATCCGCCAGGTCATCGGCGACCGATTGCTGATCGTTGACGCCATCCAGGGGTTCTCTGTCGTCGACGCAGCGTATGAGGCAGCTGACGTGGTCGTGGCTGGCGGTCAGAAGTGGGTACGGGCCGGCTGGGGGACCGGGTTCATGGCGCTGAGCCAACATGCCCTGGAGCGGATCACTCCCGTCGTCTCCGGGTTCAACGCGACAGATCTGGCCGAACCCTGGTCGAACTCCGAGATCCAGGAGCCCACAGCAGGCGCGGCCGCGTTCAGCGTGTCCATGCCCGATTGCATCGCTCAGGCCCGGCTGGCCGCCGCTTTGGAACAAGTCGACAAGGTCTCGGTGCCCGAAATCGTGCAGTCGATCGCACAGAGAACCTCTCGCCTGATCGACCTTGCCGACGAATTCGGGTTGCAGGTGACCTCTCCGCGCGACGTCGCAGAGCGTGCCGGGATCGTCGTCGTCACCCCGAGGCCCGACTGCGCCAGCCTTCTGACGGCCTCGCTGTTCAACCACGGCATCTCTGCAACGAGCAGGGAGGGGTCTGTTCGCTTCGGCGTGCACGTGTCGACCGACGATGACAGCTTCAATGCCCTGGCACTCGCGTTCACCGAATTCGGCAGGCTCGCCGCGGCGCGGTAGGGCAGCGTCACCCTCTCTTTCCTCCCACCACGTCCTGTCTCTCACCCCGTCCTGCTTCTCACCCCGTCCTGCCTCTCACCCCGTCTGCTTCTCACCCCGTTGCACGAGTGATTCTCGAGCGCGATCGACCGACTGCGGCGTGTCGAAGGAGCGGCATGCCGATCGGGTCGTAGCGTCACGATTATCAGGCAAGGCGCTTGATCGAGAATGCCTCAACGGGAGTGCTCGACATCGGCGCAGGACTGAACGCCGGTACTGCGCCAACACAAGACAGCCGCTCCCGCGGGACACTCGAGGCAGAGCCCGCACGCTTCGCGTCGGGATAGGGGAGTGCAACATGGTCGTCACCCGAACAGCAGCAGGCCCGGTCACAGGTACAGCATCCAAGGGGGCGAGCACCTCTCGACGGCCGCAGGCCCAACTGACCTACGTACTCGACACCTCGGTTCTGTTGTCAGACCCGCGGGCGCTGTTTCGCTTCGCCGAACACGATGTGGTGTTGCCGGTGATCGTGATCAGCGAGCTGGAGAAGAAGCGGCACGACCCCGAGATCGGCTATTTTGCGCGGCAGGCGCTCCGACTACTCGACGACCTGCGCGAGGAACACGGAAGACTCGACTTTCCGATCCCGATCGGAGATGGCGGCTCGCTGCGCGTGGAACTCAACCATTCCAGCCAGGCTGCTTTGCCGTCGGGGCTGCAACTCGGCGACAACGACTCGCGCATCCTGGCGGTTGCGCTGAACCTTGCCCATGACGGGCTCGACGTGATTGTGGTCTCGAAGGACATGCCGATGCGGGTCAAGGCGGCGTCGATCGGCTTGACCGCCGAAGAGTATCGGGCGGAACAGGTGGTCGACTCCGGCTGGACCGGGGTACAAGAGGTTTCGGTGAGCGAGCAGGACATACTCGACCTGTACGATGGCGCGCAATTGCAGACCGACCTGGTGGCCGGGATGCCGGTGAACACCGGGCTTGTGCTGCAGTCCGATCGGGGTTCAGCACTCGGGCGGGTCACCGGAGACGATGAGGTGACCCTGGTGCGTGGTGACCGGGATCTGTTCGGGCTGCACGGGCATTCCGCACAGCAACGCATCGCCATCGACCTCTTGCTCGATCCCGCAGTCGGCATCGTCTCGTTGGGCGGCCGCGCGGGAACCGGCAAGTCGGCGCTCGCCCTGTGCGCGGGGCTGGAGGCCGTGCTCGAACATCGCCAGCACCAGAAGATCATGGTCTTCCGACCGCTCTACGCCGTTGGAGGGCAGGAGCTGGGATATCTGCCCGGAGACTCCGCCGAAAAGATGAACCCGTGGGCCGAAGCCGTGTTCGACACCCTCGGTTCGGTCGTCTCGCAAAATGTTCTGGAGGAGGTGCAGGCCAGGGGCATTCTGGAAGTGCTGCCGCTGACACACATTCGTGGGCGGTCGTTGCACGACGCGTTCGTGATCGTGGATGAGGCCCAGTCGCTGGAGCGGAACGTGTTGCTCACGGTGCTCAGCCGAATCGGTCGCAATTCGCGGGTGGTCCTCACCCACGATGTGGCGCAGCGGGACAACCTTCGCGTCGGGCGACACGACGGGGTGGCCTCGGTGATCGAATCGTTGAAGGGGCACTCCCTGTTCGGCCATGTCACGCTCACCCGGTCGGAACGCTCGGAGATCGCAGCACTGGTCACCCAGTTGTTGGAATAAGAACTACTGGAATAAGCGCTGGAATGGGCGGTGCTGGAATAGAATCCGTGCTCTCTGACGAACTGTTGGCCAGAATTCGCGGCCGTGCCGCCGGGTATGACCGTGACAACGCCTTCTTCCACGAAGACCTCGCAGAATTGGTGGATGCCGGATACCTGCGGCTGTTCACCCCGACCGCCCACGGCGGACTCGGCCGCGGTCTGTTGGAGGTGGCACGCGAACAGACGCGTCTGGCCACGGCGGCCCCGGCGACCGCGCTCGCAATCAATATGCACCAGGTCTGGACCGGAGTGGCGAAGGTGCTGCTTGACCGTGGCGACGATTCGCTGCTGTGGGTTCTCAAGGAGGCCGCCGCCGGTGAACTGTTCGCGTTCGGCAACAGCGAGGGCGGCAACGACCAGGTGTTGTTCGATTCGCGCACCCGTGCCGAACCCGACGGCGATGGAGGCTACCGCTACTACGGCACCAAAATTTTCACCTCGATGTCTCCGGCATGGACGCGGTTGGGCATCTTCGGAAAGGATGACACCGACCCCGACAACCCCCGCCTGGTGCACGGTTTCATCACCCGCGACAGCGAGGGATATAGCATCAAGGACGATTGGGACACTCTCGGCATGCGTGCCAGTCAGAGTTGCACCACCGTGCTCGACGGGGTGCATGTGCCGGCCGAACGGATCTTCCGGTCCTTGCCGGTTGGGCCGAGCGCCGACCCGTTGATCTTCGCGATCTTCGCGAATTTCGAGTTGCTGCTGGCGGCGGTCTACGCCGGAATCGGGCAGCGCGCCATCGAATTGGCCGTTGAATCCGCCCGGCGACGTACCTCGCTCAAGCATGGCGGCCGGAGCCTGGCCGATGACCCAGACATTCGCTGGCGGATCGCCGACGCCGCGATCTGGCAGGACGGGCTGTACCCCCAGATCGATCAGGCGGCAACCGACGTCGACAACCTGGTTGACCATCAGGCCGCCTGGTTTCCGAAGCTGGTCGGCGTTAAGGTGCGCGTGACCGAGACCGTCCGCCAAGTGGTCGACGGTGCAATCCGGGCCTCCGGTGGCTCATCCTATTTTTCTTCGAGCGAGTTGGGCAGGCTCTACCGAGACGTACTGGCAGGGTTGTTTCACCCCTCCGACGACGAGTCGGCGCACAGCACTTTCGCGAACGCGGTGCTCGGCCCGCCGGCATAGAAGCTGTCTCCAAAGGTGTTTGTTCAGAGGACTGTTCTCATCTGCAAGCGCCGGTCACGCTTGCGGTGAAGGTGGGCCAGGTGTCTGGCTGGTCGGTGATGACCCGGCCGGTGGGGGTGGTCCATTCCAGTACTCCGGGTGAGACTTTTTTCACGCCCCACCGGCGGCGCCGGTGATGGCTTTGGCCTGTTGGGTGAGCCGGTCCAGGATGCCCTCCGCCAACACGGTCGGCACGGTCATACCCAGCTCGGACAGGCCG
>CAJDUP010000099.1_pt2 | contig 10935 bp, 9 predicted proteins | sample 7391181 | NCBI WGS metagenome assembly CAJDUP01 (sample SAMEA7055690, study PRJEB34461) | soil metagenome | biome: terrestrial ecosystem; feature: Peninsula; material: soil | place: Antarctica | collected 2016
CAAGCTCGACCGACCTTTCAGCCGCACCGACATCGAAACCGTGCGTGGATTTGGTTATCGACTCCTCGATGGACCGATCGACTCCGCGGAGGAATGAGTGCGTTCGGGTCGCGACATGACAAAGGGCCAGAGGCAGAGACAGTGGCGGTGGGGCATTCGAGCGCACGTCACTCTTGTCGCCTCGCTCATCGTCGCGGTCACTCTGCTGGCCAGCGGAGTTGCCGCAAGTTTTCTGTTGCACCAATCACTGGTATCTGGTCTTGATACCGCCCAACTTTCACGCGCCGAATCCGTTGCTGCACAAGCCTCGGAAGGCATGGTGAAGCGCACCATTGCGGCAACACCGCAACAGAGCTCGCTGGTGCAGATCCTCGATTCCACTGGGGTTGTCGTCGCGGCGACAGGGAACGTCGAGGGTGAAGGCCCCATCCTGTCGCCCCCTCCCCGCGAACGCCGCCCGACGGCTTTGACGATCTCGAGTTCGCCCATCGGTGACGGTGAATTCCGAATTCAGGCGGTGCCGATAATGCTCTCGAGCGGACCCGGATGGGTCTACGTCGCCGGCTCGCTGAGCCAGGTCGACGCGGCAACTGCCAGCCTCGTCGTCTTGTTTGGCATCGGGTTGCCTTTGATTCTGCTGGTTGTCGGGTTCATTGTGTGGCGGGCGGTGTCGCAGGCGCTCCGGCCGGTCGACCAGATCCGACAGCGCGCATCCGAGATCGGGGCTCGTAACCGTTCCCAACGTGTGCCGGTTCCGACCAGCCACGACGAAATCGCGCGACTGGCTGTGACCATGAACGACATGCTCGCGCGGTTGGAGGCTGCTGCCGTTCGTCAGGATCAGTTCATCGGCGACGCCTCGCATGAGCTGAAGAGCCCCCTCGCCGCCATCCGCGCACAATTGGATGTCGCGATCGCCCACCCGGATCCGGCCCAGTCGGCCCATGTGTTCTCTGCGCTCGATGATCAGGTCGCTCGGATGACGGTGCTGACCGAAGACCTGCTGATCCTTGCGCGGAGCACCGAGGCTTTACCGAAATCCCAAACCGCGCCGGTGGACCTGGATGAGCTGATGCTCACCGAAGTGCGAAGACTCAAAGAGGCCGGCCAACTCTCAGTAGTGCTCGTGGCCGTCCAAGCAGCCCGCGTTCGCGGGTCCCAACGAGACCTGACTCGCGCGTTGCGTAATCTGGTCGAGAACGCTGTCGAACATGCCCACTCGGAGATTCTTCTGTCGCTCACCACGCGCGACGGATGGGCCGACATCATGGTCGCAGACGATGGCGACGGCGTTCCCCCATCGGATCGAGTCCGGCTGTTCGAACGTTTCCACCGGCTTGACACCGCGCGCACTCACGCGGCCGCGGGAGGGCATTTCGGTCTGGGACTGGCCATCGCCAGCCAGATCACTCGGTCACACGGCGGCACCCTCACAGTCAACGATCGCCCTGATGGGCAGTCCGGAGCCTCCTTTGTCGTGCGCCTACCCGTCGAACGGGACTGAGGCCGACATCTTCGGCACTCAACCGGAGCACACGCGGTCGCAGTTTCCCAACCGCCACCGGGCAGCCCGATGGTGGATCCTCAATCAGTGCGTTCCTGTCGCATTGCCGGCCGACGTGAGGGCCTCAGCAGCAAGGGCTTGATCTCGGATTCCTTGGTGGAAGCTACCAGTCAGGGGATGCAGAGCCCCGGGCCACGCTCGGTGGGAATCTCGGTCCCTGCATTGGAAAGTTCAGTGACGAGGGCACGATCATCCGCAGTCAGATCGATCCCGGCGGTTCAGGCAACCGTGTGGAAACGATGCGCCACGAACTTGTCGGCGGACGACTGCTGGAGCGCGAACGGCATCCCGATCGACCCGGTCGCGGAATGGCTGGGCGATGACCCGCGCACGGTGCTCAAGGTCTATGCGCATGTTCTGGGCGACCAGCAGACGATCGAGGCGCTGCGCCACCTCAACGAACGTGCGTCGGGCCCCTCACAGGACCCTCGGGCCATTCCTGAGAACGTGGTGGCCACATGTGAAACCGGAGGAACAATCAACAAAACCCCTACTTGATCGGGGGTTCCTTACGCGGAGACGGAGGGATTTGAACCCTCGGTACCCTTACGGGTACTCCACCTTAGCAGGGTGGTGCACTAGGCCGGACTATGCGACGTCTCCATGAACAGGAACAGGCCGGTTTTTCGGCACATGCTCGACAGCAATCATAACCATACTTGGCCCGTGTCGCTGACACACCCACGGTGACCGAGCTCCGATTACCCGGCCGAATCCGCTCTGGTCACTGGTTGTCGAGCGTGCGCCCCGCCGAGCAGGTGACGTCCTTTGCGGTCTGCCCGGTGACGAAGTCGGGCAACTGCCCGGGCGCCGGGCTTGGGCTGGCTTCTGGGGCGTCCGACCCGGAGCTTGAGGAAGCGTTGGTCGCTTCACCTCCGTCAGACGACGCGGTCGGCTTCGGGCTCGGTTTCGCGCTCGAACTGGAGCCGTCCTTGGCGACAGCACCCTGGCCGAGCTTGCCGGAGAGCTTGATCGGTTGGTCCTTTGCAAGCGCAGCGAACATCTCGTCGGCGGCATCCCACTTGGGAGCCACACCGCCTTCCACGTCACCGACTGGATACTGCACGAACACGACCTTGTCCAGGTCAATGTCCTTCAGAACCTGGGCGATCGAGACGATCGTGTCCACGCTGGTCAGCGATTGGGACAGCTCCATGTTGTCGACCGCCGCGCGCGCCAGCCCGTACAGCTTCACCGGGTTGGTGAGCGTGTCTTTGCTCTTCACCTCGCGCACCAGTGACGACAGGAAGTTCTGCTGGTTGCTGATGCGGCTCAGGTCGCTTCCGTCGCCGACACCGTGCCGGGTGCGCAAGAACTGCAGGGCTTCCAATCCCTCCAGGTTGTGCATGCCCGGGTCGAGCACCAGGTCGGTGTGGGTGTCTTCGATCCGAGTGGAGACGCACACCGGCACGCCGCCAACCGCAGTCGACATGGCGACGACGCCCAAGAACTGGACGGTCGCCGCATAATCGATCTCCATGCCCGTGAGTGCCTCGAGCGTGAGCACGGTGCAGTTCATGCCGCCGTAGCCCAAAGTCGTGTTGATCTTCTGCGCGCTCATGGCACTGAACGGATTATCGGGGTCTGCGGGGTCGGGGCAGGAGGGAATCGAAACGAACATGTCGCGCGGAAAACTGATCACGGTCGCGCTCTTGTGATCTTCAGACAGGTGCAGGAGCATCGTCACGTCGTTCAGCACGGCGGTCTCCTCGTTCGGGTCGCCGAAGCCGTCGCCCTGGCCCTCCCGGCTGTCACTGCCGATGATCGCCACGTTGACGGCGCCCTTGATCGGGCCGACCAGCGGTGGCGCATTCTCCCCAGTACTGCCGAGGGCTACCCCCGGCTTGACGTTTCCGACCACATCCCACACGGCGACCGCGGCGACCGATGCCCCACTGACCAGAACCACCGCGAGCGCGGCTGCGACGAACTTCGCCAGCGTCCTCACCGGGCCGTGGGAGCGCAACTGGCCATGACGTGCCAGCGTGCCCGGTTTCTTCGAGTTGTAGGAGCGCGGTCGCAGATCGCTCATTCATTTCCCCTTCAAGGCTTCCCCGAGCCAGCTGCTGCGGAGGGCGTGGGATTCGAACCCACGAGACATTTCTGCCCACCAGTTTTCAAGACTGGCTCCATCGGCCGCTCGGACAGCCCTCCCGATGTCCTACCGTAAAACATACCCCGAAAGGTATGGAGAACAGCGAACAACGCTTGATTCTAGCCGAAGACAGCGTGGTCAGCATGTCAAGTGAGCCTGAAAGCCGGCTGAAAATAACACGGGAGGTAACCGTTCAAGCGTCCCGCATTCACGGTTGAACCCTACGCCCGCCCCACCGCGCGGCGATCCGGGTCATTGGTCGGCCACCGGCCTGCCGACCGAGCAGGTCTGTTGGTTCGCGGTCTGCCCGACCACTGAGGGGGGAAGGACCAGCGGCTTCCCCGCCGGCGTGCCGGCCGACGTGCCCGATGACGGGGCCGGCGACGGCTGGGCCGAAGCCGCCGGGCTGGATGGGTGCGGCGCAGGCGATGCTGAGGCCTTCGGCTGTGCAACCTCCGCCCCCACACCAGGGCCGCCGGACAGTACAAGGGGTCGGTCGGCGGCCAACGCCGCGAACAGGTCATTCGCTGCAGACTCGTTCGGAAGCAGACCGTTGTCTGCGACCACCGTCGGGTATTGAACGAGCAGCAGGTGATCGGGTGCGACGTTCTTCAATGCGAGAGCGATCGACACCATCGTCTGAATGTTCGTCAGTGACTGCGAGAACGTCATGTTCTTCAACGCGGCATGAGCCAGGTTGTAGTCCGTCAACGGATTGGTGAGTGTGTCATTGCTGGTCATCTTGCGGAACAGGGACGACAGGAAGACCCTTTGACTGCCGCCCCTCGCCAGGTCGCTTCCTGACTGCAACGCATAGCGCGTGCGCAGGAACGCCAGCGCCTCGGCGCCCTGCAACACGTGTTCGCCGGGGGTGAGCACGAAAGGGAACGGCTGGTGCGAGTCGTCGATCGTCGTGGACACGCAGACCGGCACTCCGCCCACGGCATCCGACATGGCGATCAGCCCCTGGAACTGGATCAGGCCGGCAAACGGGATGGACAGGCCCGTCAGCTGCTCCACCGTCAGCACCGTGCAGGGCAGCCCGCCGTAACTGAGCGACGTGTTGATCTTCTGCGAACTCATCGCGCTGGTGGTTCCTCCGGCCGGGTCGGGGCAGGCCGGGATGGGCACGTACAGGTCGCGCGGGATGCTCACGACGACCGCATTCTTGTGGTCGGCGGAGATGTGCAGCACCATCGTCACGTCGTTGAGGTTCTCCCCGCGTGGGCCGTAGGTGGGGTCGTTCTCGGCGCTGTCGCTGCCCGCGACAAGCACGTTGATCGCCCCAGGCATGGCGTCGATCATCGGGCTCCACGGCGAAGGCGACTCCGAGTGGCCCACCAGCGCGACCCCCGGCCTGATGTCTGTGGCCAGCGACCACACCCCGATGGCTCCGATCGCGACCGTTACGACAACGACCGCTGCGAGCGAACCGAGAAGCCACTTGAGAGCTTTCAGAATCGGGCGCGACCGCCGCAATCGGCCGTGCTGGGCAAACGGTTGCGCAGACGTGGGCCTCGAGTGCTCGTACTCGGGTGGGTCGGGTTTCGGGTCGGAAGCCACGTGGGATTCCCTAATGAAGTATGGTCAACTTCTCATTCGTTGACCATTTTAGATCGAGTCGAGCACTCGTGCCACACCGTCTTCGAACAGGGCTGTCGTCACTTCGCTGGCCGCGGCGAGCACATCCTCGGGCGAGTGGGCCATCGCCACGCCACGCCCGTGGGCACCGGCCCATTCGAGCATGTCGATGTCGTTGCGACCGTCACCGATCACGACGACGCGGTCACGCGGAATATTGAGATTTTCACGCACCCGCTCCAACGCGGTGGCCTTGTTCACTCCGTCGGGGGCGATGTCCAGCCAGGCCGTCCAGCCCACCGCGTAGCTCACCCGGTGCAGACCCATGTCGTCGACCACCCGGGCGAATTCTTCCATGTCGTGGTCCGGCGAAATGACGACGACCCGGGTCGCTTCCATCTCAAGCAAACCTTCGAATTCGACCTGTTCGCCGCCGTGACCGATGCTCGAATCTGGAAACTGGTCGGTGTAACGGAAATAGCCGTTGGTGTCCTCCACCGCGAATCGTGCATTGGCCAGGTGACGGCGCAAGGTGATCAGAACAGGCTTTGGGTCGAACGTCTCCACATACTCCTGCCGGTATCCCGATGGCTCCGTCGCATCGCGGCGGAGCGTGATCGCCCCGTTCGAGCAGACGGCGTATTCGGGAGTGAGCTCGAGTTCATTGAGTACCGGCATCATGGTTGCCACCGATCGGCCGGTCGCAAGGGTGATCTCGTGGCCGAGATCCTGAATTCTGGACACGGCCCTGGCCACGACATCCGTGATGACCCCGTTCTGGTCCAGCAGGGTGCCGTCGATGTCGAGGGCGATCAGCATGCGGTCGCCCTCGGGCACCAACTCGGATGACCGGACGGTCGCTGCATCGCTCACTTTTGGGCCACGGGTTCGATGATCTCGAGCCCACCCAGGTAGGGCCGAAGCCGCTCGGGCACCACGACGGAGCCATCTGCGCGCTGATGCGTCTCGAGAATGGCGACCAGCCAACGGGTCGTGGCCAGGGTTCCATTCAAGGTGGCGACCGGGGTGGTCTTGCCCGACTCGGTTCGGTAGCGAGTCTGCAGCCTGCGCGCCTGGAACGTGGTGCAGTTCGACGTGGACGTGAGTTCGCGGTAAGTGCCCTGACTGGGGATCCACGCCTCGATGTCGTACTTTCGAGCGGCACTGGAGCCCAGATCGCCGGCGGCGACGTCGATCACCCGGTAGCTGAGCCCGAGAGCCTGCATCATCTCTTCCTGCCAGGCGAGCAGGCGCAGATGTTCGTCTTCGGCCTGTTCCGGAAGCGCGTAGACGAACATCTCCAGTTTGTTGAACTGGTGCACGCGAAGGATGCCGCGGGTGTCCTTGCCCGCAGAGCCGGCCTCACGCCGGTAACAGGTCGACCAGCCGGCGTAGCGGGCCGGACCGTCTGTGAGGTCGAGGATCTCGTCGGCGTGGTACCCGGCGAGCGCCACTTCACTGGTACCGGTCAGGTACAGGTCGTCGGCGGGCAGGTGGTAGACCTCGTCGTTGTGCTCGCCGAGGAATCCGGTTCCCTGCATGATCTCGGGCTTGACCAGCGTCGGGGTGATCAGCGGAATGAAGCCGGCCGCCAGCGCCTTGTCGAGGGCCATATTCATCAGGGCGATCTCAAGGCGGGCACCGATGCCGCGCAGGAAGTAGAACCTCGATCCCGAGACCTTCGCCCCACGCACCATGTCGATCGCACCGAGCATCTCGCCGAGTTCGAGTTGGTCGCGCGGATCAAAGTCGAATTCGGGAATCTCGCCAACCGTTCGCAGCGTGGCGAAGTTCTCCTCGCCGCCAGCCGGCACCCCGTCGATGACCACGTTCGCGATCTGGGCGGCGATACGGGCGAACTCCTGCTCGGCGGCGGTCGCCGCTGCCTGCGCCGACTTCACCCGTGCACTCAATTCCTGGGCCCCGGCGACCAATTGTTTGCGTTCGTCGGTCTGGGCCCTGGCAACTCGTTTGGAGAATGCATTCTGCTCGCCACGCACCTGCTCGAAAGCAGAGATCGCCGCACGGCGAACAGAGTCGGCGGCAAGGGCTTCATCGACGAGCTCGACACGGTCGCCTCTGGCGGCCTGCGACTGCCGAATCACATCGGGATTTTCACGTAAGTACTGGGGATCGATCACCTGACCAGCCTACCGATTGATGGGTTACGGTTGACCGTGTGGCCCCAACTGACAAAATCTCCCGTAGCCGCCGGGCCGCAGTGGTCTACAACCCGATCAAAGTCGACCTGCCCAAGTTCCAGAATATGGTGTCGCACGCTGCCGCGGCCGCCGGCTGGCCCGAGCCTCTGTGGTACTCCACCGCTGTCGACGAGCCGGGGCAGAAGGCCACCCGGCACGCCATCGATGCGGGTGCCACTCTCGTACTCGCCGCCGGTGGAGACGGCACTGTGCGCGCGGTCGCCGAGGCGTTGCGCGGCACGTCTGTGGCCCTCGGCCTCATTCCCGCCGGAACCGGCAACCTGCTCGCCCGCAACCTGGAGATGACCGTCACCCGCCTGGAGGAGTCGGTGCAGACCGCATTCAGCGGGGTCGACCACCAGATCGATGTTGGTGTCGCGCAGATCACGCGCGCAGAGGGGATAGGCGAAGAGCACGCATTCCTCGTGATGGCCGGGTTGGGGCTCGACGCGAAGATGATCGCGAACACGAGCAGCAAGCTGAAGAAGGCCGTCGGCTGGCTGGCGTACATCGAAGGCGGAATGCGGGCACTGCCCGATGTGAAGCCGGTCAAGCTGCGCTACCGACTCGATGGCGGCGCCGAGAAGTCGATGACGGCACACACGTTGATCATCGGTAACTGCGGGGTGCTACCGGGAGGCATTCTGCTCATCCCGGATGCACGCCCCGACAACGGCCGGCTGGAGTGCTGCGCGCTGAAGCCGCGCGGGTTCTTCGGCTGGCTGAACGTGTGGAACAAGATCGCCTGGGAGAACGGCGTTCTGCGTAAGTCACGCACCGGTCGCAGGATCATCGACCTGCGCAACGACGTGAAATCGGTGACCTATTTCGAAACCAAAGACATGACCGTCACCGTGGCCACGCCTGAGGGCTTCCAGCTCGACGGCGACGAGTGCGGCGAGGTCACCCAGATGCGCATCTGGGTGGATTCCGGTTCGCTCACGGTTAAGATGCCCGCGTAGCCGGAGCCCGGTCGCGAGCGCGCAGGCTTCGAAGAAGGAACTGCAGACCGACGAGGGTTCCCAGTCCGACGAACGCGATGGCGGATCCGGCCTGCTGGGCAAAGCTCACCAACGGCATGAAGGCACCGCTCGACGGGTACCACGAGAGCCAGTTCGCCCACACGTGGATGGCGGCTCCGAGCACGACCAAGCCGATTCCGACGACCCAGAGCGCACCGACATAAGGATTGCGCGACCTCCGAGGTGTCACGACTGCTCGCCCCTCACCCCAGCCGGGTGAGGTTGTGCCGCCGGGCCGTCGCCGTGCTCACGGTGGGTGTCCGCGAGCCACCTGCGAGCGGCCTGTTCCTCATCAACGGAGCCGCCCACGTGCCACCGGATGGCGTAGAGGAACAGCAGTCCGACGAGCCCGGCCAAACCGACTGTGATCATCGCTGGAGACAGCACCCAAGTGGATTGTTGCAACAACCAGATGAAGGGTGGAGAGCTCCCCTCCCATCCCTGTATGCCCACATCGCTGTTCGCCCACCAGTACAGCAGGAATCCGCCGACCAGCAGGCCGGGCGACACGAACCAGAGGGCACGCACGTAGGGGTTCTGACCGAGCGGCACGGGGTGGGGTTCACCGTCGCCCCCAGAATGCGACTCATACGCCACACTGTCGGGCGTGGCTTGTGGTCGGCCCGGATGACCGGCTGCCTGGTGCGCGAGATCCGCCACCGTTCCGGGATGTGGAACAGGGGCCGCCGCACCGGTTGAGTCGCCGACGGTTGAAGCGCTACTGCGGAAAACCCGGCGCCGACTTGCGCGGTGCTTCTCCGGATCGAACCCGGGCTGGAATGCAGGGTCGAAGCGCGGGTCGAACTCCTCGGATTCCATGGCACGAGCCTAACCGAAGGTGCCAGACTGTGAACATGGCGAATCGTGCGGGAGAACCGGCCCTCGAGTCCGATCTGGTCGATGTGAAGGAATTGATCGACGCGTATTTCACGCTGAAACCTGATCCCGAGATTACCGAGCAACGGGTCGCGTTCGGCACGTCTGGCCACCGCGGCTCTTCGCTCACGACCTCGTTCAACGAGAACCACATCCTGGCCACCACCCAGGCAATCGTCGAATATCGGGCGTCACAGGGCGTGACCGGGCCACTGTTCCTCGGTATGGACACCCACGCCCTCAGCGTGCCCGCACACACCTCAGCCCTTGAGGTGCTGGTCGGCAACCAGGTGCGGGTGCTGGTCGATGAGTTCGGTGACTTCGTACCCACCCCTGCCCTCTCGCACGCGATCCTCGCCTATAACCGTGCCGGCCACGGCCACAAGGCCGACGGCATCGTGGTCACCCCCAGCCACAACCCGCCTTCTGACGGCGGATTCAAGTACAACCCGCCGCATGGTGGACCGGCCGACTCCGACGCCACCAGTTGGATTGCTGCCCGCGCCAACGAGATCATCGTCGGCGGCATGCGCGACGTGAACATGGCCGAGCCCAGCGCGGTCGAGACCTACGACTTTCGCGGCACCTACGTGCGTGACCTCGAGAACATCATTGACATGGCAGCGATCAAGAAGGCCGGTGTGCGCATTGGGGCCGACCCGCTGGGCGGGGCGAGCGTCGGCTACTGGGGCGCCATCCGCGACCATTACGGCCTCGATCTCACCGTCGTGAACCCGAGAGTCGACCCGACCTGGCGGTTCATGACGCTCGACTGGGACGGCAAGATTCGCATGGATCCGTCATCGGCGGATGCCATGGCCTCGGTTCTGGCGCACAAGGACGACTTTGACATCCTGACCGGCAACGACGCCGACGCCGACCGGCACGGTATCGTCACCCCCGACGCCGGCCTGATGAACCCGAACCATTTCTTGGCAGTGGCGATCGACTACCTCTACCGCAATCGCACGGACTGGAGCGCGAACGCTCGCATCGGCAAAACCCTCGTCTCCTCCCGCATGATCGACCACGTCGCCGCCGAACTCGGCCGCACACTCTGGGAGGTTCCGGTCGGCTTCAAATGGTTCGTTCCCGGCCTGATCGATGGGTCAGTGGCATTCGGTGGCGAAGAGAGTGCTGGGGCCAGCTTCGTGCGTTTCGACGGCAGCGTCTGGACCACAGACAAGGACGGGATCATCCTGGCCCTGCTCGCCGCCGAGATCGTGGCCGTGACCGGCAAGACCCCCAGCCAGTTGTACGAGGCGCTGGCGGAGGAATTCGGTGAGCCAGCCTATGAACGCATCGACGCCGTCGCGACACCCGCCCAGAAAGCGGCGTTGTCAAAGCTCGACGGCGACGCAATTTCCGCAACCCACCTGGCCGGCGACCCGATCACCTGGAAACTCAGCCACGCTCCTGGGAATGGCGCCGCTATTGGCGGGGTGAAGGTGGAGACCGAGTTCGCCTGGTTTGCCGCCCGCCCGAGCGGCACCGAAGACGTCTACAAGATCTATGCCGAGTCGTTCAAGGGGCCCGAGCACCTGCGCGAAGTGCAGCAGGAAGCAAAGGCGATCGTCGACGCCGCCCTCGGCTGAG
>CAJDUP010000104.1_pt1 | contig 10886 bp, 8 predicted proteins | sample 7391181 | NCBI WGS metagenome assembly CAJDUP01 (sample SAMEA7055690, study PRJEB34461) | soil metagenome | biome: terrestrial ecosystem; feature: Peninsula; material: soil | place: Antarctica | collected 2016
GACTACCTCGACAAGTGCCCGACTGAAGCTGGCGTAGCTGCCCTCGAAGGCTGCCCCGACCGTGACGGTGATGGTGTGCGCGACAGCGAAGACAAGTGCCCAAACACCCCGGCCGGCGTGCAGGTAGATGCTACCGGTTGCCCGCTCGACAAGGACGGTGATGGTGTACCTGACTACCTCGACCGTTGCCCTAACCGCCCCGGTCCGGCCTCGAACAAAGGCTGCCCCGAGATGAAGGTAGAGGAGAAGAAGCGTCTGCAGGAGGCCACCAAGTTCATCCAGTTCGAGTTCAACAAGGCGGCCCTGAAGCCGTCGTCGTACCCGACCCTCGATGCCCTGTCGAAAATCATGCAGGACTACCCCGACTACTTCCTGAGCATTTCGGCCCACGCCGACAGCAAGGGTGAGGACAACTACAACCTGCGTCTGTCGGATGAGCGTGCTGCCTCGGCCCGCGCTTACATGCTCAGCAAAGGCGTTGCCGCCGACCGCATACACGTGGCGGCCGAACACGGTTCGGGACAGGAGGAGCCAAAACACAGCTACGAACAGAATCATCGTGAACACGGCGATGAACACGCCGCCGATCCGGTCACGACCGAGCACCGTGAATCCGGGCGCGGTGACGGTGATCAGGCTGCCTCCGGTAATGAGCACCGCAATGGTCGTGAAGATCATCGATGAGGCGAGGGTCGCGAGAAACGAGTGAATACGCAATTTGGTGATGACCACACCATTGAATGCGCCAAGTACCAGACCGACGATCGGAGCGGCGATCAGTGCGAGCCAGACATTTCCCGTGGTGACGGCGAGCCAGGCGGAAACGACCCCGGCGACCCCATACATCGCACCGGTTGACAAGTCGAAGTTTCCGGAAATGATCACGAAGGTGCCGGCGGACGCAATGATCACCAGCGGCGCGTTCTGATTCAAGATGTTGACCAGGTTGCCGAAGGTGAAGAATGACGGCGACAGGAACGCGAGTGCGATCAGCACTGCGCCGAGCAGGATGAGCACCGCGTACTCGATGGCAACTTCTCCCAGTCTCAGTCGCTTTCGCGCAATTGTCTGGGTTGCGGTGGTATTGGCAGCTTGACTCATGCTGCGGGCTCCTCTCCGGGAGTGACGTTGAAGAGCTGGTACAGCACGCTCTCGATCGTGGTCGATTCTGGAACAATTTCGTTGAAGGTTCGCCCCTCCGAGACGAGGTAGGCACGGTGGGCGAGTTCCATGATCTCCTCGTGCTCGGATGAGATCAGCAGTACTCCGATGCCCTCTCGTGCCAGATCGGCGATGAGTTCGTAGATGGTGCGCTTGGCACCCACATCGACGCCTCGGGTGGGTTCGTCAAGAATGATGAGCCGGGGATGCCCTGCGAGCGCTTTTCCCAGCAGAGCTTTTTGCTGGTTCCCCCCGGAGAACCAGCCGGCCGGAAGTTCGATCTTGAGCGGCCTCATCTCGAGCTTGCGTGCATACTCGAGTGCTGACGCTCGTTCCGCCTTGGTGCGGATCACGCCAGCGGTGGAGTGTTCACTGAGATTTGCGAGCGACATGTTCTCGCGGATCGAGCGTTGCAGCACAAGGCCGTCGAGGTGGCGATCTTCGGAGACGAAGCCGAGCCCGGCCCGGATCGACTCCTTGGGATTGCTCTTGCTCCAATCCCGCCCATCGAAGGTGACCGTGCCAGATACTACGGTGTCGACTCCGAACACGGCTCGAGCGCATTCGCTGCGGCCACTACCCACAAGGCCGAGCAGTCCCACAATTTCACCGGGACGCACCTCGAAGGACATGTCGTGCACGCCGGTGTGAGTGCTCAGGTTCTGCACCTTCAGCAGAGGCGCTACCGCTGCGTCCACAGCTGGCGGACGTGCGGGGTAGGCCTGGTCGAGCTCGCGGCCGAGCATCGACTCGACCAGTTGCGGCTTCGTGATTTCCTCTGCATCCACGGTGGTAATTTTTTTGCCATCGCGCATCACGGTGATCCGGTCAGCCACCTCAAGCACCGAGTCGAGAAAGTGCGACACGTAGATCACGCAGCATCCGTTGTCACGCAGGGTGCGCATCAGGTTTTCAAGTTGCTTCATTTCGTGAGCCGTGAGGGAGGATGTTGGTTCATCCATCACGATCACGCGGGCGTCTCGCGCCAAGGAGCGCAGTATCTCGACCTTCTGCTGGTCGGCGATTCGCAGGTCACGAACTTTGGCCGAGGGGTCGAGGTTGAATCCCACAACGCGATCAAGTTCCGCAAGCCGTTTGTCGAGGTTGCGACGTTCAAACCCGAAGCGTTGCTCTTCCGCACCCAGAAAGACGTTCTGGGCGACGGTGAGGTCGGGTACGAGCGCGAGCTCCTGGGCGATCATGGCGATGCCCTGTTTCTGCGCCAGCCCCGGGTTCCATCGGTCGACCGGGGCACCATTGACAACAATGGCACCCCGATCTGCCGAGTAGACGCCAGCGATCACCTTGCCGAGGGTGGATTTTCCGGCACCGTTTTCTCCTACGATGGCGTGGATCTCTCCGCTACGTATGCTCAGCGACACGTTGTCGAGGGCTTGGGTGCCCCCAAAACGTTTGTCGATGTTGCTGAGCTCAACCAGTACGGTGGTGTTCGCTGGCTCGGTCATGTGACTAGCCGTTCCACTGCCCGATGAAGTCGGGTGCTGCGTCGAGGTCTGCCTTGGTCGCGATCGGGCCAAGGTCGATCAGCGAGTCGGCATCGACCACCGCGGTGACTGTTTCGCCGCGCAGCGAATTGACCATCTGCTCAATGGCAGCCTCGCCCATCGATACCGGGAAGTTGAGGTAGTCGTTGGTCCACTTTCCGTCACGCACGGCTTGTACTGCTTCAACAGTGCCGCCGCCGCCGGTGAGGAAGATCGAGGACGGTTCAATGCCAGCGTTTTCAAGGGCGATCTGGGCACCCATGGTCTGCTGGTCGGCGTTGCTCAGGATTCCGTTGATGTCTTTGTTGGCCTGGAGCAGGTTTGAGACGGCGGTGAGAGAGGCGTCACGGTCATAGGCGCCCTCGAGCGTGCCAACGACTTTGATATTGTCGTGAGCTGCCAACACCTTGTTCCACGCACCGAGTCGCTCGATGTCCAGGGGTGAATTCAACAAGCCGGCCAGCAATCCGATCTTGCACGGGTTGATGTCGGCACAATACTTGACAACCGTTTCAGCCTGCAGGGTGGCACCCACGGCCGGCGGTGTGGCGACAGTGGAAACGACGCCCTCGACCTGCGGCTCCATTTTGGTGATGTCTGGCCCAATGGGGTTGAGCACGGGCACAACGGGGATGTTGTTGGTGAGTGGGAAGGCAGCCGCTAGTGCCGGGCCGTCGTGGGGGACCACGATAACGCCGTCAGCCTGACCGGTTGTTCCGGCGTTCTGCAGCTGCGAGAGCTGTGTGGTGGCGTCGAACTGGCCATCCTGGATCTTCGTGGTGATGGTGATTCCGAGCTTTGCCGAAAGATCCTTCGCGCCCTTCTGCACTCCCTCATAGATCGCCTGGTTGTAGCCGTTCTGTGAGGATGCCGCGAGAAAGACGATCGAGTAGCTGTCGCCGCCGGCGTTGGGGCCGCCGCTGCTGTCGGGGGTACCCGTGCCGCTGCTGCAGGCCGCGAGTGACAGGCCCAGAGCGACGACGCTCGCGCCGGCGAGAATTCGTACGGAGTGCTTCATTGCAGTGTTTCCTTTGTTCGAGCACGGCGAGCGCCATGCGGTGTTTCGGAGGGGAGAAAGATCAGGCCTTGGTGACCGCATGATCGACGCGGTAGGTTTTGCCCACCCCGACCTCGGCACCTTCCAGGAGGGCCTCGAGCTGGGGTGCGATGCGACCCCGGTTGGGGTGGTCGAGCCATTCCTGGTAGCCGGCATCGTCTGGCCAGAGGGCGGTCACCATGATCTCGCCGGTGCCATCGGTGGCCACAGAGATTTCGGAGGACAGGGCGCGGGTGAGGTCGAGTGACTCCTGCAGAATGCCTTCGGTCCGGAAGAGTTCCACGATCGCACCGACATTCTCGGGCACCGTTCTCAGTGTGAGCACGGTGCGGATGCGGGGGGAGGGCTGTTCCATTTCACTTACTTCCTTGTAGCGGTCGGTGTGAAGAAAAACCTACCCGGTCCAATAACCGGTACCTGTGCGCGATGCACAGTCAAATTGCTCGGCGTTGTGCGAAAATGTGACGCGTGGGTCCGGCCGCTGACTGACGCCCGCCCGCATCCGCCACGACACCCGTTCACCCCGAGAGGAGAGTCCCATGCTGCTCGGAGTGCACGTGTCGGCGGCGCGGGTCTCTGCGGTCTGGCTGGCTGAGCCCGGCTCTATTGGGGAGCTGAGCGAGCAGGTCGCGGGCGCGCCACTCGCCGACGCCCTCGACGCCCTGGTGCGCGCGCTCGCACGCATGGCGGCGGCACGCGGATTCCGGTCATCCATTCGGGGCCTCGTCTTCGATGTGAGCGATGTGCTCTCCCCCGACACCAGAACGCCGATCACGCTGGTGCGGATTGCTCCCCGTCCGCCCATTGATGCTGACCACGAGATTCGGGTCGGTGAGCACGTGGCCGCGTCGTCTGTGGTGAGCCACGTTGCGGGCGGGCACACGGCGCTGGGCGAGGAGCTCGCTCCGCTCGACGAGTCGGCATTGGCGCGGCTTGCCGATTCGAGCCTTCCCGAGCGGCGCTTCGTCGTCACCAGTGTGGGCGCGTTGGTCAATCCTGAGCACGAGGTGCGTGCCGGAACGATTCTCGGCGCGCACCCGACCACGATCGGGGTGGAACTCTCGCGCACCTTTTTCAGCAGCTCCTTCGCGGTTCGCGAGCGCACGGCGGCCGTGAACAGTGCACTCCTCGCCGATGCCACCGGCCTGGGCACCATGCTCGGGCTGATCTGCGGCGAACATTTTCCGGGCGTCAGGGTTTACGTCACCACCAATGACGGCGGCCGCGTGCCCCTCGCCCGACTCACCACCACTCCGGTGCACTCCCTGTTCTCCGGCCGACCTGCCGAGTTGGTCGGTGCGGCGCATCTGAGTGGCGTGTCCAACGGTGAAATCGTGATCGCCGCCGACACGCCTCGGTTCGCCGGTGAGTTGCTGAACGGCGTTCCGGCCGTCGTTCCGCAGACCCCGAGCGATCCGTTCGGGGTGCTCGCCTCCCAGACGGCGAACACCTATCGTGTGGGGCCAGACCAACTCTCGCGCAGGCTCGTTCCGGCTCATCTGGTGCACACCGCTGCCCGGAACGGTGATCCCGCCGCGGCAGGTATATCTGGAACGACTGGTGCCGCGACAGTGGTTGTTGGAACGACGGTGGCGCGCCCGCGCATGATGTCGGCGCAGGCCCTGGAGAACCAGTCGAAGGCCGGTGATACTCTCGCGACGGTCGACCTGCGCGCGCTCGGGGCGGCGACGGCCCCGCTGAGCGACTGGACCAACCGAATCCTGAGTGTGGCGAGCGCCGACGACATGGCAGCGGGTCTTGCCGCCGCAGAGGCGCGCGCGCACGCCCGATTGGTTGCGGCCGGGGCCCGATCGAGCGAGGTGCGGATCGTCGAATCCGTGGTCGCCGCGAGCGCCTACGAGACCCCGAATATCGTCTCGCTGCGGGTGCGGGGCATTGCGGACCTGCCGCGAGCACAGCCATCTGAGGGGTCTTCCGCGGTGTCGGGGCCGGCCGTGGAGGAATCGTCGTGAAACTGACCGCGCAGCATATCCGCGAGCTGCACACGGGTGCCATCTTCCTGGCCTGCGCGGCAGACCCCGAATGGTGTGGGGAACAGACCGAGCGCACGCTGGCGCATATGCGCTCCCACCAGGAAAACGCGATGCTGGTCGGGGTCGATGAACTCCACGACGATGACCTCGTCGTCACCATCGGCTACGTCAACAGCGGCCTGCCGCTGTCTGAGTTGCGCCCCTGCGGTGACGAATTCGTATCGAGTGTGCGGCTCATCGAGCAGGCCGTCGGCCAGCCCGTGAAGGGCCTGATCCCGCTCGCTGGAGCGAACATCAACGGCATCGTGCCTGCACTTGCCGCGATGCAGCTGGAGATTCCCGTCGTTGACGCCGACCCGATGGGCCGGGTCTTTCCCCTGGTGGAGCAGACGGTGTTTGCGCTCGATGGGCTGCCGGTCGGCATGATCGCGACCACCGGCGCAACCGGCGAGTCGGCGCTCGTGCAGGTGAATCGGCCGCGCCGGGCCGAGCGGCTCATCCGCGCGCTCGCCACCGAGTTCGGCGGCTGGTCGGCCACCGCCCTGTTCCCGATGTCGGCGAAAGCGATTCGAGAACACGCGATTCTCGGCAGCGTCAGCAGAATGATCCGCATCGGAGCCCTGCTGGGTTCGCAGCAATCGGTCGCCGAGAAGCAACGGGCGTTGTCGAGTACCGAGGGGGTGTTCAAGGTGATCCGGGCCCGGGTGAGCGACGTACGTGGAATGTCACGTCCGGCGCGTCCCGGCCAGCCGGGGAGACCGTCCAGCGTGGTGCTCATCGATGAGGACCAGGGGCGCATCGTGCAGATCGAGATCCAGAATGAGCTGCTCATGGTGTTGATCGACGGGGTGGTCGCCGCCGTGCTGCCCGACATCATCACCCTGCTGCATCCGACGCTCGGCACCGTTGCAAGCCTCGACGATCTCTGGGTGGGCAACTCCCTCGATATCGTGATGCTGCGCGGCAACGAGCGCTGGTACCAGCCCGACGGCCTCCAGCTCGTCGGCCAGGTCGGCCAGAATGTGCTCATGCGGGGAAGACGGTGAGCCCGATGACACCGCCCCCGACGGAACGCACGCAGGGGCACGACAGTCTGGTCGTGCAACTGCGCGATCTCACCGACTCCCCAGAGCTGACGGCGCTCGATTCCCTCTATATCGCCTCGCCGCTTCTCCCGGTGCGCGACCTGGTGTTGATCACCGATATCGAAGAGATCACCGCGGTCGGGCCCGACACCGTGATCGTGCTCACCCCGGAGGCGTCCAGCGGTGCGTGGATGATCTCGGCGGCGCTCCGCTACGCCTGGGAGCGCCGCGCCTGCGCCCTGGTGGTGCCCGAGAACACCTCGACCGAAACCGTCGTCGAGCTGGCGCGCCGGCTCGGGGTCTCACTGCTGACCTCCAGAGGTGAGATGGTGCCGTTATCGCTCAAACTGGCGATGCAGCTCGGGGTCGCCCGGGCCGGGCTGATCACCCGGCTGCAGAACTTCACCGCGCGCATCGCAGGAGCCACCGGTATGGCGATGCTGCTGGCGCGCACGTCGGAGGAGTTGAACGACGCGACAGTCTGGATGGAGTCAGCGGGCACCACCGTCGGCCGAAGTTCCGGCTCGACGTCAGCTTTCTCAGATGCATCCGAATCAGACGCCGAAGAAGCGCACCACGCACGTGTCGAGGTTGTGCTGTCTCGGCAGGGTGCGCAGTTGGAAAAGCTGGTAGCCATCGTTCCGACACATCTGAGTCATTTCGCGTTCCAGATATTGTCCGCAACCCTTTCCGTTGCACGAGCGTTGCTTGCCGAATCGAGGCTCGCTGATTTGCACGCTTCGCTCCCGGTGATCTCGATCGCGTCGCTGGTCTCAGCCGCTCACCTTGAGAGCTTTGAAGCGCCGGTGGCGCACGAAGCACTGGCTGAGCTGGACGGTCGACTCGGCGAAGCCTTTCGTGCGGTCTGCTTTTTGTCGAACGAACACGAACGAATTGGTAGTTCGCTGCACTACCTCTGGTCAAGTGAGGTGGGCGACGTTCCGCTGGCGCATTTTGCTGACGGCTGGTTAGCGTTTGTTCCGGTCGATGCAGGATCCGATTTCAGCCCGACCGTCGACCGAATGCGTTCAAGGCTCGAGACCCATCACCAATTGCGGCTACAGGTGGGAGTGTCGGCAGAGCATCGCGGGATGGGATCAGTGCAGCAAGGTTTGCGGGAGGCCTGGATCGCGGCCCGGATGGCCGACAACGAGGGATCTGGAGCGCTTTTGGAGTTCGAGGCCGTGGCGCCCCGGCTGATCTCCCGCGTGATTCCTGCCGAATTGGCCCGTCAGTTGTTTCAAATGATGTACCCGAAATTCTTTGCGCAGCCGAACTCTGGCGAGCTCGCCGCGACAGCATTGGCCTATCTGGACACCAACGGCTCGGTTGCCCAAGCAGCACAGCACCTCGGAGTGCACCGCAACACGGTGAAGTCGCGCCTGCAGAAGTGCATCGAGCTTGGTTGCAATTTCGAAGAACCGCACGTTTTGCTCTCAATGCACATGTTGCTCGCGGCTGTCTATGGCGTTGTCCGAAGTGGCAAGGATCGCGAAACACGGTGACGCCGCACGAGTATCTGCTGTGTTCGCCTGGGCAGGCTTGCCGGGGTCACGCCACGGAATGACCGCCTACGCGAGGCCCACCATGGCGGCCGAGCGCCCCCACAGTTCTTCAGCCAGACCAGCGTCATCTGCCAGGGCGTGCGTCTTGTCCGGCAGACGGTTGGTGAAGTACTCCCCGACGGTTGGTGAAGTACTCCCCGGTCGGGTAATCCGAACCCGGTGTCCCGTCGGCGAGGAAGACAAGAGTGTCGGCGCCGGCTTCGGTTGATTTCAGGAACAGGTTCGCGAGCCGCGACCGATAGATGAGCCCCATTCCCGATCCGGCCTCGCTCGAGAAGCCGGAGGCGATCACGCCCGGGTGGAACGCGGTCGAGGTCACGCCGTCGCCGGCGTACCGCCGGTCGAGCTCCCTGGTGAACAGGATCTGCGCCAGTTTCGCGTTGCCGTACGCCTCTCTCGGGCGGTAGCGCTCAGCCGCATCGAGGTCCTCGATGCGGAAACGAGAGAACATGCGGCTCGCGCGGCTGGACGTGTTGATCACCGTGCCGCCCGAGGCCGTGAGCACCGGCAGAAGCAGGTTGGTGAGCAGAAACGGCGCGAGATAGTTCACCTGCAAGGTCATCTCGTGGCCGTCCGCGGTGAGGGTTCGCTGCTTGCCGAAGATGCCACCGGCGTTGTTCGCCAGAACATCGATGTGCGGGTAGCGGATGCTCAGGTCGGCGGCCAGCGCTCGCACGGACGAGAGTTCTGAGAAGTCGGCCAGCAGGTGATCCGTGTGCAGCTCATCAGCGACGGCCGCGGTCTTCGTCGGCGAGCGACCTACCACGACCACCTGATGTCCTTTGCTCGACAGTTCGCGCGCCGCAGCTCGCCCGATGCCGTCGCTTGCGCCGGTGATGACGATCACCTTGCCTGCCACTGTGCCCTCCTCGCGATGCCACGTTCCAGACTAACGGCCACAGCGCGTGCGAGGTCCAGCGCCCCGATCATGCAGGATCCCTTATCCATCTCGACGTCGACGGCACGAGCAGACTTTTTGACGGCCGCCGGCTTCGCTGCCCACGTAAGGGTCTCGGGATCGAACCGAGACCGCCGCCAAACGAGAGTGCTGCCCCGAGAGCGAACTCTCGGGGCAGCACTTTTCAAAGCAGGATTCGAGTGTGCTTAGCCTTCCCAGAGGGAGTAGGTGTTGTCCTCCTTGTACTGGAAGATCTCGATGTTTGCTTCGGTGATGTCTCCGTTGTCTCCGAACGATATCGGCCCGGATGCACCGTCATAGTCGACGACGCCCCCATCACGAATGATCTTTGCCGCGTCGACGAAGGAGTTGGCCTTGGTGCCGCCGCCGGAGCCACCGGAAACCTCTTGCAGCTTCGACGCCATCCCGTTTCCAGTGGTGTCGTTCGCCGCGAGCGCCGCCAGCGCGATCACCACGACGGCATCGTAGGATTCCGCCGCGTACGCGAAGTCGGTCAGGCTCGGATCGAGCTCGAGCAGTCGGTCATTGAATCCGGTGTCGACCAGGGGGCTGCCCTTGGTGCCTTTCGCTCCGGTGAGCAGCCCCGGCGCCAGTTCCGCGCTGTAGTCGGCGAGGTTTGCATCGACGAAGTACAGGTTCTCACTCGGGAATCCACCGGAGACAAGTTTGGGAACGATGATCTTGACCTGCTCGAACGTGATCAACGCGATCGCGTCCGGCTTTGCGGCGGTGACTTCAGAGATCTGCGCGTCGAAGCTTGAATCGCCTTCGTTGAAGAGAGCTTGGCTGACGACCTTGCCTCCTGCAGCCTCGAAGTTCTCCTTCACGACCTCGGCCAGGCTGGTTCCGAACGGGTCGTTGAGCACGACCATGCCGAGGGTGCTGTGACCGTCGGCCGCGATCGTTGTGCCCAGCACCTCGCCCTGCAGCACGTCAGACGGAGCTGTGCGCCAGAGCAGACCCTTGTCCGGGTAGTCGGAGAGCTTCGGCGACGATGCGGCCGGCGACATCATGAGTACGCCGGCGTCGGCCACGCGGTCGATCAGCGAAAGCGTCAAGCCTGAACTCGCCGTGCCGATGATCGCGGTCGCGCCGTCGCCCAGCAGATCGGTGAGGGCGATGTTGCTGGTATCGGTCGTGGTGTCGCCCGAGTCACGGTAGGCGACATCGATGGTGATGCCCATATCCGCTTCGTTGATGTCTTTCACCGCGAGTGCGACGCCAGCTTCCTGGGCGGGACCTTGGAAGGCCAACCCTCCACTCTGCGGAAGGAGGGTGCCGATCTTCAGGGTCAGATCGGCGGCAGGGCTTGCGCTGCTGCCTTGGCTCGGCGCCGGGCCCGCAGGGGCATCGGCGCTGGTGCAGCCGCTCAGTGCGAGTGCGGTCGCTGCGAGAAGCGCGACTCCTCCCACAAGTGTTCGGGCGCGACGTTGACGCCGTGGCAATCGTGTGTCTCCGAGCATGTCTCTCCTTTGAAACGCTGGAAGGTGCGACCGACCAGCTATCGAGTTGTTTTCACTATATGAAAGTGAGCTTTCACTTATGGGTCAACTCTACGTTAGCATCGAATCATTCGGCCACACGGGGGAATCCATGGAAG
>CAJDUP010000080.1_pt1 | contig 10518 bp, 8 predicted proteins | sample 7391181 | NCBI WGS metagenome assembly CAJDUP01 (sample SAMEA7055690, study PRJEB34461) | soil metagenome | biome: terrestrial ecosystem; feature: Peninsula; material: soil | place: Antarctica | collected 2016
TCGCCCTTGATGCGCTCATACAGCTGCCCCTTGAACCCGGCCACTGTCGCGGTTTCGCTGCGAACGGCGGTCGTCGTCTGGCGCCGCTGAACGCGCCCGGTATTGAACGGCGGGTCGAGATAGACGAGCGTGAAAGATTCTGAGGGCAGCGCCTTCACGACTGCCAGGTTGTCGCCGGCGACGACGAGGTTGGGCGAGGTCGGTGTCCAGGCAGCGGTCATGGCCTTCATTCTGTCAGCGATCGCCCTGTGCGGCCCTGTGATGCGAAGTGGTGCGAATTTGCCGCGCCGAGCCTAGGCTGGCAGTACCGACGCGGTTTAAGGAGTGTGCGCATGTCTGAAACAGTGGAACACGAGCCGGACCAGAGCATGTACGCGCTGTGGTCGAACGGGGTCATTCGCGGCCGGGCGCGCTATGCAGTTCGCGGCAACGCGCTGCACATCACCCACGTCGAGATCGACCCGGAACTGCAGGGGCAGGGTCTCGCCGCCTTTCTGATGCGCGACGCGCTCGACGAGATCCGGCTCACCACCGACTACCGGGTCGTGCCGGAGTGTTCCTATGCGGTGAAGTACTTCAACGAGCATCCCGTCTACCAGGACCTGCTCGAACGCGGTCGCTGAGTCGCGTCTCACCCTCGGCAGTCGAGGGGTCAAGATCGGCACCTGGCGCTGCCCGAATCTCTGTGGGAGGCGCCGATTTGGACCCCTCGGCAGCATGGGGTCGTGGGGCAGATGGGCCTGATGCTTCATGGGCACGGATTGGCGTGTGACGTGCGGTGACGGTCAAAGTGTGGTGCAATCAACGGGATGGAGAACACGAGCCGACCACTAGCCCATTGTGGGGAAACAGCACACCCTTTGTCCTCGGATGCATCGGGGGGTGCGTCGGCGGCAACCGATGCGGCCACTGCGATCCGGCGACGGATGGTCGCCGAGCCTGTCTCCGAGGCACCCGAGCACGGTGACGACGAGTTTCGAGTCGATCTCGAACGGGTGCGATTCTCGCCCTATTTCTCCCGACTCTCTGCCGTCACCCAGGTCATCCCCCAGGCGGGCTCGGGCACCACCGTGCACAACCGGCTCACCCATTCGCTCAAGGTGACCGCCGTCGCCCGATCAATCGCCATCGGACTCGCCAACGCCGACGAGCCCACGCGTCGCACCATCGCGGCTCTCGGCGGCTGTGAACCAGTCGTCGTGCAGGCTGCGGCGAGCGCCCACGACCTCGGGCATCCGCCATTCGGCCACCTCGGAGAGCAGGTTCTCGACCGGCTCTCCCGCGATCGGCTCGGGCTCACCGACGGGTTCGAAGGCAATGCGCAGACGTTCCGGATCCTCACCGCACTCGACGCGTCCGATCCCACGGGTCGAGGCCTGAACCCCACGGCGGCGGTACGCGCTGCGGTGCTCAAGTACCCGTGGACCAAGGGTGAGTGGCGTTCCGACTCCCCCGGGCCGGCCGACGAATTGCCACGGGGTGTCGGCACCGATCGCCGATTGGGAGCCTGGAAGTACTCCGCGTATCTTCTGGGAGCAGTTGAGATGGCCGGGGTACTGGAGGCGTATCCGGCGATCAGACCCAATATGCAGACAGTGGAATGTTCGGTCATGGACATCGCAGATGACATTGCATACTCGGTGCACGACCTGGATGACTTCTACCGGGCCGGCATTCTGGAGCACACCACCGTTTCTGCCGAGCTCACGAACTGGCTCGAGAACCAGCGCCAACTGGCGGCGCTCGAGCAGACAGAGCTGGAATCCTCCATCCGCACCCCAGGCTATTCACTCGAGTTGACCTGGCGCCGCGTGCGGGAGAAGGACGGCTGGATCGCAGACGAGGGTGCTTTTCGTGACTCGGTCCTTCGTGTGCAAGACGGCCTCGTCGAAGGGCTCCTGGCGGTTCCCTACGACGGCGGGTTCGAGGCCGATCGCGCAGTCGCCGCATTCACCCAGCACTGGATCAACCGGCTCAAGTCGTCGATCGGCGTTGAGGCGAACCCCGACATCCGCAGCAGCCACGTGCAATTGACTCCGGACGCCTGGCATGACGTCGTGGTGCTGAAGTTCGTGCATTCCCGTTTCGTGCTCGACCGCCCCGAGCTTCGGATCTACCAGCGGGGCCAGGCCAAGGTGCTGGAATCGCTGGTCGATGGTTTTCACGAGTGGTTGATCGACCCGAATGACGCCCCGGTGATGCCGCGCCGACTCACGGACTCGGTGGAGGCGACGACCCAGTCATATTTCGAGTTGCGTGAGGATTCACCACAACTTCTGCCCGCCGGAATCAACGACCCAGCACTGATCGATCTGGGGCGGGGCCGCGCGCTGATCGATTACATTGCATCTTTCACCGATGCGCAGGCGATGTCGGCCGCCGCCCTGTTGAGCGGAACCTCTGAACGTCTCTGGGAAACCGGCCGGAGTCTCTGAGGTCTTACCTCGAACTCAGGGGACGCGCTGCAGCCACTCGGTTGTGCTGAATTTCGTGCGCACCAGTTCCTCAGCCTTCGAAAGTTCTTCCGGCGTGATCTCTCCCGTCCCTGCCCCGTACAGCCGCGTGAACGTCGCCTTGAGCTCGTCGATGATCTCCACTCGGGACAGCCCGGTCTGGCTGCGCAGCGGGTCAACCCGTTTGGCCGCAGATTTGGTGCCCTTGTCGCTCATCTTTTCACGCCCGATGCGCAAGACCTTGACCATCTTTTCGCCATCCATGTCGTAACTCATGGTGGCGTGGTGCAGAACGGCGCCACTGCCAAGCCGTTTCTGCGCAGCCCCACCGATCTTGCCAGCGGCGGAGGTGATGTCGTTCAGCGGCTGGTAGAAGGCGTCGATGCCGAGCGATTTGAGCGCGGTGATCACCCACTCGTCGAGAAACGCGTAGGAGTCAGCGAACGACATCCCGCGCACGAGGTCGCTCGGCACGTAGATCGAATAGGTGATGATCGAGCCGGCCTCCATGAACATGGCGCCGCCGCCTGAGATGCGGCGCACCACGTCGAACCCGTACTTCTTCGCGTTCTCCAGGTCGACCTCGTTCTTGACCGACTGAAAACTGCCGAGCACCACAGCCGACTCGTTCCATTCCCATACGCGCAGGGTGGGGCCGCGACGGCCCTCGCCGACCTCGATCGACATCACCTCATCAAGCGCCAGGTGCATCTGCGGCGGAAGGGGGCCGGAGTGGATGATCGTCCAGTCGTAATCGGTGAAACTGGTGGCTTGCGACAGGGCTCGGCGAATGGCGATGGCGACCGACTCTGGGGTGAACCCGAGGAGCACGGCGTCAGCTGGCAGCGCTTCCTTGATGGCGGCGACGATCGTGGCCGCGTCGCTGGATGCCGGGAGCCCGTTGACGGCTTGGTCGATTGCGCCGAGCGCCTCATCCGGTTCGAGAAAGAAGTCGCCGGCGAGTCGGAACCCCGTGATCAGCGAATCGGCCACCTCGAGGTCTACGACCACGAGTTTGCCGCCCGGAACCTTGTACTCTCCGTGCATGCGATGCTCCTCCCGCGCGGGTCGGCTACCGCCGACCGTGGGGTTCCAGCTTAACTGGCGGGGCTCAAGCTTTACCGGCGGGGCTCAGCCGGTTGACTCGCTCGGCCAACCCGTCCGCCAGGTCAAAATCAACGATTCTCCTACTCCCGGCCGCTGGAGCGCCTGACCGCGTTGCGTCGCCCATCGGCCATCGTCACATTCGCGCGCGCTCGAGTGCGGCCGCGGCCCGGTACCCCGACGCAACCGCGCCGGACATTGATTGTGCAAGGCCGGTGTGCTCACCGGCGAAAGCGACACGCCCAGCCGTCCTCGTGAACACATCGGCGTCTTCAGCACTCCACTGCAATGACGGCGCGCTATAGGCGCCGCCGGCCCAGGGGTCGTCCGCCCAGGTCGAGAGTAGAACTTCGCCCTCGATCTCGAGCTCGGGGCGAAGCAGCTGCAGTGCGCGCACCCAACGATCGGGCCCGTCGGTGACCGCAAGTGCACTGAGCGCCAACGGGCCGCCGGCGAAACACGACAATGCAGGAACACGAGCGACGCCGTCCACCGACAGCGAGCGCCAGGACCACCAGGTGTGATCCGGACTCTGCACGGCGGGATCGTCATCGACCCTGCCGAGTGGAACCCCGAGTTTTGCGGCGACAGCCATGAAACGGTGATCAAGGGCGCGCTGCTGGTGCTCCGGGAGGCTGAAGCCGATAGAGAGATCGCGCAGGTTCGGAAGCGGCACCGACACAACCGCCTCATCAGCCTGAAGTCGCGTGCCGTCGCGCAGGGTGACCTCGATTCCCGAGCGGGACTGGTCGATCCCACTGACCGGATGCTCGAGCCGCACATTCGGGTCGAGCCGCCGCGCGATCTCAAGGGATAACGCTTGGTTGCCGGCAAGAAAGCGTCCTCCGTCTTCGATGTAGCCTCCCACCGCAGCCGACTCATGGAGCAGCACCGCTTCGGCACTCACTTTGGCGGGATCGGCGGCCACAGAGGTACTCGTCCTGCGAAAGACCGCATCATGTTCGTAGTTGGCACCCAACGCCTCGGCGAAAGCCGCCGCTAAGGATATGTTCTTCTGTCCAGCGGCAATCATGAGAGCGAGCGTGTCCTTCACCTGCTGCGACGTTGCCGTCAACTCCTCGAATGAAATGATTTGCCCATTCAACGTGCGCCGCCCATAGCGAACGTTGTGGGTCAGAATCGGAACTCCCAGCTCTGCGGATATCTGGCGGATCGCGAACTCGGCCGGGAAGATGTATTCCCCACCGCGCTCAGTGATCTGGCCGTTATCGAGAAATTGCGACCAGGTACGACCGCCGACACGATTGCGCGCTTCGAGCACGATGATGTCGTGCCCCGCCTTGTGCAGCTCCCAAGCCGCCGTGAGGCCGGACAAACCGGCGCCGATGACGATGATCTGCACGTCCACGTTCTTTCTCTTATGCCGCGAGAATGTTGGCCGGACTGAGCGCATTCAGCGGCGAAGGTCTAATCGGTTCAAGCGGGCAGGAGTTTTGCATCCTGTGGGTGCCAGGCGACTCTGACGTGATCGCCGATGTGGGTGTCCACCGCGCGCTCCGCGGGCACGTGCGCCACCGCCCCGCCGATCGCTGTGTTGACCGTGTACTTCATGCCAGAACCGACGAAGACTATGTCCTCGATCTCCCCGATCACCCAGTTCGTGAGATCTTCAGGGAGGGTTGATCCAGCCTCATCAGAGATCGAGAGCTTCTCTGGACGCACGAGCAGCGCTGCAGGGCCGTCACGCACGGTGCCGCTGCCCCAATACTCCTTGCCGCCCGCGTGAAAGCGTCCGTCCGTCATTGACCCCTCGAACACGCTGGACTCTCCGATGAATTTACCGACGAACAGGGTGTTCGGTTCGTCGTAGAGTTCTTTCCCCGTGCCGATCTGTTCGATGCGCCCCTCGTTGAAGACGGCGATACGGTCCGACAGAGTGAGCGCCTCCTCCTGGTCGTGTGTGACGTAGATGAACGTGCTGCCGAGTTCGCGGTGGATGCGTCGGAGTTCCATCTGCAGCCATTCGCGCAGCTTCTTGTCGAGTGCTCCTAGGGGCTCGTCCATGAGCAGGATCGGCGGCCGATAGACGATCGCGCGGGCCAGCGCGACTCGCTGTTGCTGGCCACCGGAAAGCTGCGCAGGGTACCGACTGGCATACTTTTCGAGGCGAACCATCTTGAGCACATCGCGTACCGCCTCGGCACGCTTGGCCGCCGTGAACTTACGCTGTTTGAGCGGATATGCGACGTTGTCAGTCACTGTCATGTGGGGGAACAGCGCATAGTGCTGAAACACGACGCCGAGGTTGCGCTCGTGCGCGGGCATCTTTTCCAGGGGTGCGCCGTTGAGGAGCATGCTGCCAGCAGTTGGTTCGACGAACCCTGCGATGAGGTTCAAGGTCGTTGTCTTGCCAGACCCGGAGGGTCCGAGGAAAGTGAGAAACTCACCGGGCAAGATACTCAGGTCGATGTTGTCGACGGCGATCGAGTCATCGTAGGACTTGGAGAGCCCTTGAAGGTCGAGAATTGCCTCTTTCGTCACAGTGGTTCCTCTCTGAGATTCAATGTGCGGTGCATGCATCCGGCCATCTCAACCGGAAGTGCGGCCGCGAGATCGGCGGGTGAGCGGAACAACGACGAATTGGTAGAGGCCGAACGCGAGCAACACCGCGCCGAGCACGAGTGCGGCGGCGGCGGCGATCGTCGGATCGGTTGTGCGGGTGACGCTCGTATACATCATCATCGGCAGTGTTTGCAGGGCAGGGCTGACCATGAATTGAGCAACGATGACTTCGTCAAAACTTGTAACGAACGCGAAGACGATGCCGGCCAAGATCCCCGGGAGGATGAGTGGCACCGTCACGGTGACAAATGTCGTCAGTCTTCCAGCCCCGAGACTGGCTGCAGCGAGTTCCAGACTCCGGTCGTATCCGGATAATGATGCGTTGACCGCGATCACCACGAGTGGCAGAGCCAAGGTGACGTGCACCAGCACAAACCCGAAGATGGTTCCCACGAGATCGGTCTTCAAGAAGAATGTGTAGATTCCCGCGCCGGCGATGATCGGCGGGATGATCAACGGCGTCAACATGATGGCCTGAACGGTTCCCGAGAGTCGACTTTTTGACCTGTTGATCGCGAGCGCGGTGATAGTGCCGAGTGTTGCCGCAATGATGGCGACCAGCGTCCCGATGATTGCCGAGTTTCGGAGCGCGTCCGTCCACTGGGGGTTCGTGAAGAATGATTCATACCATCTGGTCGACCAGGCCCGCGGCGGAAACTGAAAACTCGCATCGTCGGTGAACGAGAGCGGAAACACGATGAACATCGGGGCAATCAGCCAGACCGCAATGAACGCGGTGATGATTCCCAACACCACCTTCGTGGCGGGCCGCACCTCGCTGTTCATGCCTTGCTCCCCCCCACCATGTCTTGAACCGAGCCTCCGGTTTTCTTGCCGACGTAGCCCGTGATCCCGAGGATGACGAGCGTGACGAACAAGAGCACGAATCCGATCACCGCGCCGTGCCCCCACTGTGCGAGACCCTGCACCTGGCCTTGGATCAGCGTGGACAGGAATGCCTCCCGTGATCCGCCCAGCATGGCTGGGGTGATGTAAAAGCCCAACGCCATGACGAAACACAGCAGGGCCCCCGAGGCGACGCCGGGCAGGGAGAGCGGGAGGTAGATCGAAACAAACGCTTTCGAGGGCTTGGCGCCGAGACTGCGTGCGGCTGTGAGAAGACGCGTGTCGATCTTGGACATCGTCGCATAGATCGGCAGAACCACGAATGGCAGAAGAACCTGGGCCATTCCGATGAGAACCGCGGTCGGTGTGCGAATGAGCCCGAGCGACCCTACGCCGAAGAGTTTCATGAATTCGCCAATCGGGCCCGAGTCCTGCAGCAGGATCACCCACGCAAACGTGCGAACCACCATGCTGGTCCAGAACGGCACGAGCACAATGAGAAAGAGCAGGCCGCGCGTACGCGGCGTGACGATGGTGAGAAAGAATGAGAACGGAAATGCGAACAGCACGCAGATCACGGTCACCCAGAAGCTGATGATGAGCGTGCGCCAGAGCACGTCGACGTTGACCTGCTCCCCGAAGAACCATTGGAAGTTCTGAAGGCCCACCTGTGGGTCGGTGAACGCGCCCACGAGAATTGTGAGCATCGGATAGAAGTAGAAGATCCCGAGAACGATGAACGACGGCAGCAGGATGAGAAGCAGGTTTCTCGTGCCGTTGCCGCGAGATTTCTTAGGCCGCGAATTCGGCTTTGCAGAGCCACTTTTGATCGCCTGGGTGGATAACGCGGAGAATTGTGTCGTGTCGGGTGCATTCGCCATGCCTTGACCACCATTCAATTGACGAAAAAGAATGAGCGGGGGTGCCCGACGTGAGGCACCCCCGTCTCAACTAACCGCCCGCAACCACGGAGCTCCAGCGGTCCTGCAGTGCGGATACCGCGGCTTCGTCCTTCCAGAAGTCGAGTTGCACCGGAACCGCCGTTGCAGCGCGCTCGGGTGTTGTCGTGATGTACTTCTTCGTGAGGTCGTCGATGTTCGGTTTGGCGTTCTTGTTCACCGGAGAGTATCCGGAGAGCTCGGTCCACTTCGCCTGTTGCTCAGCACCCATCGCGTAGTTGATCGCGTAGTAGGCGATCTCTGATTTTGGAGTGCCTTTGATAATGGCGAACTGATCAACGATCGAGATCCAGTTGTCCCAGCTCGGGGTGAGCTTGGTGCCGTTCTTCTCTGCCGCCAGCGCACGGCCGTTCCATACGGCGCCCAGCTTCGCCTCACCCGACTCAAGCATCTGTTGAGCCTGCGCCCCGGTCGTGTAGAAAGCGATATTGTTCTTGATCTTTTCGATCTGGTCAATACCTTTGTTCGCCCAGTCGGCTGTGTACGGCGTCTTTGGATCCCAGCCCGCCGCGATCGAACCCGCCTGAACCGTTGCGCTGTCGATGACACCATCACCGCTGTAGATTGCGCGCGTGCCCGGAAACTTTGCAACGTCAAAGAAGTCGGCCCAGGTCACAGGTCCGTTCGCGCCGAACTGGCCGGTGTCGTAGACCTGAACGATCGCATATGGAATCGAGGGAACTCCGCATTCGGTGCCGCCGAGGAGTCCGTCGGGGACCTGCGAGGTGTCGATCTTCGCCATGTCTAGCTTTTCGAACAGCACACCGCAGTTCCTCGCCACAGTGTCTGCGACGGCCGAGACGAAGTCCCACTGGTAGTTCTTGGACTCGACCTGCGCCGTGATCTTCGCGAGGGTCTGCGGTGAGTCCTGGTTGATCGTCACCCCCGAGGCCTCCGCGAACGGGGTGAAGAATGCCTTCATCTGCGCATCCTGGGTTGTTCCGCCATCTGCCGCGTACGTGACGGTTTGACCTTTAAGGATGCCGTTTGCAACTTGGCCGGCAACCGGGTTCGTAACCGGCGGGATCGGTTCGGTCGACGCTCCTTGACTACAACCCGTCAGAACCAACGCGCCCACCGAGAGAAGAGTCACCGACGTCCACAATGTTTTCTTCACGGAGAATTCCTTCGTTTTTCCTACTGTGAACGTCTCGAGCTTCACAGGAATGCCGAGTGCTTTTGGCTTGAACCTACTCCCGATACAGCCTGCCGCCAAGATATTTTTCGGGGCGATAACCTCCGGTGGTCAAGCGCAGTGAATGACAGGGAGGGAACCTTCCCGAACGAATTCGGGTGCCGTAGATTCTTAATGTCCGCGCCGATTGTGTTGCTCCACTTCAGCTTTCACGGGCGCTTGACCGGTGGGAACTTGACCGGTGGGAAGTTTGGCGTGATGCACACGATTGGAGCCGACGATCCTTCTCCGTTCATACTGGCCTGATTCGAGGGAGCGTTTGCACATGTCCACCATCCGCAACGGTGAAGTCTCGTTTTGGTCCAGGTCTGCCAGGATGCGCCCGCGAAATGCACCGATACCCGATACTCGTCAGGATCTTCTGATTGTGGGCGCCGGGCTCACCGGGCTTTGGGCGGCCTACATCGCGGCGCGCGAACACCCGGAATGGTCGATCACCGTCATCGACGCCAAGCACGTCGGTTATGGCGCCAGCGGCCGTAACGGTGGCTGGATGTCCACACTCCTCCCGGGCAATCGGGCTGTCTACGCGAAGCGCGCGACCGCTGCGGGAGAAGATGGAGGAGAGGCGATCCGCTCCTTCCAGATAGCCGTGACCCGCAGCATCGATGAAGCCCTGGGCATTATGAAAAAAGAGGGCATTGATGCCGGTCAGGTACAGGGCGGAAACCTGCATGTTGCCCAGACCCCTGCGGGCTTGACCCGATTGAAGCGCAAACATGAAACCGATCTCCGGTACGGGTACGAACCTGATGACATCAGTTTTTTGAGTGCTTCTGAGACCCGCGAACGCATCAACGTCGATGGTGCCCTCGGTTCACTTCACTATGAACACACGGCCGCGGTTAATCCGGCGTTGATGGTCAGCGGACTCGCCGATGCGGTCGAACGGCTCGGAGTTCGTATCTGCGAGCACACCGAAGCAACTCGCGTGGAGAAGGGTACGGTCTCCACAGCCCGGGGAGCGCTGCACGCCACTACCGTATTCGTGTGCGTGGAGGCGTCGACGGGGAAGATCGAGAGTAGTCTGCCCGGGTTCGGATCGCGAGAGCTGATCCCGGTGAATTCATCGATGATCATCACGGAACCTCTGCCTGACGGGGTGTGGAAGCAGATTGGCTGGGAGAACCGTGACTGTCTGATGGATGCGGCACACACCTTCATCTACGCCCAACGAACAGTCGATGGTCGAATTGCAATCGGTGGCCGCGGGAATCCCTACTTCTTCGGGTCGCGATTGGCCGGCGATGGCGAGGTGGACAACCGCACCGTTCAGAGCTTGATGAAAAAGTTGGCACATCTGTTCCCTGGTCAGGAACTGCCGATTGCGCATGTCTGGCGCGGATCGATCGGGGTGACCCGCGATTGGTGCGCCGGC